>Ga0224497_10001724_pt1 | contig 13613 bp, 12 predicted proteins | sample SF_Jul11_sed_USG_4_FD_167970 | JGI IMG/M metagenome (GOLD analysis project Ga0224497, IMG submission 167970) | Sediment microbial communities from San Francisco Bay, California, United States - SF_Jul11_sed_USGS_13 | ecosystem: Environmental > Aquatic > Marine > Sediment | place: USA... | reverse complement strand
CCATCGAATGAAAGCCAGAAAGCGCTCCGTTGGCTCTGCCTCACCCTCCTGCCAAACGCCTTTCAGAAACTGATAGGCCACAGACCACAATCATTGTGACCAAAACCAGGAGTTTTTAGAGGTGCCCATAAGTAACTAGATCAAAAGACCCTTTGATTTTCGGAGGGGAAAATAGGCAGGTCAGATTTACGCAGGTGGTATCAAGGTCGGTTTTCCGCCAAAATTTGACTAAACGGCATGTCCGCTTTGGGGTCGGTAACCGACATGTCTACCTTCGGCCAGAAGCGGACATCTGTGATGACAAAAGGAAGTGAAAATATATTACCTCCACTAGACGATTCGGAGGGATGAGCTGGTCCTGTGCTGCTTCTTTTAAGCTTATTGTCTGTTAGAACGTAGAGGGGATGTTTGGGGGTTTGTTACTCATGAGACGGTATGCAGGCATGTGTAGCCTAATGCAGCAGCAATGGTGCCGGGTTACTTGTAGTTCATTACGAGTGGGGTTGTTTTTTAAGAGGGATTTGCTAGTGTTCTGGCCATGAAGTTGTGTGTTTGGATCATCGTAAGCGTCGTGCTTTTGAGCTTTCTGGAGCATTTAATTCACCGAGAATTAATGCACCGGCGGTTGTTTTCTTCAAAAATTTATCGGACGATTCCTTTTCTGGATAACTATTTTCGAGCACACGCTGTTCTCCATCACACCAAGTACTATCGTATTTTCAACTTTGAACCAGATCATGTCGGGCGGGAGATCGATATGAGACTAGGGTTATTTACCGCAATACGTCTTTACGCAGCGACTTTCCCATTAGTGCTTGCATTGGCAATTATAGATCTACAAGGGGCGGTGGAGTTTACCCTCGTTGCATTTCTTCACATGTACTTGTGGGGGCTACTTCACCATGAGATGCATGTGCCAAAAAATTCACTAATTCAGCAATCAAGAGCGTTTCGCTTCTTAGCAAGGTATCATTTTCTCCATCATCGCTATCCCCGCAGAAATTATAACGTCATTATCCCGATCGCGGATATCCTAATGGGAACCTTCGCGGAGGCAAGGTCTTGCGATTTACGAGAGATGCTTCGTTTGGGATATCTCAGCCCACGTCGATCAAAGACTCAGGATTCTCTCTCTCGCCATGTAAGACTTATAAGACTTCCAGCAGCAAGGGTAATGCATTCCGAACAACCCTCTAAGGGTATTTCAAGGCCAGGCCAGAATTGCGGCACGAGCATTACAATTTCCAGTTCAAATGATGACTAGAGCAATACCGATGTTTGGTAAGCGTATGGCCTGTCCCCCTTAAAACTACACCAGATTCTGGCCAACTCCCAAAAGTAAGGCGGGTAAGATGCTGGGCTTTGGGAGATGCGCGTCTCCTGGAATGATTTTTGAAATGGCGTAAAATTTTAGAAGACTCGCATTTTTTCATAATCTCAACAATATGTCGAAGCCTCAAAAAGGAGTACCCCATGAAACAAGAAATGTATTCGACATTAAACAGACCATCGACTCCCATTCTCCTGAACGACCGCCATTTGGGCCTGAATCACACTCTGGTGAGAAAGGTCTTTAAGGTATCAAACCTGGAGGACCTTCAAAGGACAATTGAGTGGGCGGCCTATAACGATTGCCCCATATCTGTGGCCGGGGGAAAGTTTGCCATGGGTGGCCAACAATTCGGGACCGACACCCTTTTTCTCGACACCTCCCACCTGAATCAAATTTTGAACTTTGACCAAGAATCTGGTCATATAGAAATCGAGGCCGGAATCCGTTGGGATACCTTGATCCCACAATACCTCAAACTTCAAGACGGTCGGACTCAGCAGTGGGGAATCGCGCAAAAACAGACAGGAGCGGACCTGTTTTCTCTTGGAGGAGCCCTTTCAGTCAATATTCATGGAGGAGGCCTCCGCATGTCCCCCTTTATTCAGGATATCGAGTCATTTCGAATCGTCGACTCATACGGATGTGTACGGACATGTAGTCGCACACAACATACCGACCTCTTTCGCCTGGCCATCGGAGGATTTGGCTTGTTTGGACTATTATACTCTATTACCCTCAGATTAAGGCCAAGAAACAAGCTAAAGCGTCTGGTGGAATTGGTCGATGTCGACGCGCTCATTCCGACCTTGGAGCACCATATTCAAGATGGATGCCAATACGGAGACTTTCAATTCGCCATCGATCCAGCATCCCCAGATTTTTTACAGAATGGAATATTAACGATCTATCGACCGGTGGACCCCGCTACCCCAATTCCACCCCAACAACCTAATCTTTCTGAATCTGATTGGAGAAAACTCAGCTATCTAGCCCACACCGAAAAATCCAAAGCCTTCAACACATTTGTGGCACATGGATTGGCAATGCATCGAACGATTTGGTGGTCTGATACCCATCAACTTTCAAACTATCCCTGTGGTTACCACCATATCCTCGACCACAAACTTCGCGCCAGAGTATCTGGCTCCGAAATCATTACCGAGTTATTCCTTCCAAGGAATGAACTCGTGGCCTTTCTCGGTGAAGTCAAAGAGGACTTTCGGACTCATCAGGTCAATCTCATCTACGGCACGATCCGCCTCACCGAGCCAGACAGGGAAAGCTTTTTGGCCTGGGCAGGAGGCCATTGGGCTTGCATCGTCTTCAACCTGCACCTCGATCATACCGAAGAGGGAATCTACCACACCCAACGTGCCTGTAGACGACTTATCGATTTTGTGAAAAACCGTGGGGGACGTTTTTACCTCCCCTATCACAAATGGGCCACTCAAGAACAACTCGAAACTTGTTATCCTCAATTTCCAGATTTTCTCAGGTATAAACTCGCCTATGATCCCGAAGAACGCTTTCAGAGTGATTGGTATCGCCATTTCACCACGATGTATCGGGATCAGATACCGCGCGAGGAACAATCGGACGTGGACTTCCCCAAGATTTTCTTCTCGGAGGCCTTATGATCCCCAGGGGTGCCCTTGATATTGAGTGGAGTGATTTGATGATCGGATTACTCAGGTGTTGGTCCCAGGGAGATCCGAACCGTACTCGGAGCCGCATAGAGTCTCTTTGGTCAGATCGGTTGGATAGTCTTGTCTGTTTATCGGTGCGAAGTGGGTTTGACCTGGCCTTGCAAATCCTTAATTTCCCCCGAGGAAGTGAAATCCTCTTTTCGGCCATTACCATCCCGGAAATGGTGGACATTGCGAAAAAGCATGGATTAATTCCAGTCCCCATTGATATCGATCCAAACACCCTAGAACCAAACATTCAGCAAATGCTAAAAGTCCTCGGCCCTAAGACTAAAGCTATTCTGGTGGCTCATTTGTTTGGCAGTCGGAGTCCGTTGTCGGAGGTCGTTCAATTGTCTCAAAAACAGGGTCTTTTTCTTATTGAAGACTGTGCCCAGACTTATGATGGGTCTGATTATCGCGGGCACTCCCAGAGCGATATCAGCATGTTCAGTTTTGGACCGATTAAAACCTCCACGGCATTAGGTGGAGCCTTGATTCGATTTAAGGATAAAGAAGTTCTTGGGAAGGCTCGAATTCTTCAGGAAACGTATCCACGACAATCCAGGTTTAGGTTTTTTCAGCGCATCTGTTGGTTCAGCATGCTTAAATGTCTGGCGAATCCCAGCTTTTACAGACTGTTTGTGAAGTTAACCAATTTTTTTGGAAGCAGCCATGAGAAGGTTTTGACCGAAGCCATTCGGGGATTTCCGGGGGTAGACCTTTTGGCCCAAATTCGACGGCAACCTTCAATCCCATTGTTGGAACTATTGGAACGCCGGCTTAAGCAGGATATTTCGCCTACCATTTCGGCTCGAATCGCCTTCGTCAATCAAGTCCTTTCTGTTCTCCCCATAAAGACAGTACCGGGTGAACATTGCCACTACCACTCTCACTGGATTTTCCCAATCCAAACACCACACCCCAAAAAGCTGATGCATTATTTGTGGAATAGGGGTTTCGATGCCACGCAGGGCGCTTCAAGTCTTTGCATCGTCCCTACACCCGTACAATACCCTTCCCAGAACCCCATTAATGCCACACGGATGATCAAATCAATACTATATCTCCCCATGGCCCCCAAGCTTTCAACGAAGGCCATACAACGGTTGGGTGACGCGGTTCGATCTTTTTTTGAGAAAGAGAACCGCACTCCCCCACATGATTCTGTATGAACTGCCTTTCCAAGTGTAAAGGAGTATGATCCTGTTCGATCCAGATCCTGGCCCCAAACTGCGACTGAACTGGAACTGGGAGTAGAGGTAGGGGGCATGTTTTGGCGAATCTCCCAAGTCGCGTGATATCAGAGCATGTACAGCTGCAGGTAATGGCATAGGTGTCGGGTGGTCTAGTTCTTTCGAGTGGGGATTTTTGCCTTATTGACTGTTAAGCCAGGATTGCTACGGTCTCACCCACAGTTGAATGCAGAATAATGGGATGCCTTCTTGTCCGGATAGGGGTTGAGGAGCTTTTTTTGTTTAGAAATGCCACGATCTTCCAATCAGAGTAGATATTATAATCGCATCCATCCACACACCGTCTTGGGTTATCGATCACCTGCTCCGCTGGCACCTATAAACCCCGCTCAAAATCGCAAAGACGCACAAGAGCATCACGAACTAATGACTGGAGCCTAAAATGAGGGTTGACCAACAGTGATCTCTGAACGTCCAATTTATATTGAAACCAAAACCCTATCTGGAATTCCATTAGTCCTCAGGGAAATGCAGTTTAGTGACATTAGCGGTATATCCGACTGCATTACTGCACCTGGATTTACATACCCATATTTAACCGGCACTAAGAATCCACAAAAAAACCCTGTTCGACCATTGAAAAGGGCCGCCGAGTATGTCCTTCTTGCAATTGCAACAAGAATATTTGCTAGGTTTTTATTTGGAGCCAGACGTCATTGGGTGATTGGCATTGAAAATAGGGTTTCAAGGGGGTTAATAGGAGTTGTATTCCTTGTTGGTGTTGGACGAAATGAGATCTCTAAATCTCCTAAATTAGGACAATACTTTCTTGAGATTCACAAAGAACATGAAGCCGAAAGCCTAGGCTTAGGTGAACTTGGATTTTTTGTACATCCAAATCATTGGAGAAAGGGAATTGCTACTCAAGCCTCGTATGTACTAGTAGATGCATTGGCAAACATGGAATCAAACATTGAAAGAGGAAGCCAAATTCTCAAGGAAATTTGGGCACAGACCCCTGAGACAAATATTCCCTCTCGCAACCTATTAACAAAAATCAAGCTTCATCACTCTCCTGAAAAAACAATTTGTTCCTCCCAAAGTTCTCGATATACCCCCTTTGGGAAACCCTTAACAATGGTGCATTTCATTCAACCTCTTAGCCATAAAAAAGGTCCAGATACTCCCATTAGAAACTGGCTTCGAGAATTAAAAGAAAGTAATACAGTCTATGCACATTGGGCTTGGCTTAAGAGAGAAAACCTGAGCATTGACAAAAAAAACAATCTGAATCTCTCTTTGCTAAAAATAAAATGAGAAAAATAACTCTTTAACTAATAGACTTCGAATTTTAGGTATTGGATTAATTGGAGTCCCAATTATTTAAAATCTTGCCACCCTTGTGTTTGCCCATTTCCAGCGCCGGGCCTCAGGCGTGACACCCCCGCGCTGATCAGCAGCATCGTGGAGGGTTCTGAGATAGACCATTAAAAGCCAACTGCGATTCTATGAATAACGATAGCCACGTATAACGCTAAGCCAACAAGAGGGTATATTATTGGTGGCTTGGGGATCCGAAAACTGGAAACCATCGCGATAGAAAGCAGGGCTAATAAAATCTCAAGAATTATTGTCGGCATTGGAAAAGCCAAGGAAAGTCCAAGCAAAACATGAATTGAAGAACTAGGAACTCCAACAAAGGCAAGCCCGTCTTTTCTGATTTGATACCCCCATATTGCATGTCTGAAGAGGCGAAATGCACCTGCGACAAACAATAAAACCAGAAGAACTGGAGCAGGGTGGAATTTTTGGTGCCAAAACGTAATTGGGAACAGGAGAAAGGTGATTATGTCCGCTACTGAGTCTAGCCATGCACCGAACTTGGTGGTGACTCCAAACAAGCGAGCTAGATACCCATCTAACTCATCAAACAAGATCGCGCCGAGAATTAGGCTAAAGGCGATACTGTACTCCCGAAAGAATAGAGTGGTGCAAGCAACCGCGGACATTATAAGGCCTGTACCAGTCAGGCCCCAAACTATCCATTTCAAGGCTGTCTTGTTTGCCATCAACACTCATTCGGAAGGGTGGGCAAGGTCTTCACTGCAGCAACTTGGGGAAACTGTAAAGTGAATCTTTTACTCATTATAATTTAAAGGTTGGATCAACGGAACTAACAAATTAATATTATCAGTAAGGCAATATCCGCGCCTCACTACCCAAAGAATTCGCTGAGATAAACACCCACAGAACAAGTATGAGTACACGGAGCATGAGGAGCTGAGAGTGGGATAGAGAATAGGAGCTAGTAGTTGTGAGTTCCTTCTTTAATTTCTTTCTCTGATATTGAATGAGGTTGGCATCGAACAATGAAATATTTTGAAAGGTCTCATTTAGTGGTTGGAGGATTTACCTAGCTATCCTTGCGATGTACTTACCGATTATTTCATTAAATGCTGAGACGGCTTTAGAAGAAAGTTTTGGAACTTCGCTGGTGCCATCTATACACAGAGATCACGAGCAAACCTGCTAGATTAGGAATCCAGACCATTGGCGTTGCCCATGGGATGCCATCAATGAAAAAATCTGAGAGTGGCCAGAGCATCTTGGTTGGGAAATACCCGCCTTCGTGAAAAGGAATATCAAGCAGGATGTGGAAAGGCCATCCCAGCATGGCAAACGCCATGTCTTTTCGTTGAACGTACACAATTCCGATGACGATACACGCAATCACCAAGCTATGAGTAGAATCATAGACTGAGAAGGTCCATGATGGAATCGTTTCAAGCTTCGGGGGTCCGATCTCCCACTCTCCATTGAGCAGACGAATGAAATGTAAGATTCCAAAAGAGAAAAGGTCCGGCAACGCCCCGAAGAATAACGCCAACCACGGGAATCCTCGAAACCCAAACAGCCCTAAGCCCCATAAAGCGTGACTAAATGTATCCACCAACAACATCTCGATAAGGATCAATCTTTTTCATTTTCATATTTTACTCACTATCTCATGGTTCAATACATTCCGGCTGGTCATTCCTCGGATTTTTATCATCAGACTCACGGAATGCGCTTCCATATCGTTTTCATTACGGAATGGTCGTAGTAATGGGTTGAGATTGGAATAACTTAGAGAGTTGTTCTGCCCAGATCAATTCGTCGAATTGTTCAGGGTCATGTGTCCGCTTTGGGTCGGGAACGGGCCATCATATTTTTCCGAGTATCCCTTATCACACCGCAGCAAATTCCCTGACGCGTGGTGGGTTAAATAGTGTGGGGATGTGGGTAGAACCAATTGACTTTTAAGCTTCAAGAAGTAGAATAGCGTCACATCAGATAGATAGAGGAAGAGGAACAAGGTTTATGGATGAACCTTCTCGCCCCTGAGTGGTCGAGAGGGTTTTTTTATTGCCTCTCAACGAAGGTGGTGGGGATGGATTTCGTTTTATGGTTAATTTTTCTGTGGTTGTTCACCAATGTGGTGTTGGGAGTTATCTTGTTCCTTGTGACGTGGTGCAGAGGAAAATTTGATAAGTCTAAACCCGGCCAACTAAGTTCGAATGACGCAAAACTCCACGAAACCGAGACAAGACCAGGTTCCCTTTCGACACCTTAACCTTGCCCCCACTTTTAGATTCCCTCATGTCCGCTGTGGGTCGCTTTGCGACCATCAAGCTTTGGAGTTTATTCCCTGATTCTGAACGGAAGCTTACCGGCCAAAGCAGACATCAATCGCAGGTTTCCAATCCGGGTTCGCAGTCAGCATGGATAGCAGGGTCTTTTGGATAAAGATCTTCAAAATTATTCGGCGCTGGATGTCCCGGTTTTTGCCAATAATTCCAAAGCCGCGGAGGTCATGACCAAGACCCCGGTTTTAATCGTTGGTTCGGGTAAGGGCGCAAAAAGCGGCGAATGGAGTGAAGGCAATGGCTCTCCGCTCTCTTTTGCTTTGTTTAACAGGGATCTATCTACACCGCCCAGCTTAAACATCAAGCTCGGGATTTTGGGTTCAACCTGGCCGTAGCGCGCAAAATCTTCACCGCCCATCGTTGGGGATACTTCTTTGACACGGTTTTTTCCTAAGGTCCGCTCAAACACAGCCGCCATTCGCAGTGTGAAATCGGGATCATTGTATAGCGAGGGGGTGGCTTCATTTTTTATACTCACGGTTGGCAATAGCGAATCCGGCAACCCATACGCATGCCCCTCGGCAAGGGCAATACGTTTGATTCCCTCCAACAGTTGCTGTCTAACCTGGTCGGAATAAGACCTTACGGTGAGTTGGAGGTCTACCCGGTCGCCAATGATATTGTGTTTGGTGCCGCCATGGACGGATCCAACGGTCACAACCGCCGGGTCCAGAGGAGGAACTTCGCGGGAAACCAGCGTTTGCAGGGATAAGATAATTTTAGCCGCCAGCACCACGGGGTCTTTGGTTTTATGGGGATAGGCGCCATGCCCACCGATACCGTGGACGACGATATCGACCGAGTCCACGTTGGCGGCGGCATACCCTTTGGTGAAGCCGACCGTCCCCGCAGCCAGTTCCGGAGAAACATGGAGGGCTAAATTGTAGTCCGGCCTGGGAAAACGTTCAAAGAGGCCGTCCTCCAACATCATCCGCGCTCCGGCACCGCGCTCTTCAGCGGGTTGCCCTACCAGAACCAGAGTGCCCTGCCACCGGTCCTTTAAGCTCACTAATCGGCGAGCCGTACCGATGAACACGGTCATGTGAATGTCGTGTCCGCAGGCATGCATGACGTTGACCGTTTTTCCCAACTCGTCAACCACTTGCTGGGTGCTGGCATAAGACAGTCCCGTTTGCTCTTTCACCGGAAGAGCGTCCAGGTCGGTACGCAGCATTAACGTCGGACCCTGGCCATTTTTCAGAACGCCGACCAACCCTGTGCTTCCCACCGGTTGAGTGACTTCAAACCCTAAGGATCCAAGTTCAATAGCAATTTTTTCAGAGGTTCTATTTTCCTGGAACGAAAGTTCGGGATGTTGGTGCAAATCTATATAGAAATCTTTTAAATAACCGTAATCCCTTGTTATGGCGGATTGGATCGAAGACGCGGAAGTAAAACTCGACCAAAGCAATACAATCGCGGTGGCCAATAGGCATCTAAAAAACAGGAATCTCAACATAGGACTGCTCCACAATGATAGTTTGCTTGAAAGGTCCACTTTGGGTCGAGAGCCGGCCAAAAGCGGACATTCGGCAAAGGAAATTTTAAAAGAAAGTACCTCTTAGATTTTCAACGCAAATGCTCAACTTTTGGCTGACGGCAACAGCGCAGCGAAGGAAAAATACGTCCGAGTTTACGGGATTTTTAGGCATCAACCTTATTCGAGACAGCATTTCCAACCGTATTGATGGGTGCGTGGGGATAGTCCGGCTGGCGATTCTGAAACGAAAGAATAGTGGGTTTCTGAATCACGCCGGCATCAATATTCACAGCCTGGCGAATGGTCTCATTTCTCCGCCAGCTCTCACGGCCCTCCAACACAGTCGGTAAATAGACAATAAGAGCGGCAGAGATAGATCGCGAGGCACTTTCCCAGAGGTAGCTTGGGGTATGATCAACGGCGTAATAATCGACCATTCCAACTTTAAACATTGGATGATGAAATGTGGTTGGTTTGGCAAAATAGAATCCCATACCCTCGTCGCAACTGACATCGATAATCAGGCAGCCGGACTTGAGATATGAGCTTTCCTCTTCGGTCACGAAATGGATGGGATGATCAGGATCTTGCAAGGTCCCGTTGATGATGATGTCTGATTCGCTGATCAGATCAGACAACGGTCGCTCAGAACCATCGTGTTCCACCGTCAACATGCGCACTTCGCTGTCCTTGCCTTCCCGGATACGGATATAGTGACAATCAAGCACCTCTTCACGTACTTCGTGGTCGGGGCGCTGAATGCAGATTGTGATATCTCTAAACCCATGTGCCTTGAGGGCGTATATGGCCCCACGGCTGACCGCACCGAAACCAAGAATAATTACTTTGCGTTGGTTTCCGTAGTGCCCGTCGATACCTTTTAGTTGTAGGGCATGTAATACCGCGCAATAGCCAGCCATTTCGTTGTTCTTATAGAAGGTGTGGCGACCAATCTGTCCGTTGGGTCCCCAAACAAACATATCCTCAAAGGCAATGAGTGTCAGCTTACGATCGATTGCAGCTTGAGTGATAGACCGTTGCTGTGCGCAATGCACATAGCCCCAAAGAGTTCCTCCATCACGAAGTTCCTGTAAATCAGCTTCTACTGGCTTGGAAATGATAACCGAACCCATGTTGGCCAATAGTTCGTGGCGTGTGGAAATGCCACCCGTCTGAGTAGCAATTTCCGAGTCTGCGATACCGAATGGTGCTCCATAGCCCTCTTCAAATATCAGCTGGCGGCGAACTTGTTCAGGAAGGCGCGGCAAATGCTCTGGATGGATTGGAACACGTCGCTCATTCTCTTTTTTTGAAGTTCCAATGACTCCAAATGTTAATTTACTCATATCGTTTCCTTTTTCCTTGAGACAGTCAAGGCTTACCTGATTATTTATTAGCGTTCAACGCCTCCACCTGTGGCCCCAACAGCCACCATAGCATGGGACCCAAAGGCTTTTCCGGGGGGTAGCCCCACTCTCAATCAAAACTAATGTCTGCTTTGGGTGGGGAGTCGGCCCAAAGCGGTCATAAAACTCTCCTCCAAAACAAGGATAAAGTATTCATTGGCCCAGACACTACATTTGACAAAAGCTCGGTTACCGGATAGGGTGATTATACTTTATCGCGTTGGACCTGGTGATGAAGGAAAAATAAACAAGGTCCCTAACCGATATTGTTTTGTCTAAGAGTACATTCGGAAGTTAGCCCCTAACCGCTTCAGTTTCGCGTCAACGGATCTCTCCTTCCCCATTCGTTTTCTCTTTAAAACAAGACAGTGTCAGATTTTTCAAAGGAGGAGCCCCATGGGTTCAAAAGTGTATGTCGGTGGATTGCCTTATTCGGCGACCCAAACAGAATTAACGGACCTGTTCTCAACTCACGGCACGGTCCAATCAGCCAACGTCATTAGCGACAAATTCACCGGCCAATCGCGCGGATTTGGCTTTGTCGAAATGTCATCCCAAAGTGAAGCGGAAGCGGCAATTACGGCCTTGCATTCCACGGAAATGGGTGGCCGCACCTTAACCGTGAACGAAGCCAAACCAATGGTCCCTCGCTCCAGTGGAGGCGGATTTGGCAGTGATCGAGGAGGCCGGGATAACCGGTTTTAATCGTCACTAAGTAATCTCTTTAATCAGCGGAGTGGTTGGTGAAAAAACCAGCCGCTCCGCTTTTCTTTTAAAAGGAGAACCACCATATGATCCCCACGGTCCTACCCAGTCTTTCAGCACGTACCCTAAACATCGGAAATACTCTTCTTTTTAGTCTGATTGCCATTGGCGCAGTCATAGGCATTCCGACCTATGCCTATTTTTATGACTTTCATATGATCGATTGGATCATGTTCGGAATCCTCTATATCGTAACGGGATTGGGGATCACAGTCGGGTATCATCGACTGATTACCCATCGCAGCTTCACATGCCCGAATTGGATCAAAGCCGCGTTCCTGATTGCTGGAGGATGGGCACTTGAAAATTCCGCCCTACGATGGGGAGCTGACCACATTCGCCATCATGCGAAATGCGATCAAGACCCCGACCCCTACAATGCCAAGCGAGGATTTTGGTTTAGCCATTGCGGATGGATCTTTTTGAAAGACCCTTACCGCGATGGCCGATTTACCACAAAACTCAAACAAGACCCATTGATAATCTGGCAAGATCGGTATTATCTCCCTATTGTTTTATCGGGGCTCGCGCTTCCGTTTCTGGTGGGATTTATAGCCAATGGTTGGGTCGGAGGATTAGGCTGTTTTCTGTTAGCGGGGATCGGCAGAGTGTTTTTCGTACTGAATTCCACCTTTTGCATTAATTCCGTGTGCCACATTTGGGGGAATCAACCGTATGGCGACACCGATTCGAGTCGTAACAATTGGTGGGCTTCCCTTCTCACATTCGGGGAAGGCTATCATAACTATCACCACATGTATCCGAGCGATTACCGAAACGGCGTGAAATGGTACAACGTCGATCCATCAAAATGGCTCATCTATAGTCTTTCCCTGCTAGGTCTGACCTCTTCGCTACGCCGAGTCACAAGGATCTGAGGTAACATTCAGGTTACCCAGCAATTGTTCCAGAAATTATGAGAGACTTTCCGCCTGAACAGACAGGGAACGTTCGTCCGCTTTGGGTCGCAAAGCGACCATCAAGTTTTGGTATTTTATCCGAGTTTCTGAAGGGACGCTTACCTGCCAAAAAGCAGACCATCAGACAGTAACAAATCCATCTTTCCAGTGATCCATATCGAGAACGTATTCGTCTATATAGAAACCCTGCAAATCATCATCAGATTCGGGATTCACAAGTTTAGGATGATCGCAAAATCCCGGTTGTCCGTTTATCTTATCAATGGCGGCCATCGCTGCATCTCTTGATCTGTAGATGCCGATAATTTTGATATCGTCCTCGCCTTGAGGAAGTGTATGTAGATGCTGGACGATGAATACGCTTTTCATTGTTCTTTCAAGTTGGCTTTTTATTGTACTCTATTTGAACGACAAAGACGTCTGTCCGCTGTGGGTCGTCTTCTCCCCTTAGCCGAAACTGCTCAAAACGGTAAAAACCAGACAGACAGATTAATTTTCAAAAACCCCTTCTTCTTTTAATTGATCTGCCAACCTCGTTAGTTTTTCACGATAATCATTTAATTTTTTATTTAGTTCCTCAGTGTCGTTATCACTAACGGTATGCCCGTTTCTGGAGTTCAAAATCAAATCATTAAAGCTACCCATGCCACCAAAGGCGCCTACAAGATGCTCCACTCCCTCGGGCTTTCCAGCCTCGAGCATTCTTTTACTTTTCAGTAACCACTGAGACCAATGCGTTTCATTGTACGTTTTGAGACAACTAGACGTTTCTCCAAGTAAGGAAATCAATGTCGTCGTTTTTGTGTCCATAATTTGCCTCTTTTTAGTTTTGCCTTGATTCTTGGGCGGCTGCTTAGGGTCGGGAACGGGCCATCATATTTTTCCGAGTATCCCTTATCACACCGCAGCAAATTCCCTGACGCGTGGTGGGTTAAATAGTGTGGGGATGTGGGGAGAACCAATTGACTTTTAAGCTTCAAGAAGTAGAATAGCGTCACATCAGATAGATAGAGGAAAAGGAAGAGGAACAAGGTTTATGGATGAACCTTCTCGCCCCTGAGTGGTCGAGAGGGTTTTTTTATTGCCTCTCAACGAAGGTGGTGGGGATGGATTTCGTTTTATGGTTAATTTTTCTGTGGTTG
>Ga0224497_10001721_pt1 | contig 13621 bp, 18 predicted proteins | sample SF_Jul11_sed_USG_4_FD_167970 | JGI IMG/M metagenome (GOLD analysis project Ga0224497, IMG submission 167970) | Sediment microbial communities from San Francisco Bay, California, United States - SF_Jul11_sed_USGS_13 | ecosystem: Environmental > Aquatic > Marine > Sediment | place: USA... | reverse complement strand
GTTCCAATGATTTCATGAATCTGTTTTCCTTTTGGTATGTATACGCTGATAAGTTCTGTACCTCTTCCTGATTTTTGAGATAGTTCTTCAAGAATTTTTCTAATTTTATAAAGCTTAACTGAATCTTGTTTTTCTATATTGATCTTACTCATTTGTCATTTCCTCCGAGAATGCGAATATTAAGTTTGGTTGAATCATTTGAAAAACACCTAAAACTAAAATTCATCAAAAGTCTTTAGAAAAACTTCAAGAGGTTGATTGCCTCTAATCATTATGATTTTTTCATCATTGAATATTAAAAATGATGGTGTTGCATCAATCCCAATCTCTTTTCCAAAATCATAAAGTTGGTTTACTTTGTTTTTGTACACATGTGCATCAATACAATTATTGAATTTGTCCAAGTTCAAATCTATTTTACTTGCAAAAGAACTGAGCGAATCTCTAGTTATCCATCCTGTTCTTTCTCCAGCCCAGTTTTTGTAAATCTCATCATGAAGGTTCCAATATTTTCCTTGATCATGAGCACAATATGTTGCCTCTGCAGCTAAAATTGAATCTGGCCCATTTAGGGGAAAGTCTTTGAAAATAAGTTTCACTTTACCTGTTTTGATATAATCACCTTCAATTGTTTTTAGCGTGGTTTCATGGAATTTATTACAAAATGTGCATTGATAATCCCCCCACTCTAAGATGGTAATAGGCGCAGAAGGATTGCCAAGTATTGGCGAACCTCCTTCAATTAATTTTGATTTTGTCATTAATTTTGAATCATTTTCTGATTCAGGATAAAATGCTAAAAATGCACCTGATAAAATTCCAATTATTATTGGAATTGCAAAATAATGAATTTGTATCATTGTGTTTTCTCAGATTTTGTTTCAAGTAAATATCTTCCCTAAGTTGTAGCAAGTGTCCACAATGCTGAATTTTTTGCAGATATTTCTGCAACAAAAGGATCATCAGATGATGAAATTATTATTACATCTTTATCTTGCGGTGACAACTCTTCTAAAAGTTTTTTTCTTGTCAACAAGTCATTTTCAAAACAATCCTTATCATCTCCTGGAAAAACAAATTGATTGTTTTTGAATAAAATTGTGATACATCCTGATGAACCATAAAGAATTGCATAATCTCTTTGCTCCAATCCTGTTTTGATTGAATCTGAATACTTTCTGAGTAAAATAGCATGATTAAATTTTCCTTGAATGACTGTAGATTTTTTTATAGTACATTCTTTGGGTAATATTTTTTGAATTTGTTTTATGAACTTTAGACCTTTTTCAGTCAGGTATGTACCTGATTTTGTAGTGTCTACTATATCTGCCTGTTTGAGGTGTAAAATCAATGTCTTTACGGCTCCCTCTCCTAGATGGGTTTCTCTTCCAAATGTAGCCCTGCTTACAAATTTCTCACTTGAGAGCATTTGCAGTGCTTTGAAAACATGAGGGATGCTAAATGTCAGAATTTTACTGGAACCTTTTCTCGATACAATATTTTGTAAGGTTTGAATATTTTTCCTCACAGAACAAGATCTATGATGTTTCTATATAAATTGGATAAATTGTCCAAGAATTTAAATACAAACATCTGGTGCCATCATCATGTCTGAATCAAGACAAATAACTGTCTCAAAAAAGGGCGTTCCAATTATTGCAATAATTGCCTTAGCTGTAATTTTTGCAACAGGCTTATTTGTAGTTGGATTTGACCAGGGACATATTTTTAGCCTCGTTTATGGTGAACAAGCCTTTACAGACTTGTACATTCATGAACTAACTCATGATATGAGGCATGCAGCAGGATTCCCCTGTCATTAGGAGTTTATATCATGAACACATCTCTTTTTCTGATTATTGTTCTAGTTTCAGGTGCGTTTGCAGGATTGATTCATGGTGTGACAAATCTTGCAATTGTTGAACCATATCTTGATCAGGCAATTGGGATGGAAAATCAAAACATGTTTGCTTCAGGTGAGGTCGATGATACTTTAGAGTTTTGGGTTGAGTATGAAGGGTATAGAACATGGCAAAAAAGCGGTCAGGTTCTTGCAGGTGTAATTTTGGGTGTTTCTATTGGATCATTATTTGGAATTGTATTTGCAATGTCCAGAAGTTCCTTACCTGGTAGAAATAATGTGAAAAAAGCCCTAATTTTGGCAGGAATAATGTGGGTTACTTTATATTTTATTCCTTTTTTAAAATATCCTGCAAATCCACCAACAGTTGGTGATGCAGAGTCTGTTGTATTAAGAGCAATACTATATAGTTCATTTATTGCAATTTCTGGAATTGCCGCTGTAGGATTTTACAAGGTATCTAAAAAATTTCAAAACAAAAAGAAGATACTTGGATTGATTGGCTATGTTGCTTTTATTTCTCTAGTTTTTGTTATAATGCCAGAAAATCCTGATAAAGTAACTGCCCCTCTAAATTTAGTTGAGGGTTTCAGAGCAACCTCTGTTTTAGCTGTTTCTTCATTTTGGATTGCAATTGCAATTACTCTTGGAATTCTTTGGAATCACTTTAAACCTGAAAGAGAAATTGCTACATCAAATTAATATTCTGAGTATATAGAATGAGAATGATACAATATTGTTTAAATAACTCTCATTTATCACTAGGGTAGTATGACAAAACGATTTACATTGCCTCAATTAAAAAAATACGACATTACTCAAAAAGTAATTGAAGCACTAGCTGATGCAGAGTCTAGATCAATACTATTTTCAATTATTAAATCAGGTAAAACTGCATCAGAATTATCTGAAAAATTAAAGATTCCATTAAGTTCTGTTTACAAAAAATTAGGAGATCTTGAGGAATTAACATTGATCGAAGTAGAAAAATGGCTTCTATCTGACAAAGGAAGAAAATTCAAAGTTTATAGAAGCAGGATCTCCAAAGCAGATATCAGTATTAAAAAGCCTGATCCCGTACTAACTTTAGTTCCAAATTAGATGTTTTATGACAAAATCAAATATTATTCAGTTAAGTAAATTTGATATTACTCAAAAAATTATAGAGGCTCTTAGTAATGTTTGTACTCGTGCAGTTTTATTTTCAATCAAAGAAACTTCAAAAGATGCAAATCAAATTGCCGAAGAACTGAATCTGTCTCTTTCAACAGTTTACAAAACTTTGTCAAACCTTGAAGAACTTGCTTTAGTAGAAGTTGATCAATTTATTATTTCCAATGAAGGGAAAAAAATCAAGCAATATAGAAGTAGAATAGGAAAAGTTGAGATTACTATGACAAATTTAGAGCCTAGTTTGAATCTATATCCAAATACAAGTTACAAATCTAGACCAAATTAATCACTAATTGCCATACTTTTTGATCTCTTACTTCTTTCATTAAATTAAAATCATATATGAGTTGTCAATATTGATATGTTCATAATTTTTCCTACTTTGTAATACGAGGAAAAAAGATGTGAGTTAATTGTGGCATAGAAGATAATTTCAAATAATTTAATTTTTGAGTTTTTTCATATCATTCTAGATATCTAGAATGAGAACATAGAATCAATATCTAATTTAAATAACTTAGCTAATCCTAAGTATTTCAGTAAAAATGAAACAACACAAAACTCTTGCACTGTTTGCTGTAATGGCAGCAATTAGTGTGACAATTGTTCCATTAACTATACAAAACGCAGATGGTCAAAACTTAATCCCTGACTGGATAAAAAACAATGCAAAATGGTGGTCTGAAGGAACCGTAGATGATCAAACATTTCTTAACGGAATTGAATTTCTAATTGAAAATGACATTATCAATACTTCTAAAAACGACACAATTGATGTTGACAAAATTACGATAGGATTCATCCCCGTTGAAAAAGCAGATGAGCTTACTTCAAAAGCAGAAGCATTGAAGACATTTCTTGAAAATGAGCTTGGAGTTGATGTTGAATTAATTATTCCTACAAATTATGAGACAATTATTGAAGGAATGAGGTTTGGACATATTGATGCAGCCTTTATGGATACTGGTCCTGCCTGGATTACTCACCAGAGAACAGGTGCAGAAGCTGTATTGGCAGAAGTTGTTGCAGGCAAAGTCAATTACCAAGCAACTGTGTGGGCTAGAGCTGATGATGGTTCAATTCAATCACTTGAAGATACTCTGGGAAAAAGAGTTGCATTTACCAGCATCACTGGTTCATCTGGTTTTGTTAGACCTATGGGAACATTGGTGACAAGTGGTCATGTAAACATTGAAGGTGATGATATTGTTGCATTAGAGGCAGCACTTGGAAAGAACTTTGAGAGTTATACATTTGCAGGCGGTTACAAAGCAGCATTAGAATTGCTTCTCAATGAAAATGTGGATGTTGCATTCGGTTCTGATATCGCTCCTCAAAAATATCTTGAACTTGAGGATCAGTTAAAACTACGTCCTGTAACCACGATTGGTCCAGTACCATCACATGTATTTATGGTTAGTCCAGACATGTCTGAATCCACCAAAGATGCTCTAGTTGATGCTCTAATTGAGCTAAATTATGATGAAAACAACAAGATCTTAAAGAATCTATATGGCGCAGAATCTCTTCTTCCAACTACAACTACATTACACATAGGCGACTTTGGCACGTTCATTGATGCTTTAACTGGATTAGACCAAGTAATTTTGGACAAAGCCAACAAGAGCAAATAAAAACGGTAGATCTAGAAATGGAACTACTACAGATGACCCGTCCATCTTCTTTTTCTTTAATCTCAACAAAAAAAATCATTCAGATGAATAATGTCTATACATCATATGACTCAAAAAATTATGCTCTAAAGGGAATTAGCATTTCAATTGATAGAGGAACAAATTATGCCATAGTAGGGCAATCAGGATCTGGAAAATCGACTCTTCTCAAATTGATGAATGGTATGATGATTCCTAGTAAAGGTACAATCAAGATTGATTATCAAACACCCAACATGAAGAACAAACAATTCAAATTAATGATGCACAAAATTGGTTATATCCCACAAAGTTTGGGCTTAATAAAAAATATCACGGTTCTTGAAAATATTTTGATTGGGGCATTGCCAAGATTAGGAAAAATTCAATCTTTATTGAAAATGTTTCCTGAAGAAGAAGTAATCGAAGCAAAAAAAATTCTAAAACAAGTAGGACTAGAAGGAAAAGAAAACAGAAAAGCGTACATGTTAAGTGGTGGTGAAAAAAGAAGAGTTGCAATAGCTCGTGCATTTATGCAAAAACCAACAATTTTACTTGCCGATGAAATTGTTTCTGAACTAGATCATATAACTGCTAGGGAAATAATGGCATTAATCGCGAGTGCCCAAAAAACAATGAATCTTACTGCTATAATGGTTCATCATGACATCCAACTAGCACTAGAATATGCCAACCGCGTTGCTGTAATTAAAGATGGAGAAAAAATACTTGAAATTGGTGTTGAGGGAGATAAGATAGTTGACTTTCAAACAGGGAATCTAACAACTGAAGAGATTATGGAGATGTATTCTAATGAATCCAAAAAATAACATCATAGTTGGGATCATCATTGCATTGTTGTTCGTGACATCTTACAACATTGGCGCAAATCCAATTGAATTTGTAAAAGGATTGCCAAATCTTGCAATAGTTGCAGAAGAAATGACTCAAGTTGAACCTAAACTCTTTGGAACTGCATTCTTGTCGATGTTTGAGACTATTCAGATGGCGTTTATTGGGACTATAGTTGGCGTGGCAATCTCATTACCTCTTAGCATGTTTGCAGCACGGAATTTAAACAGCAAATATGTCTATGCCCCAGTTAGGGCAATACTTGCTGCAATCAGAACATTTCCTTCTATTCTTTGGGCAATATTGTTTGTAATCATGGTTGGATTGGGACCATTTGCAGGAGTGTTAGCAATTATTATGTATACAATAGGCTTTGTTGCGAAATTACAATATGAAGTAATTGAAACAATTGATTCAGATCCTATGGATGCAGTAAGCTCTATCGGTGTTTCAAAATGGCAGTTAATTCGATATGTTGTATTGCCTGAATCTGCTCCACATCTTTTAAGTCAGATGTTGTACATGTTTGATTATAACGTCCGTCAAACAAGCATCTTGGGTCTTGTTGGTGCCGGAGGAATTGGCTTTTATATTATTAATTACATCAAATTTTTTGAGTATGGCAAAGCTGCAGTATTTATGCTTGTAGTACTAGTTACTGTCTTGATTATTGATTGGGCAAGTGTAAAAATTAGAGACAAGTATATCATTAAATCACAACATGGAATGAAAATTTCAGTAAAATAGATTTAATTATTTTCCACTCCCAAAAAACTGGAAGATTTGTCTTCTTTGATATATTGCAACTAAAACTAGGATGGTTAAGCCTGCCAAAAGACTAATCTCCTCAGAAAAATATCTTGCAGACATTTCCCATATGCCTCTCCAAAATAGTACAATTCCTACTCCTGTTATCAAATACAGTAATGTTCTTTTTGTCAAAATTGTTTGTTTCAAGTTAAATGATCTTGCAAACAAATTCTTGTATTAAATTATTTTCAAGTATTATTCATTCCAAACAGCCTGTTGTTTTAACCATTTTATCAAATCACGGTAAAGCTGGCTTTTTTGAACATTTAAAATATTTATCTCAAGGTTTGTAGATGATTTTGCAGTCTTTGTGTAACTTTCATATTTTGCAAAGATTATCTTGTCAAGATATGTCTCTCCCTGAATCTCTTTTTTTGCAAGCTCTTCTGAATCAGTCATTGCAAAACTAGCAAAAAGTACTCCATCTACCCAATATGCATTACCTGACTCTAGAGTTGACATCATGTTTAGTAAGTCATCCAAAGTCATCTTTATAATGTCTCGAACATAGATGGTTTTGTATGGTTGATGTATAAAATCAGTCAATGCATACCCCTTTCTATCTGGGTTAATCAATTTTTGTACCTTTTTGTGATGCTAGATGAAATTGATAAAAAAATCTTCTAATAGATGTCTGTCTACTTTGATTTTATGCAATATTTGCTCTTGTTTGTATTAATACTACTTCCAACATCTGCATTTGCTGAATCTCTAGAAAATATTAAAATTGAAAATCCCTCTGAGTATGTCCTTTCTGTTGATGATCATATCTATTCTATTCAATATCAAGTTGATGCACACGTTCTTGCAATGACGATTGATCCTGAATTAACATCTTTATTAATAGGACTCGAGGATTCAAAAAACTCCATCTTTGAAATTAATTTAGAACACGAGATTATCAATGCAGAAAATAATGAATTTGTGGTTCTAGTAAATGGCTATGATGTAGATTATGATATTATAGCTGACTCTGATAGTTTTACACTCTCATTTTATATTCCAGAGTTTACCGAAGAAGTTGAGATTGTTGGAACACATGTAATTCCAGAGTTTCCTATTGGGACAATTATGGTGTTTATGTTGTTGGTTTCAGCTGTAACAATATTTTCTAGAGTAAAGACTGATTTTAGGTTGTAACCTTGTCTAATTGATTTTGTGTATTGGCCAATTTTACCTCACGTGCTATTCTTTTTCCCATACTCATCTGTTCGTCAAATAGTAGTGAATAGTATGGGGAGCCATCCATGTATATGTTAGTTCCTGCCACGATTCTTGCAGAAAACTCAAAGGAGGTAAATTTTGCATTCTCATCATATACACCTTCAATACAAAAGGGACCGTTCATTCCAGGTGAAACTAATCTTTTTGCTGCATTAACAAAATTATCTCCCATGGCATACACCTCATCAAGAAGGGATTCTCTTAGTACAAGAGGACTATTTCCAATTACGTTAAATGATGGCACCTTGTTGCTTTTGAGTTGTTGTTCTGATGGAATTCTTGCAAGTCCTTCTATGTCTGATTCATGTCTCTGATCAACTCCAAAAAACTCTAGTTCTTCTTTTAGTGGCGAATAAAAAAACTGCAAATATGCCAGGACGCCAGCAGCATACTCTTGTATGTACAACGTTTCATCTTTTGAAATAATTCCTTCTAATATTAGCTGATTTCTTTTTGTATTGTAATCTGTTTCATTTGCAGCCATAAAGTAACCCTTGCCGCCTGCTGCTCCTTGTCTTTTCACAATAACTAGCTTGTTGATATCTTTTGGATTTGGTACTGGTTTTGGAATAGGAAGATTTGCTTCTCTCATGAGCTTTTCTTTCATTTCTCTATCTGATTCCCATCTTAGAATCCATTTATTTCCAAAAATTGGGGTCTTTATTGATTCGATTTGTTCTGATGTCATTTGTGCAATCAATGTTCCATGAGGAATTATTATGGCATTATTTTGTTCAAGTATTGATTGACATCTTTGATCTAAAACTTCTGAAAAAGAGTCTACAAGAATTAATTCATCGATAAATGAAAATCTTCGATATAGTTTTTCACGTTTTCTTTCACAAACTAAAATTGTTTTTAACCCTTCATCTTTTGCACCTTTAAGAACTTGAAGTGCGCAATGAGAACCAAGAGTAGCAATCGATACCATGTAATATCTTATCTATTACTTTACACTTTATGAACTATGTGTGGATGATACATACTCAAAGACTTCATCAATCAATTCAGCGCTAAGCTCAGGTTTGATATTTTCTGGAATTATCTTTAAAATAAAATCATACATTGTAATGTTTTTAGGCAATTCATCTCTTTCTTGATAAAGTGAAAATACGGCAATCCCATTTGATATGATGGCAATTATTTTTTCTTTATCAGATAATACCATGTAACATCATGGGACTTGTAGTAATTTGAATGTAAAAATTTTAATGTAATAAAATATATTGTTGATCGGTTTTTAATTGAATTTCTTGTGAGACCTCAAATGAATCTATTTGTGGGTCTAGGTCAATAGAATGCCCTTTCACTTCTGGGGTGGATGTCTGTGATGCATGATACCCTACATAAACCGCTGTAATTATTATGAAGGCAATTACTATTCCCATTAGTATGTCCAACTTGTTTTGATGTGGAATTGTCTCAGATGATAAATGTTACTTTTGCAAAAATTTCGACTGATTTTTTATCAAAATTAAAGAATAGGTTCACATTTTTGTATAAAAATTAATTACACCAGTGAATACGCAATTTAGTAAATTATGATAGAAACAGAACTTGGAACTTTACGTAGATCTCACTATTCCGATGAACTTGATGCGTCTATGAATGGTTCTTCGGTAACTGTAATGGGATGGATTTTAACAATAAGGGGACATGGTAACATTTCCTTTGTTACAATTAAGGACAAAAATGGTGAAATTCCAATTGTAGCTAAAAAAGGTGATTGCTCTGATGAGCTAAGAGAAAAATTATCTTCTCTTAAGGCCCATTCCTCTATTGCTGTCTCGGGTAAACTAAAAGCATCAGAAAAGGCGCCCTCAGGATATGAAATTATTCCAGATGAACTTAGAGTATTTTCTGAAGTAGAAAAAGTTCCTCCATTTGAACCTGTTGCAAAAACTGTAAAAAATATAGACACCAGATTAGAGGTTAGACCAATTGATTTACGACGTAAAGTCTTACAACACATCTTTAATGTCAGAAATAATGTCCTAAAATCAATTAGAGATTATTTTTATGAACAAAGATTTACAGAGATAAACACTCCGAAGATGATTGCAACTGCAACAGAAGGAGGGGCTGCCCTATTTCCAATCTTTTATTATAACAAAGAAGCATTCTTGGCACAGAGCCCACAATTGTACAAAGAACAATTGACTATGAGTTTTGAGAAAGTCTTTGAGATTGCTCCAATTTTCAGAGCAGAACCCTCAAGAACAAATCGTCATCTTGCTGAAGCAATTTCTATTGATCTAGAAGAAGCATTTGTAGATTATAATGATATCATGAATAGAATTGAAGATATAATCAAAATTTCAATTCGTGCCGTAAAAGAATATACAAAAAATAATTCCGATGCTGAACTTATAATCCCTGACATTCCTGAAAAAATTCCAAGATATTCTTATGATGAATTGGTAAATAAAATGCAAAAAGCAGGCGCAAAGACAGAATGGGGAGATGATCTTTATCCCTCAAATCTTAAAAAAATTGATCTTGAGGGATTTTATTTCATTAAAGATTGGCCTTTAGGACCAAAGCCATTTTATGTTAAAGATAGTAAAACAAATCCAAAAATTTCTGAATCATTTGACTTGATGTTTGGGGATTTGGAATTATCTTCAGGAAGTACAAGAATAGAAAAACGTAATGAATTAGAAGATAGAATGAAAAATAAGGGAATGAATACTGATGCATTTGAATATCATCTTGGAGCATTTGATTTTGGGGTTCCACCACACGCAGGTTGTGGGATTGGCCTTGAGAGATTAATGATGGCACTTACAGGGACAGAAAATATCAGAGATGTGACCTTTTATCCAAGAGACGTTGATAGGTTAACTCCATAGGTGATTTTGGTGGTAAATGAACAAGAGATAGAGATTGTTGCAAAATTAATGAAAATCGAGATTGATGATCACAAAGAATACATAGATAAAGTTCATGCAATGATTGATTATTTTGATATTTTAGATAATGCAGGAGTTCAAGACGAAGAAATTTCAATGAAGGACATTCCTTTGAGCAATCTAAGAGAAGACAAGCATATTCCATATGAAGACAAACTAATTGAGAGATTAAACAACTACAAGGGAACTTATGTTAGAGCTCCAAAGATGATATAATTGAGTCTCAGAATCTCTGCCTTAGAATATGTGCAAGAAGTACAAAATGGAAACATTTCAGCTGAAGACTATGTTTCAAAGACAATAGAGCAAATCAATAATGTTGATGAAAATTTACATGCATTTTTGCAAATAAATTCTGAGGCAATAGATAATGCAAGACAAATTGACAAGAAAATAAAATCAGGCAAAAATGTTGGGGCTTGTTTTGGAATGCCTATATCTATCAAAGACAACATTTGCATCAAGGATTCAAAAACTACATGTGCATCAAATATGTTAGAAAATTTTATTGCACCATATGATGCTACGGTGATCTCAAAACTAAAACAGCAAGATGCAATTTTTGTTGGCAAGACAAACCTTGATGAGTTTGCTATGGGTCTTACTACAGAATTTAGCGCATTCGGTCCTAGTCGAAATCCTTGGAATTTGGATTATGTTCCAGGTGGTTCATCTGGCGGAAGCGCAGTATCAGTTAGTGCTTTTGAATGTTTGGCGTCACTTGGCTCTGACACTGGTGGCTCTGTGAGAAATCCTGCAAGCTTTTGTGGTGTAGTTGGATTCAAGCCAACATATGGACTGATAAGCAGATTTGGATTGATTTCATATGCTAACAGTATTGAACAGATTGGTCCAATTGCAAGAACTGTAAAAGACACTGCTTTTATCTTAAACATGATTGCTGGGCTTGATCCTAATGATAATACCACAATTGATAATTCAAACCAAGACTATCTTTTAGGCATAGATTCAGGCATAGAAGGCAAGAAAATAGGTATCATAAAAGAGATGATAGGAGAAGGAATTGATTCTGCGGTAATGTCTGCCACTAAAAACGCAATCTCAAAATTTCAAGGATTGGGTGCTGTTTGCGAGGAGGTTTCACTTGATATGGTAAAGTATTCTGTTGCTGCATACTATACAATTACCGCAACAGAGGCTGGAAGCAATCTTGCAAGATATGACAATCTGAGATATGGTTATGATTTTCCAGTTGAGGGTTATGAGTTTAATTCATACATTTCAAAAGCAAGAAGAAAATTTGGTCCTGAAGTTACAAGAAGAATGATCCTTGGGGGTTTTGTCCCCTCATCAGGGCATGCAGGAAAATATTTTCTCAAAGCACTCAAAGTAAAACAAAAACTCACTCAAGAAATTGATCAGTTATTTAAAAAATACGATTTTTTGATTGCCCCCACAGTTCCAGTTTTACCTTTTAAGATTGGAGAAAAAATAGATGATCCAGTTGCATTGTTTTTAGTTGATATTAACACAGTAACTGCAAATCTTACAGGCAAACCCGCAATCTCTGTTCCCTTTGAGATATCAAACGGATTACCAATCGGAATTCAAATTTTTGCAAATTCAAACGATGACAAATCATTACTTCAAGCAGCACGGGCACTTGAAAGTACTGTGAAATTACCTGAGGTTCCAATTTGACTAAAATAGGCCTTGAGATTCATTGCCAGCTTACAAATCTTGAGAGCAAATTATTTTGCCCGTGCAAGGCAAACTATAGAGAATATGAACCAAACACTAACATTTGTCCTATTTGTATAGGGTTGCCTGGAAGTTTGCCAAGATTAAATCAAAAAGCAATTGAAAAGGCATCCATGATTGCAATGGCTCTGAACTGTAGCACTCCAGAAAAAATTGCATTCTTTAGAAAAAATTATTTTTATCCGGATTTACCAAAAAACTTTCAGATCACACAACTAAATATCTATGGCGACACTAGTATCGGAGGTCTTGGATACACTATGGTCGGAGAGAAGAAAATCAGAATTACACGTGTGCAGTTAGAAGAAGATCCTGGCAGGCTGATTTATGAAGGAAGTTCATCTAAAAACCAAACCACCTTGGTCGATTACAATCGTGCAGGTACTCCACTAGTAGAGATTGTTACCGAGCCTGATTTTGAGAATCCAAAACAAGTAAGAGAATTTCTAAATATATTGTCGGATTTACTACAGAATCTTGGTGTGTCTGATCCTAGTTTGGAGGGAGCGATGAGGGCAGATGCTAATGTCTCAATTGAGGGAGGAAATAAAGTTGAAATCAAAAACATTGGCTCTTTTCATGATTTAGAAAAGGCTATCCACTTTGAAATTACAAGACAAGAGAGTCTCTACTCCAGAAACATTCCAATTGTACAAGAAACCAGACATTGGGATGATAGAAGAAAAATTACAATCTCTGCAAGATCAAAAGAAGAAGAATTAGACTATAGGTATTTTCTTGAAGGAGATATTCCTTGGATTCGGATTGACAAAGATACACAAGAAAGATTGCAAAAAGAAATGCCTGAAAGTATCAGCTCTAAAAAAGATCGATATGTCTCAAAATATGGAATTCCAGCACAGGTTGCAGATGTTTTATCTTCAGACAAATTCTATTCTGACTTGTTTGAGCAATCACATAATGAAAAAAATGCAAAAGAAATTGCAAATATTATTACCACGGATTTAATGGGGCTAGTGGATACACGAGAAAAAAGAGAACAATCAAAATTCACATCCAAGCATCTAGAAGAATTAGCAGATGCAATACAATCAGGAAAAATCACAAGAAATTCAGCAAAGAATGCATTATATGAAATTGTAAAAACAGGTAAAGATCTTACTCAAATTATTGCTGAACTTGATCTTGGAAATGTCTCAGATGAATCAGAGATTGAAAAAATTATCAATGAGGTAATATCTCAAGAACCACAAGCAGTAGAGCAGGCAAAAAAAAATCCACAAACAATAAATTATTTGGTTGGAAAAGTCATGCAAAAAACAAAAGGCAAGGCAGATCCAAAACTCACTTTGGATTTACTTAAAAATAAAATCAAGTAATGATGAACGAACTTTCTTTAGAAAACATAGAATTTATTAAAATTTTGGCAACCTCTGACGCTACAATTCTACAAA
>Ga0224497_10001720_pt1 | contig 13624 bp, 18 predicted proteins | sample SF_Jul11_sed_USG_4_FD_167970 | JGI IMG/M metagenome (GOLD analysis project Ga0224497, IMG submission 167970) | Sediment microbial communities from San Francisco Bay, California, United States - SF_Jul11_sed_USGS_13 | ecosystem: Environmental > Aquatic > Marine > Sediment | place: USA... | reverse complement strand
GCATTGGATCTGGATCCTGCACTGTTAATCGTATTGTTTTTTCCTGACATTCTCCCGAAGATGGATTTTTGCACCAATCAATATCACTTTCGTAAATGTGTAACACAAAAGAGAGATTCTCTTTTGGCACGTCAAAGCAGAAATTTACATTTTTAGAAGGTCCAGGATTCAATTGAATTGAATCACCCCATGGACAATCACTTTCAGTTACATCATGTCTGTTTTTTTGTAAATTATAATAAATAGAATTTGAAAAATCTCGATTTTTAGAGTCAACCAGGGTTACATAATCATTGTAAATTACAATTATTTCATCATCATTATTTTTAAAATCAGCCTGGATGATAATTACGTCAGATTTTTTGCCTGAAATTCTTTCTGATTTATTAATATCCACCTCTAAATTTTCCCAGTTAGCTTCTGCAAATGATGCTGGAATTAGAGAGATTCCAAGAATTATAATTATCTGAAAAAGAATTTGTTTCGTATCATATTTGCCTCTCATGGATTAATAAAATTTAATTGTCGAAATATTACATCAAATGGGATGACTCAAGCAATTGTTCTTGGAGGTTCACGAGGAATAGGAAAAGCAATTTCTGATTCACTAAAATCTATTAATTGTGAGGTTTTTGCAGCCTCAAAAAATGATATTGATACATCAAATCTTGAAATTGTAAAAAAATTTTTAGATACTCACAAAGCGACAGATATTCTAGTCCTAAATACAGGTGGTCCACTTGCAAAAGAATTTTCAAATGTTACAGAATCAGAGTGGAACAAGTATCACAATCAATTGTTTTTAGGATTTTGTTTGATTTTACAAAAAATTAAAATAAATGAGGGTGGATATATTTTTTTGATAAGCTCAAGTGTAATCAAAGAGCCTAACTCAAAATTAATAATTTCTTCGGCTTATCGTGCCGCATTTAGTGAGGTTTTAAAAATTCTAAGCAAAGATTATGCTCAAAAAAATATTAGTTGTATCAATATTGCTCCTGGTCTATTTAATACAGATAGAACCAAGGAATTAATTGAAAATATTGGTGAATTTGAGAAATCTTTACCTATGGGAAGATTAGGAGAGCCAGAGGAGATTGGGAATTTTGTAAAATCTATTGTTGAAAATAAAATAAAATATCTTTCAGGCGTTACAATTAATTTTGATGGTGCAAATTCAAACTATATCTTTTAGATTTATTTTTTAAATTCCACGTTTGGAGTGTCTGGTTGACCTGCAATTGCAATTAAACCACCATCTCTGAGTTGCTGAAGAAGCTGCATTACTTCTTTTTCCACTTGTTTTCTCTGTAATCCAGTTTGTTTTGCAAACAATTCTACTAGCTCAGTGACCTTGTGCTGGCCATTACAAGATTTCCAAAAGTCAACTATGGCTTGGTTTACCATAAATCCTTGATCATGCTCATTTGCTAAGACCATTGATCCGTCTTCTTGCTGTACTAGTTTTCCAACACCTTGGGGTAAAGCAGTTTCATAATTTATTGGAGCAGGAGTGTTTAATCCAGCACCCATATTTTTGATCTTGATTTTGGCCTCCTCTGACATTTTATCCATCGACCATGGAGGTTCCCAGACAATGTCTACTTTGACATTATTTACACCTGGAACTTTTTTTACATATCTTGTTGCATCTTGTACCAGAGTCTCATGGAGGGGACATCCTTGAGTAGTCATTGTCATTTTGATATTTACATCATTATTTTCAGTAACATCAATTCCATAAATCAAGCCCATTTCAACTATGTTTAATGGAACTTCAGGATCCATGCATAATTTCAAAGAATCCTCAATTGCAGATGCTGAAACCGTACTCATATTGTAAATGGCAGCTTGAAAAACAATAAAAACTTTCTATTAATTAGCTTCAAATAATTTTTTAATAGATTCCTCATAAGGTGGTCTGGCTATTCCTTTTTCAGTAATAATTCCAGTAATTAGTTCGGGAGGAGTCATATCAAATGCGGGATTTATCACGCCTATATCATCAGGCGCAGTTTTTTTATCCCCAATTCCAGTTACTTCAGATCCTTTACGCATTTCAATTATTACATCCTCTGCATTTGTTTTCATATCAATTGTAGATAACGGCGCTGCTACATAAAATGGGATGTCATGTTGCTTTGCCATTGTAGCTACCTGATAGGTTCCAATCTTGTTAAAGACATGTCCTGTTCTTACAATTCTGTCTGCCCCTACAACTACTTTATTGACTAGACCATTTGCCATGCTATATCCTACTGCAGTATCTGGAATTAGACTGACATCAAATCCATCGTGTTTTAGCTCAAAGGCAGTTAGTCTAGAGCCTTGTTGAATGGGCCTTGTTTCAGTTGCAATTACTTTGACATTTTTTCCACTCTCTCTTGTGGCTCGAATTACACCCAAAGCTGTTCCATATGCCACAGTTGCTAGCCCTCCAGCATTACAATGAGTCATTATTGTGTCATTATTATCAAATAGTACAGAACCATTTTTTCCCATGGCTTTGTTTATTTCAATGTCTTGATCTGCCATTTTTTTGGCTTCAAAAATAATAGATTCTTTAATTTGATCAACTGACGTTCCGGCGTTTGCTACCTTCATTATTTTATCAAGACCCCAAACCAAATTTACAGCAGTTGGTCTTGTTTCATAGAGTATTTTTTTTGCTTTATCTAAATCTGAAATTAATTCTTCTTTTGTTGTACCTGTGCTTTGTAATCCTGCTAAAGCTAATCCAAATGCTCCAGAAACTCCAATCGCAGGAGCGCCTCTTACAATAAGAGTTTTGATTGCATTTGCTACTTGGAGATAATCATTGTATTCTACGAAGGTAAGTTCGTTTGGTAATTTAGTTTGATCAATCATTACTACTTTATTTTCTTTCCATTCTACGGTTCTTAATGAAGAATCGATTTTTATTTGTGATTCATCCAATTTAATTTAAAAAATTTCGTAGGGTATATTTAAAATGAACCAAATTCACAATAATCTCTGAACTGAACATCATCTAGGATCAAATCTTGTTAATTGAAGTATGATATCACCAAATCGGTGTTATTGAAAAGTATCAAAAATTCTAATCAAGAGAAATTATTTGTTTTTTGTACTTCAAGAATCAGTCAAATTAGTTTTCATTTAGGCATGCTATGTTTTTATTTTAGGATTTTTGATTTTAGGTGTGTCAATTACAATTATTATTCCTACTAGAAATGAAGAGAAAAATATTTTTGATTCAGTAAATAGTATTCTAAACCAGACTAAAAAACCATCCAAAATTATTATTGTTTTAGATAGGTGTACTGATAATACTGAAAAAATTGTAAATGAGCTAATGAAAAATAATCAAGAAATAGTTAAAATTGTAAAGAAATCAACAAAGTACGAAAAAACTTTCATGAAGGCATTTTTAATTGCTGAATCCATAAACTTGGGATTGGAAAATGTAAATCCAAAAACTGAATTTATTATGATTGCAAATGCTGATTCAGTTTATTCAGAAAATTATATTAGCGAATCTCTAAAAATTTTAGAGGAAGATAACCAATGTGGAATGGTAGGATATGCTCATTATTCTAATATTTCAGGTTCAGGATATATTATTAGAAATGAAATATTAAAAAAAATTGGAAATCAAATTGTGGAATGTGCTGCAGAAGATACCTATTTACAATTTTTAACTTTAGATTTAGGGTATTCTATTAGAAAAATAAAAGATTCTTCGATGACGCTTCTTCGAGATCGTGGGGAAGGATCGTTGGCAGATAGGATAAAGTATGCATTTAGTAAAGGATATGCATCGTATACCTTAGGAAACTCTTTTGGTTTTGTAATGGCAAGATCACTTTTTTGGGTAATCAAAGGAAAGTTTTCTTCATTTGCCATAATTTTTGGTTTTCTTTATGCTTTTACAAAAAAAATAAAAAAATTAGATATTGCAAATTCTGATGTTGTAAAAAATTGGCAAAAAGGAAGATACAATTCTATTTTCCATAAATAAAATTAAAAAATTATTCCACAACAAAAAATTTATTCTTTAAAATTTTGGTTTTAAAAATAATAAAAATGCAGATGGCAATTTGTTTTTTGATAATAAATCTAACAAATTGTTAATTGAAAGATGTTTAACATCACTCATATTTCCAACTGTTGGACAATCTAATTGTCGAGTAATATAATAAATAATTTCATATTTTTCTGACATTAGCCATTCTAAAAGATTTTGTGTTTTTTTATTTCCAAGAATGTTAGTATGGACCTCCATTTGGATCATTGGTCTGAATTTTTTTATAGAATTTCTCATCCCCTCTAAAATATTAAATTCATAACCTTCTACATCCATTCTAATAAAATCTAATTTTTTTATAGAAAATTCATCTAAAAATGAATCAAGTTTTTTAACTGGCACATCAACAATTTCACCTTCTGGTTTTGAATCTTCGTTTAAAATAATTCTGCTGAGATTTGAATGAGGATCTAAAAGAAATTTGATAGTTCCATTTTGATCTCCACCGGCCATTTGATAAAGTTCAACATTATTGGCTTTTTCATTTTGAATGTTTTTTTGTAGTTGTGTAAAATTTACAGGTGAAGGTTCAATGGCAATTACCTTCCCTTCCTCTCCAACTATCTTGCTCTCTAATAGAGTATAGTATCCAATGTTTGCTCCAATATCAAAACAAACCATTCCTTTTTTTAGATTTTGAGCTAAGAGTTTTGTATTTAACGGCTCATGAGTGTTAAACAATGCAAGCTCTGTAGATATCCCATCATCATTTGGAAGTAATGATAAATTATATCCATTTACACTTACAGTTTTATTTGTTAAATCTAGATTTCTTTTTTTAACTCTGACATATTTATAAAATTTCCAAATCTTTAGTCCTTTGTATAATCCATATTCGCTACAAAGTCGTTTAATACCTTTAATCTGAGAAATTAATAATCCTACTGCCAATATTATCCTTGAATGAAAAAAATCTTATGCATATTTAAAAACTTGTAACGTGTTTAGGAGCTATTCTTTTGAATTAATACAAAGGATTTTTTTTATTTTTTTATTAAACAAGTCATTTTGCATTTTTCTCACAAATCCTCTAAAATCTTCATCATACAATTCTACATCATTGCTAAGAAATCCTCTTAATTGCCAGAAAAAAATTCTTATTTTTTTATGCTCAATTGCTCTTTTTAAAAATAAAAAAATAGCAGCCTTTGGATGATAGCCTAGGGATTTGCAGGTTTTTCCAATTGCAATGTAATTGTCTTTATTGTAAGTAGCCGCTTGTTTCCTTGGCATTTTAGTATCAATTTCAAAGATTTTGTACTCATAACCTAGTTGTTTGGCTTTTAATAATGGATAAGTATCTAATCCATGTTTTACTTTTCTGTTAATACCAATTTGTTTATGGAAATCAAATTTAACTAATCTACCTGTTCCCATTGGCTCTTTGGATCGTACTCCATCAATTAGACATCCACCAATAACCATTTTTGGATTCTTTTCCATTTCCGAAACAAGGTAAGAGATATAATTATTCGGAATAATATGATCGGCATCTAATTGTAAGATATAATCATAATTTTCTTCAAATTGAGATAAAGCTATTTGATGCAACTTAGTCATTTTTGGACCACCCTGTCCTTCAAGTTTGTCATCATCCAAGTCTATCACCTTGCAACCATATTCCAAAGCAATTTCTTTGGTTTTGTCAGTAGAGCCGTCATTTATTAAAATAATTTTTTCAGGTTTTAGGTCCTGTGTTATCAAAGATTCTAAAGTTTTTGGAAGATATTTTTCTTCATTTCGAGCAGGAATGAAAGCTCCAATCTTTATTTTTTTCTTTAATGTCATCTTGTATCTTTACTTTACTATGCATGGTATCTTTAAAAACATGGGAATTTAAATTTCCTTAATACAAAGGAAATTTTGATCTTTAAATTCAAAATTCAAATTAGCTTCTTCTTGAATTGTTAATTCATGCATGTCATTTAGAGTAATTGAATTTTTTTGTTTTAATTTTTTAAAAAAATATATTTTAAATCCATATCCTCTTAAAAATAAGAATAATTGATTTGGTTCATTACCAAATTCTCTAATAAAAGGACCATAAAGTTCTAACAATATTTTGATATTTTTATTTTTTAACAAAGATTTCATTCCACGTAATACTCCAAATTCAGCCCCTTCAACATCAATTTTTACAAATGAAATTCTTTCTTTGATTGGATTATCCTTGAAGTAATTATCCAAAGTTATAGTATTTACGACCTCAAAATTGTCTGTACAGTAATTAGAATGATAAATTCTATGTCCTCCAGGTCCATCAGAAAGAAATAATTTTGTTTCTATAGAAGAATCAGAAACAGCTAGATTTTCTAATATTGAATTTTGAATGTTATTAGAAAAGATATTTTTCTTGAGAATGTTAAAATTTTCTAATCCAGGTTCAAAAGAAAATACTTTTCCTTCATTTCCTACCAAATTTGAGAGAAGTACGGTATAATATCCTATGTTAGCACCAATATCCAAAACTACGTCTTCTTTTTGAATAAGATTTTTTACTAATTCAGTCTCTTCTTTTTCGAATACTCCATACAATGTTATTTCTCTGGAAACCTTTCCTTGTGGTAACAAAAAAAATACACCATTTTTATTTTTTATAAATTCTGGATAAGGAGTCGTTTGAGCAAGTATAAAATTAAAGAGTTTAGAAGAAAATGGAATTTTGAATTTATCTCCTTTCAAAATTTTATTTGTTTTTTTAAAAATTGAAACAAACAACGTTTGCTTAATCATTCTATATTTCAAGAATTTCCTTTTTCAATTTGTAATAAAAATTTTCTAAACTGTTGGATTTCTTCTTTAGTTGCTTTACCATCTATTACATCCAATAAATTTCTCATCATTTTTGCCATGACAGGATTTTGTTTCATTGTCTGCGTACTCTCAACTTTAAGTTGGGTTTTTCGGTGCCATGCACCTACAAGAACTGAAATAGGAATATAGATTATTATGAATACAATAGTAAAAACCCAAAGATTTTCAAAAATTCCGTGTAAAAAATCGACTCTTTCAATTAACAGTCGATGAAAGATTAAAACAAAATTGGCTAGCGATATACCGAATATTAAATAGAGACTGTGACCAAAGCGAAAATCTAACCATCGCCTTCGTAACCAAGGGGTATCCATTATTTTCCTAAATAACTAGTCTTTTAAAAGATATACAGTTCAATTATTTTGCATTTAAAATAATTACTTGTTTCCATCTAGCCTGAATTTCATCAGCCAAGTATTTGATTTTAAAGGTAATTTAATGAATAGTTGAAAAATAATATTAACAGAGTTAAAAAATAAGATTATAATTAGTCCAGAAAGTCTGTTCAACATGGAGATATCAATAGAACCTTGGAAAAAATTGATAATTCATGAGTTAATTGAGTATGATTTTGATGACTGGGTAAAACAAATAGCATTTAGCACAAGGTCATCAGGTGGTGGTATACCAACCATGCAGTGGACAAATGGAATCGTCTTTTCTCCATCTAATTTCCCAACTACCAGTGCAACTATAGAAGAACAACTAAAGGGAATTCTTCATTGGTCATCAGTTTCTTTTGCAATAAAGGAAAAATTTGAGAAGCAAATTGTAAGTGAAAATGCTACCATTAATCTCGTAAATGTTAGTGTAAATGAGATTTTTAAAGAATTAGCTCTGAATTTAAAGGCTAGATCAAAGTATGCAAAAAACAATTCCGAAAAACAAGAATGAGTATTGACCGAAAAATAAAAGATTGTGAATTTTATCTAAAACAAATTGAAAAATTTAATCCTGATCCTCATTATACAGATTTTTTTGTTAAGGCGTATCTTCAATCCATAATTTATGTTTATGATAAAATATTTGAAGAAGCAAGTAGAGATTTTGGGTTTTTTATATCAGGGTATTGTACTGTGGAAAAATTTGAGCAAAAAGCTATTGAGAAAAATGATCAATTGGCTTTGAAGTTTTTATCCTGGTTTAAGAAAAATTATGAAAGTCAACATTCAAGTTTATATCCAAATTTTATTAAAAAATTAATTTGGTTTATAAAAAAAAATAAACAGCTTCCTCCAATTGTCATAAAAATTTGTCCCAAACAAAGTTATCAAAAAGATATTTTTCAATCAATTCAGGTTGGTTTTGTTGAAGGGAAGATAAGATCAAAGGAGGAATTAAAAATAGAGATAAAAAGACAAACTCCTCTATTTTTGGGAATAATTAATCAGAAAAGAAAAGAAAATAACGAACCCAAAGTATCTAAAAATCAAGTTTTAGTATCCTCATTTTTAGAAATAGAAAATTATGACGACGTTAAGATATTGGATGCTTGTAAAATTTATCTTCCCATTTTAATACAAATTTTAGAAGATTCAAGAGACAAGATCAAAATGTTTACTAGTTGGATTGATAAATAATTATTTTAAGCCAAAAATTGGATGTTCATTTTTGATTTTGATAATAGGAAGATATGAAAATCCATGGCCAAAAGTATCAGAAAGTTCTGGTTCATTGCTATCATTTCCCTGATATTTTACAAATGGTTTCATAGGTTCTGAATTTAATTCTACATAATTGAACTGGTAAAAAACATTGTCCATTGATAAGGATGTCAAATATCCTAATACCCAAGAATTGTTATGTGGAATAGCATATAATGCAAGATTTGCCTCATCTGGGAATTCAGGATCATATGTTAATCTTGCCAAACTTCCCAAATCTTTTATCCTTATGGGGTGAAATTTATCGGATATTTTTTCAGTTTCAGTTGTAAGTGATGAAATTTCAGACTCAAGATGGATTATTGGAGCATATGTTGAAATAGCTTTTGCAGATTCAACCACATCACAATATTCCTTTCCACCAGTTGCGTTATATGAAATATATCTTCCAAATTTTGTCATAGGTGTGTAAAATAACAGCAAGGTGTTTGCCAAGGTCAAGCTGCTAGAAAATACACGAGTTCCATTATACTCATGAGAATAAACTCGGAGAGGATATTCTCTAAAGGCACAAACCAATCTGGCTAGATCATTGAAACCAGATAATTCAATAAAACACTGACTTTGAATCTCTAAACACCTAAATATTTTATTTTAAATGGTGTTATTAATTCTAAAGGGATTTATTAAATTTGTTTTTCAAATTTAGGTTCAATTTTCCAGGGGGAGTTTTAGAAAATAAATTTTTAGATTCTTTTTTCTTTTAATTTCCAAAAATTGTTCAAATTAATCTACATAGATCTTAAGTTCAAAAATCCCTAAAAATATTAAATGAAATTTAAACCAAAATATACCATTTTTGATCCTAAAAAATTCCTAAAGACAGTTATTTTCTTTTTTCCACTAGTTTTTATTTTCCTTATAATTTTGAATAGAATCATTTTTGGACCCCAAAATGATATTTTCATAAATTTGGCAAAAGAAGATGGACCTGTAGAAGTTTCCACCGCCATTTTTTACTTTATGTCTTTTCTTTTTTCGATATTAATTGGTATAAGGATTATCAAGCAAAAGAAAAATCTTTTTGCATTAATTTATTTCCTTTTTTCCATTGCATTTTTTCTTATTGCATTTGAAGAAATTAGTTGGGGTCAAAGAATTTTCTCAATTGACACCTCAGAGTATTTTAAAGATAATTTACAAGATGAAACAAATATTCATAATTTTTTAAAGCCGATGGTTTTGCACTATTTAACTTTGGTTGTACCACTAGTCGTGTTTATTTTGTGGGCGGTTTTTACAAGTTTGGATAAATTAAAAGAAAAAAATTTCATAAAAGTTTTTACACCTCAGGGATACGTAATGTCTTATTTTATTTTAGCATTAATTTTTTATGAAAGTTTACTCTTTCAAGTCCATAAATATTCTGAAGAATTAAATGTATATTTGTTTAAACACCCAGGTAGCGAAATTTTTGAATTTTTTATATCAGTTGGAATTTTTATTTTTATTACGTCAAAATTTTTCGAATTAAAAAATCAAGAAAAAATAAATTCTAAAGGTTAATTTCAATATTTTTTTACTTTCTATTTTTTACGGATTTAGACTTTTAAAATCCAAACATTTTTGATCATATTCACCTAGGTATTTTTTTCCGCCAAATTGAGAATCTTCAATGTATATCTCACAGGTTTCAGAATCTATCGTTGGTCTATTGGAATTATTATTCATTACCTGAAATGCAAGTATACCAACAAGAATAATTATAATAATTATTGGAAGTTTTCTTGAATAAATATCCACAAATCTTGTTAAATAATTTTAAACTTAAGCGTATGTATAAAGAAAAGAAATTGTCCTGTTTATTATTTTGATTTTACAGGCCACATTGAGGACCAAGTCTCTGCAAATTTTTTCATCATTTCACCATAGGCCTCCATTTGTTGCATTCCTGAGCCTAGTAGATTTTTTTGCCAGTTTTCGGCAAAATTCTTGAATGCATCAGTTCCTTGTTGGCTCAAAGCTTTTTGCCATGTTTCACTGAATTCCTTAAAAGAATTCATTCCTGTACTTCCCAAGGCATTTTGCCAGTTTTCTCCAAATGCCTTCATAGTGTCAAAGCTAGATTCTTTGGTGGCTTTTTCCCATACTTCATTAAATTTGGCCTGCATGTCTTTATTTGCATTTTGGACTTGTTCAAAAAGGGTTTTCCAATTTTCAAGAGATTTGGTATACTCTTGCCAAAGTGAATCCCATTCATTTGATTTTGCGTCATTTGACATTAATAATTAGAAAACATTCGCACTCTTAAACTGATCCATAAAATCTAGTCTGATTTTTTACGATTTTTTAATCTCTCTTCCATTCGAATTTTTCCTTCTTCAAATTTCTTTCTATCCTCATCAGTTTTTAGAGCCAGTCTAGGAACATGAGATGGCCTTCCACTTTTGTCCAGTGCTACAAAAGTTACAAATGCAGTGCCAGTAACAGTTCTAATTCCAGTTACAATGTCTTCTGCTTCTGCTTTTACCTCAATTTCCATTGATGAGTTGTGAACGTAATTAATTCTTGCATTTAGTTTTAAAACATTTCCTACAAATACTGGTTTGATAAAATTTACACTATCCATACTAACAGTTACTGCATTTGATTGTGAATGTCTTTGAGCAACAATACCTGCTACCATATCAATATGTTTTAGAATTTCTCCTCCAAATACATTTCCAGCTGGGTTTGCATCAGAAGGAAACATTCTAACAATTACTTCGGCATGAGAGTCTGCAGGATTTTTCTCTAAAGGTGTATTTTGGGATGACATGTTAAATTCTCTTTAATAGTTCTTTTTTCTTTTCATTAAATTCTTTGTTTGTAATAATACCTTTTTTATTTAATTCCCCTAATTTTTCTAAAATTCTAAGATTTTTCTCAGAAGAAATCATTGTTGATTCACTAATTGATTTAGATAATTTTTTACCTCTAGTTTTCAGTTTTGAAGTAACTTTTGAGCCACGATTTTTTGCAAATGTGCGCAATTCTTGGGTTTTTTCTTTAGCAATTTCGGCATGATTTTTTAATTTTTGAATAACTTCTTTTTTATTTTTAGCATTAAATCTGTCTTGGTATTCTTTTAGGACTAGTACAGGAAACGGTGTCCACTCTAATTCATCATAGAATTGAATTAGCTGTTCATTTGTAATATTTTTTAGATAATCTTTAAAATAGCTCTCAGATTTGTTTGCCAAGTACTTTGTTAAAATTAATCTGATTTAATTAGTTTCGGAATGATTGTTTCTATTTTAGATAATTATCAAGTTTGATTTTATCGATTTTTGGAATTTTGGCTAGTTCAAATCCCTCTGGTCGTTTTGATAGGGGTTTGGTAGCATCTATGCCCATTTTAGCAGTCTGCAATTTCTTTTGATCACTTGACGGATCAAGGCTAGATCCTCTTACTTTAGTCAGAATTATCAAATCTTTGTCAGCCTGAAATCTTGTAGCCATTGCATATTCCACAGCTTCTGCATTAGTGGGATCAATATCCTCATCAACAACTGTTACCTGCTTGAGAGAACGATGTGATTGAAATGTTTTTTTAATAATTTTTTTAGTGTCTGATTCATTTTTCTTTTTTATCTGAACCACTGCATGTAACCAATTGCATCCACCGTTACTCATTGAAACTTTTGTTGTTTGTGGATATGCTTTCTTTATTTCTCCATTTAGTTTTGATTCAATTGGCATACCCATTAATAATCGGTGTTCAGAGAAACCCGATAACACATCATGAAATATTGGGTTATTTCTAAAGTAAAGATTTTCTAATTCAAAAACAGGTTGTTTTCGTTTGTGATCATATGTCTGCAGCATTTCTACCATCCATTCAGGATGGGTTTTATCTTGAAGAATTTTTCCTTCCATAACAATCTCAGTTCCTGATGGAACTTTTAATCCAGTAAATGGAAGTTTGAATACAGTTAATTTCCCTCCCAGTAGAGAATTTGCAATATCAATTTCATCGTATCCCCATTTAGCTTGATAAGCACCAGCAATAGATATTGCAGGATGTACCCCAACTGTAATTGCAATTTTAAGATCCTCACCATGTTCTTTTGCATGAGTAAAACATCTATGAAGGTGTCTTCCCTCAACCATCCTAATTGAAAAATGTGTTTTATCAATTGGCATCATCCTATGAAATGAAGAGTTTTGTTTTCCGGTTTCGGGATTCTTTACATATGCAATTGAAGAGGTAATGAATGGACCTGATTCTTTCTCAAAGTGAGTTACTATAGGCATAGATAATATGTTTCTTGATTTATTTTCCATAAATTTTCCAGAAGAAACAACTTTTGGTTTTTTAGCATTTTTAATTGCCGAGATTACTTTTTCATGTATTTTTGTTTCACTACTTCCAATTGCCTGGGAAAATCTTTTTCGAGTTCCCACAAGATTTGATATTAGGTTAAAATCACTTTCCCTTATATTTTCAAACAATACTGCAAAAGAACCATCAACTTTTGCCGTAATCCCTGCAATCTCATATTTTGTTGAAACTGGGGATTTTACAATTTTCAAATCTCCACTTTTTTTAATTAATGAAATATAATTACGTAAATCGCTCAATTTTGAATGATCTCAATAATTTCTGTCATTAAGACTTTTGCAGTATCTGTATCTAGCTCTTTTTGAACAAAGGTAGAAACAATGGCTATTCCCTGCATCCTAGTACTAATTCTTTCAGCGACTAGTTTTAGAAAAAGTGATTCTGATTTAGAGGGAATTACGGTTGTAGTAATAGGATTTTGTCCAGTAGCCAATGAAACCACCATAGACCCGAGTTTAGATTTACCTTCAGTTACAGAAACAAAACACCCATTTTCAAATTTTAAAATCTTTAAAGAAAAACTACGGCTCCCCAAATCAATGGTTTTCTCTGAAAACCCATTTGGAGAGCTCAATAAGTTTTGAACAAATCTTATGCTTTTATTGCTATTGATTCAGTTTCTGGTAGATCAATCACTTCAGTTTTTATGGTTTTAGCAGCTTTTGCCTTTACTGTTTTAGCAGCTTTTGCCTTTACTGTTTTAGCAGCTTTTGCCTTTACTGTTTTAGCAGCTTTTGCCTTTACTGTTTTATCAGC
>Ga0224497_10001716_pt1 | contig 13644 bp, 15 predicted proteins | sample SF_Jul11_sed_USG_4_FD_167970 | JGI IMG/M metagenome (GOLD analysis project Ga0224497, IMG submission 167970) | Sediment microbial communities from San Francisco Bay, California, United States - SF_Jul11_sed_USGS_13 | ecosystem: Environmental > Aquatic > Marine > Sediment | place: USA... | reverse complement strand
ATAACCGTCGGCCATCATCGTGTGGATGACGTTCATGATGCCGTAGATACCGATGCGGTTGGCTACGAAATTGGGGGTGTCCTTGCCGTAAACGATACCCTTGCCTAATGCCTCACCAATTCGGGCCACCCGGGCAACCACTGCCGGATCGGTCTTCGGCCCGGCTACGATTTCGAGCAAGCGCATATACCGAACGGGGTTGAAGAAGTGCATAACCAAAAGGCGTTTTTGAACGTCTTCCGGTAAGTCCTCCCCGATTTCAGCGATGGAGAGACCGGAGGTATTCGAAGCGATGATGGCGTCGGATTTGATTACCTTGGCCACCTTGCCGAACAGACTCTTCTTGATGTCCATCCGCTCAACAACCGCTTCCACGATCAGGTCGCATTCACCGAGCCGATCCAGGTGGTCGTCGAAATTTCCGGGAGTAATCAATCGCGCCGCATCCGGATCATAAAATGCAGCCGGTTTGGCCTTGAGTGCCGCTGCGATGCCGTTTTCGGCAAAGCGATTGCGAGCTCTGGGATCTTTGAGCTCATCGCCTTTCAGATCGGGTGGCACTATGTCGAGGAGATGGGTACGGATGCCCGCCCCAGCGAAATGGGCAGCAATTCCTGCACCCATGACGCCAGCGCCCAGTACCGCAGCAGTGTCACAGCGTTCCGCCATTAGATGGCCTCCTGTTTCCGAGGGAGATTGAGGCTGAACCAGATGTGCAGTTCATAACTTGAGCTTTACTCGCATTATTCTCCGGCAACGAATTTTTCTTTGATATGCGAACAAATACGGATGCTGTTGACCTGGTCCTCGTTACAAATGCAGCTCGACAAGGTCGCCATCAGAAACGAGGTGATCCGGTCCGACTTGCTGACCGTCAAACACGTCGGCTCCCCAAATGCGTGCAAATTTCAAACCGCGGGCAATGTCCTTGTGCACCAGGCGAGCGACATCGAGCACCGTGCCGCCATAACGCACGGTGAACGGCTTGTCGTCATCTGCCGGCTTACCCGGCGTCTTGGTGTAGACACGGACGATCTCCAGCGCGCGAAAAAGAAAGGGCGCAAGATCGTTCAGGCCGTTGCCGGTCTCAGCCGACATCGTCAGAGTAGGAAAACGTAAGCCGAGCAACTCCTCGAGGACCTCGACTTCATCGGGATCGGGGTCGAGGTCGCTCTTGTTGGCGATCAACACGGTTGGCAAGGTGAGACGAAACGGATTGTCTGTCTCAATCAGGTCCACTGCTTCCGTTTGCTCCAGACCCGGCCACTGCGCTGTGAGGAAAACCTTTTTTTCTGCCAGGCGCGCAAGGATCGTGGGAATCTGCTCCAGGCAATCGGGATCGCTGATGTCGACAACGAGTAACGCCCCATCGGCGGGCTGCAGCGCATTGACGAGCCACGGCTCCATGAAGTCGGCCGACACCGGTGGTAGATCCACCAGCTGAAAGTGGATGTCGTCAAAAGGAAGCATGCCCGGGACCGGCAGGTGCGTGGTGTAGGGGTAGGGTCCGATGTCGCTGCGTGACCCGGTAAACCGGGCGTGCAAACTGGATTTACCGGCATTGGTCGGTCCCAGGAGACAAAGCTGTGCGGCACCTTCGGGACGCACGACATGGGACGGGCCACTGTGGCGACCACCCTTCTTGGGCCCCGCCAATTCCTCGGTCAGTTGCTTAATCCGGGTCTTGATGTCGGCTTGCAGGTGGTCTGTGCCCTTGTGCTTGGGAATCGTCCGTAACATCATCCGCAGGCAATCCAGGCGCTCCCTCGGCTCGCGCGCCTTGCGATAAGCTTCCTCGGCTTTCTTGTACTCGGGTGTGACGTTAGTTGGCATACAAGTGAATCTTACCTGAGCGGCCAGGTTTACACCTTTTGTTGCTCGCTGCGTTCGGCTGCGGTAATTACTAACGGTAACGCATGGGAAACAGCTCTATATTAAATAATGTGTGCGTTCGTTAATCGTATTGGGTCAGCTAAATGGCCAGTCTGGGGAAAGAATACAAAGAAGGTGAGGTAATCGTCCGCCATGGCGAAACAGGCAATTGCATGTTCGTTATCCAGAGCGGCGAGGTCGAGGCTGTGGCCGAGGCCGACGGAAAAGAGCTAAAGCTGCGAACGATGGGGCCCAACGAATTCTTCGGCGAAACGGCCCTGTTTGAGAATGAGACCCGGACCGCCACGATTCGCGCTACTCGACCGACTCGAGTTCTCACAATCGACAAGAAGAATTTCCTGGGCGGTAGTCATGAAGATCCTTCGCCGGCCTTTCGCATCGTGCAGACAATGTCACATCGAATCCGTGACCTGACCGATCGGCTGGCAAAATTCGATGAAGGTGGCTAGCGACGATGTAGCAGAACATGCCTGGGCATCATTCCCTCGGCCGGGGCCGCAGGGTTAGGACAGGTGCGGTAAATGACAATGGCTGAAAACCGGGGGCTTGCACGCGACGTCGGACGCAGGGGTCAGGAGAGCCAGGCATGGGCGCTGCAGGATGGTTCCAGAATTGCGGTCATCGGAGCAGGGCCGGCAGGCTCCGGACTGGGAGAGTATGGGCGTGCTGCCTGGTACTAAGGAGTGGTTGCATACAAGGGAGGACGGCAAGCTCGACGAGAATATCTGGGCAGGCGGTGACGACAGGGGGCCGAGTATTGCCAGCAAGGCTTTTGCCCAGGGACGCCTTGCTGCAGAATCAGCGCACGCTGAGCTTCGCGGCCAGGAAAATCCCCGCGCAGGTAGTGCGAGGCAGGCAGTCCGCAACGGCGCCGTCAAAACAGACTTCTATTGTGAGCAACAGCGGGCTGAAAGCCGTCGCAGATCGCAAGAGGAGTGGTTTGCGGATCCGGAATCAGAAATTGACCAGACCATTAGCTATGAGCAGGCCTGTCAGGAAGCAAGCAGATGTATGTCCTGTGGTCTGTGTTTTGACTGTCAGCAGTGCTTCATGTATTGCAACAAAGCCGGCTTCACGCGTATCGATGAAACACGTCCGGGAAACTACTTTGTATTAGCGCTCGACGCTTATGAGGGCTGTGGTAAATGCATCGAAGTTCGCCCGTGCGGCTATCTCGAGGCTCGCGACGGATGACGCCACCGCAATGAAACCCCTAGCCGATATAATAGATCGCGACGCCATTAATCAGAATGTGCATGACATTGTCGATAATGATAACGAGCCAGCCGGCCAACCAGGGAGCCGTGTCCGGATGAAACCCGGTTTTGGAACATTCGGACCAGGGCGCGCTGTCTGGCCATGGCCGATTTTTCAGCCATGCAACATGACGCGCCAGGTGCCAGCGATCAATGACGAAGTGCGTACCGCCTATGACAGCAAGCGTGTAGATATTCTGAGTTATGAAGAGAAACGGCAAGATGTAAAAGGCGCAATGCACGAGCGCGGCGAACGATCGTTTTGTTTTCTCGACGGCCATCCACTCGCTTTGCAGCAAATAATCGCCAACGGCGTGAGCTACTAACTGATCGACAGTAAACATTGAAGACTCATTAAGAAGATTACGGTGAACCTTGGCCAAGCGAACGCATAATGCCACAAGTGAAGTTGACGGCGGGAATATCGCGTCGCGTCCACGTCAGGTACAAGAGGCCGAAACCTTGCTTCATATTGGGGAGCCGCTGCTCGCCTATAACGTCATCAAGCAAGCACTATCCGACCAGCCAGGGAATATCCGCTTGCGTCAACTAAAGGGGCTGGCCCTGGCACGCAGTGGCGCGGTACGACGTGCAAACGAAGAGTTGGCGTCGTTGCGTGACGACGGATTCACCGACGGCGAAACGCTGGGCCTGCTTGCAAGAACTCATAAAGATCTTGCTCTTGCAGTTACTGATAGCGCGCAGCGCGAGCAACATCTCGCGGCAGCATTTGAAATCTATGCGGCTGGATATAGTGAGTCCAGGCGGTGCGGAGCAGTCGCTGATGCGTATTACACCGGTATCAACGCGGCAACGATGTCTTTCCTGCGCGGCCATATTGAGCAGGCTCACGAGATTGCCGCCGATGTGGAAGGCCTTTGTCAGATAGCGATTTCAGAGAGCAGGGAGGGTGCGGAAGCGTACTGGCCGCAGGCGACTCTCGCTGAAGCGGCGCTGATTCTCGGCGACGAACAGAGTGCCAGGGAGCGCTATGCGGTTGCGACGACGCTGGCTGATGGCCGCTACGGGGATTTGAGTACCACCCGGCACCAGGCTCGCTTACTACTCGAGCATCAGGGCGAAAGCGCTGCGTGGCTGGATGACGTCATGCGAATGCCACCGGTGCTGGTATACACCGGACACATGATCGACGCGCCCGGACGCTCGCAACAGCGTTTTCCGCCGCAGATGGAAAGCGAAGTGCGCGCAAGCATCCGCGCCAAACTGCAACAGCTCAAGCCCGTGGCCGCGTATGGTTCGGCTGCCTGCGGTGCGGACATCCTTTGCCTGGAATGCATGCTGGAGCTGGGTGGCGAACTGCATATTGTGCTGCCATTCCCGGCTGAACAGTTTCGTACCGTGAGCGTTGACTTCCCTCCCGATGGTCATTGGGGAGAGCGCTTCGAGCATCTTGTGGCGCGTGCCAATGAAGTGCTTGTCATCGGTGAGCGGCCACCCCCGGGCGGGACGTCCGCATTCGAATATGCCAACCTCATCATGACCGGGCTAGCACGTCTGCGCGCCCAAATGCTCGATACCGATTTGCAAGGGCTTGCCGTCTGGGATGGTGCAGAAGCCGGTGGTGAAGGTGGGACCGGTTCCCTGGTCTCAATTTGGCAGGGTTCCGGTGTGCCGCTGCAACATATCGCACTTTCTGACGATGCTGCTCCTTTACACGAGGTTGAAGTTGGTGGTGCGGAAAGTGCCGCCGGCCCGCCGGCAAAAGGCGAAAGACACTGGGCGTTCGAATACAAGATTAAGGCAATGCTGTTCGCTGACGCCGTTGGTTATTCGCGCCTAAGCGAAGATCAGATTCCTTTGTTCGTCGAGCACTATGTCGGCGCCGTAGCCGAGTTTAACGAACGGACCAGCTGTAAGGCCTTGCACATTGAGACGGCGGGCGACGGCATGTACATCGTGTTCGATGATCCCGGCGCGGCTGCGCATTACGCTCTCGGTTTGAGTGAGCTCATCAACAGTTACGACTGGCAAAGCCTGGGTCTGCCGGACGATATGAGTGCGCGCATTGGCCTGCACTGCGGACCGGTTTTCATCGGCCGCGATCCGATCACAGACACTCCTTTATATAGTGGTATCCACACCAATCGAACAGCCCGCATCGAGCCCATCACGCCACCCGGGCAGGTCTATGCCAGTAGTGCGTTCGCAGCAGTCGCGGCAGCGCGTGGCAGCGAGGGATTTCGCTTCAGTTATATCGGTCGCACCCAACTCGCCAAGGACTACGGTGTGCTGCCTCTCTACCACGTCAAGCGCAGCGAGCCCCAAGCACCTTATTCGGGTTCGGACGCACGTCGGGCCGTGATAGCATCGTCTCAATAAGCGATCGGAGAGCCCTGCGTGCCTGAGATAATCCCACTAGGTTGGTTTCATACCGTCATGGGCATCATCGCCCTTATCAGTGGTGGCTTTACGCTCGCCAGGTTCAAGGAAATAACTCTGCAGACGCGGTCGAGCCAGATCTATCTGGTGACCACCTTGATTACCGCGGGCACCGCCCTTGCCATTTTTCAACGCGGCGAGTTTGGCCCGGGACATGCCTTGGCGGTGATGACATTGTTAGCATTGGCTGTAGGGACGCTAGCAGCAACAACAAAACTCTTCGGAAAAATTTCGCGTTACGTGCAGGCGCTTGCTTACTCGGCGACACTGCTTTTTCATTGTATTCCCGCGGTAACTGACGGGTTGCTACGCTTACCGGTTGGCGACCCTGTTCTGACGTCAATCGAAGATCCGATTCTGAAGATGTGTTACCTCGTTTTGTTGATCCTGTTCCTGGTCGGAATCAGCCTGCAATTGCGTTGGATTCATAGACAGCCCGCGTCGTGAACAGAAAAACCCGAAGCAAGCAAGTGAACGCAAACAGCAGCTACGGTCGAACGAGTCTCGTCGCTGCTGCCGTCGTGATTCTGGTACTTGCCGTACTGGCGGCGACGTTCTTTTCCAAAGATGACGACACGCAGTCCGTGCAAGCTGAGGTTGCGGCGCGCCAGGCAGCACTCGCGAGCGAGCATTCGCCAGCGCTCGGTGATCCGGGTGCCAAGGTGCATATCGTCGAGTTTCTCGATCCGGCGTGCGAAACCTGTGCCCTGTTTTTTCCAATGGTCAAACAGTGGATGGCTGAGGTGCCGGGTGAGATCCATTTGTCGGTTCGCCACGTTGCATTCCATTCCGGTTCTGACTACGCGGTCAAAATCCTGGAAGCGAGTCGAAAACAAGGCAAATACTGGCAGACCCTGGAAGCTCTGCTGATGTCGCAACGTCAGTGGGTACAGAACCATACCGTCCAGCCCGACAGAATTGGGCCAGTCATTGCGGCGGTGGGTTTGAATATGGAGCAGCTGATGGCCGACATGAACACAGTGGAAGTGATGCGGCACATGGAACAGGACAAGAAAGACTCGATACTCCTGAAAGTCAGTGCAACGCCGGAATACTTCGTCAATGGCCGGCCCCTGCCCAGTTTTGGCCGGCAGCAGCTGGCTGACTTGATCCGCGAAGAGTTAAGAAAGTAGGGCGCGAAGCGATGAGCACGTCCGGTGTATTCAGGGAATCAGCCATCATTCGGCTATGAAGAAAGCACTGCTTTACATTCCCATCGTCCTTAGTCTCGTAATTCTCGGCGCCCATTTCATGCGCTACGGCAATTTAGCTGGCGTGATTGTTTTCCTGGGGCTGATTGCCCTGCTCTTTGTTCGGCGAGCGTGGGTTGCCCGACTGATGCAGGTCGTCCTTGTTCTTGGCGCGATCGAATGGGTTCGTACACTTTATGAACTGGCGCAGGCACGTGCTGCGCTAGGCCAGCCTTTCATCCGCATGACTCTGATACTTGGCGTCGTGGTTGCCGTATCGTTCTGTTCGGCACTGCTTTTCCAGTTACCGGCACTGAAAAGGATCTACCGGCTGGATCGTAGCGACTAAATCGGTCCGCCGGGCCATCCAGGGTCAAAGAAATATCCCTTTAGAGACCACCGTCAGACGATCGCGTGATACACGTCACAGATTCGATCACTCGCTGGTCAATTATTGACCAATTTACAGAATTTGCTGTCATAGTGCCGAACCGAATTATAAGTGGGCTCCTTATGCGGATTGCCATCTTTGTCTCAATCATCGTCCTGTCGCTTGGCAGTTTTCAGGCGGTATGGAGCGAGCAGGCTTCGATATACGCGCCACTGGATGGTGGCAGCAAAGCTCCCGTGGTCAAGGTCGCCAGGGAACACGAACAACAGTTTGTCCGCCGCGGTATTCGTTTTAACGATCCTGAACTGCAACAAATCGTGAATCGGGTAGCTGAGACGATATTACCGGTCGTTGCCGACACGTTCATCAATTTCCGCGTGTACCTGATTCGCGATCCGTCACCGGCCGCTTTTTCGCTCGCCGATGGACAAATCTATGTGCACACGGGGCTGCTGGCGCGGCTCGAGAACGAAGCACAGCTCGCCGCTGTGCTGGCGCACGAAGCGCACCATGTCGCGGCACATCACCACATCGAGGCGGATAAGCTGCGGCGAACCAAGGGCAATATAGTCGGTGGAGTTGCGACGTTGCTGAACAGGAACGCCAGGGAGGGCGTCTCGTATGAGTCAGATGGCAGGTACTTTGCGCAGTCAGTGTATTCCGATGACATGGACTTCGAAGCCGATGCCGGCAGCATTGCTCTGATCAGTCGGGCCGGCTACGCGCCCGTCGCTGCTGTGCAGGCACTGCAACGTCTGAGACAGGACCCCGAGCTCTCGTTAGACCGCGGGACGGCATCGTTCAATACACTTGAATTGATGGCTGAGCGCCAGGGACGGTTGCAGGAGCTGGTCGACGGTATGCCGCAGCAATATGCGAACGTGGCGCCAGCCGATGCACGACCGTTACAGTTGCGACGCGTAATCGAAATGACGATTGACGATTACATTCGCCTTGATCGTCCTGGTACGGCGCTCAAATTCGCTGATTCTTTGATTGAGGCGCGGCCGGATGCCTTCCTCTATGAAGCGAAAGGCGAATCGCACTTTGCACTCGGGCCGCGACCAGTCGAACTCGAACAGGAATTCGCAAGCTGGGTGATAGCCGGCAAACGTGCCGAGAAGACTCGCGAGGAGATTCATGCTAAATACCTGGCGCTAGAGGGCGGGCCCGAAAGACTGGCTTACAACCTGGAGAGTGCTGTCACTGCCTTTAACCTGGCAATCGAACTCGATGAGAACAGCGCTCGCGCTTATCGCGGTCTGGGCAACTTGCACTACGAACAAAACGATTTTCGACAGGCCGGCAGGAACTACGTGAAGTACCTGAAGCTTGCAACTGATTCGATGGATAGACCATTCGTGCTTGAGAGATTGCAGCACATAAAGATAGAACTCACCAAACAGAAGGAAGCAGGACAATGACGAAACAATTTCGAAAGGGCCTCTGGGCCGCAGGCACCTTGCTAATGCTCCTGGGCAGCCAGTCGGCACTTGCCGGCGTCTGTTTATGGGGTGAGTGCAGCGAGATGACGAACGAATTTCGCACCCTGGAATTACGACCCAAAACAATCGCCTTACTCCCGGCTCGTTCGACGCTCACACAGGATGGCGCTTTTAATACCGAAAGCAAGGTCGGCGAGACAGCGGGCCTCGAAGACGCGCTGGCAAACAGCCTTGAAAAAGAAATTTCGGCTCTCGGCTACTCGGTTCGTCGACTGACATTTGACGAGATTGGCCAGGATCCGCAGTTGTCGGCCCTGTTAAGTGCTGCCAACCAACGCTATGACGAAGAGTACGCCACGATCGTTGCGTTCAAGGTGAAGGGCATAAGGTACCGCCGCTACTCGGTTGGCGAAGAATCGCGGCGGCTGGCCAAGTATCTCGGTGTCGATGCCGTGGCATTCCCGAGAATGCAGGTCGTCGGTGCCAGCAGTGGCTCGAAGTGGATGTCTGGCCTGGGTATGAAGGAAGGTAAAGCAGGCGGCATAAATATGGAATTCGGCCTTGTGCATGCCCGCACCGGCGATATCGAAGCGCTCTTTGGCGGTGTGTCCAAATCATCGACCGGAACATTCGGTGGCGTAAGCTTCAAAAAGATCCTCAAGAAAGCCGACAAGTACATGCAGGACATTGCGGAGACGTCGGTCAGGAAAATGCCCAAGGTCGACAAGGCACTGAAGCCGCAAAAGCTCGACGAAGAGGCAACCGAGCTCGTGTTATATGACGACGTAGACGAAGAAGCGGTGCTCGACGATCTGGACGATCTGTTGGGCGGAGAATAGCCCGAGTTTGAAGTCCCCCCCATTGGCACATTGACTGCGGTATTATCCAGATTCCACCAAAACCGCAGGATGTTGCAATGGCTATCAAATTCGAACTTAACGGCGAGAGTGTGAATCTGGATGTGGATCCAGCCATGCCGCTACTGTGGGCAATCCGTGATGTCGCCGGTTTGACCGGTACCAAGTTCGGTTGTGGAAAAGCGCTTTGCGGATCCTGTACCGTCCACATCAACGGGCAGCCGATGCGATCCTGCGTGGTTCCGGCATCGGTGGCCGAAGATGCCAAAGTTACGACGATCGAGGGCTTGACCGAGGATGGCAATCACCCGGTCCAGGTTGCGTGGCGGGAGCTAAACGTCGCTCAGTGTGGCTATTGTCAGTCCGGCCAGATAATGAGTGCGGTAGCGCTCCTGGAGCGCACCCCTAATCCCAGCGATGCCGATATCGACGAAGCGATGAGCGGCAACATCTGTCGATGCGGCACTTATACGAGAATTCGCAAGGCGATACACCGTGCTGCGGGGGACAAGTCATGAGCGAACTCCGAAAAATCAGCCGCAGAGAATTCATGAAGCGTACGGGCCATGCCGGTGGGGGCCTCGTATTCGCTTTGACTTTTGCGAGTGCCTGCCAGCCGGACGAGATGGCTGTAGGTCCGGCCGCGAAGGCAACCGCGTCGGTAGCGCCGAACGTTTATGTCAATATTCGCAACGACGGCATCGTCGAGATCTATTGTCACCGCTCCGAGATGGGCCAGGGTATTCGCACCTCATTGCCGCAGGTTATTGCTGACGAGCTCGAGGCGGACTGGGACAAGATCGAGGTTATCCAGGCCATAGGTCATGAGAAATACGGGGACCAGAATACCGATGGATCTACGAGCATTCGCAATCATTTCGATTTGCTGAGAAACGCGGGCGCAACCGCCCGCGACATGATGATCGCAGCAGCCGCAGAAATGTGGGCGGTTCCGGCAGACGAATGCGTGGCACGCGGGCACGCCGTCCACCACGAGGGTAGCGGCAAGTCGGCCGGCTATGGCGAACTCGTCGAGACGGCTGATGGCATGCCGCAACCGGAAAGCGCTGCGTTCAAAGCCCGAGAGGACTACCGCTACATCGGCAAGCCGATGGATACAATTGACGGGCTGGCTTTCACGACGGGTCGCGCCATGTACGGCACCGACACCGTGTTGCCGAATATGCTGTATGCATCAATCGAGCGCTGCCCCGCGTTCGGCGGCACCGTGACATCGTTTGACGATGCGGCTGCACGAGCGGTTGCGGGCGTCGTGGATGTCATCAGGATGCCCGAGCCGACCTCGCCGCCGTTGTTCAATATTCAGGGCGGGATCGCCGTGCTGGGCAGCAACACCTGGTCTTCAACCGAGGGTCGCAAGGCGCTCGAGATCGAGTGGGATCGCGGCGTAAATGCGGAGCACGAGAGTAAAGCGTACAGGGAAGGGCTGGTTGCGTCGGCGTCTGCACCCGGTACGACGGTCCTTGCGCGCGGCGATGCCGATACTGAAACGCACAGCCAGTTTGAGGCGGTCTACTACACGCCGTACCTCGCGCAAGCGCCGATGGAGCCGCCTGCTGCGACGGCGGTAGTCAACGACGACGGCAGCTGCGAGGTCTGGGCGAGCACACAGGATCCGCAGACAGCGCGTGCCACTGTTGCCGCGACGCTGGGAATCGATAAAGAGCAGGTGACCATGAACGTCACGTTGCTCGGCGGCGGATTCGGTCGCAAATCGAAACCTGATTTCATTGCAGAGGCGGCCTGGCTCGCTCGAGAGACGGGTCGGCCTGTCAAGGTTGCCTGGTCACGTGAAGACGATATCCGGCACGGCTATTTTCATTCTGTCAGTGCCCAGTACTATCGTGCGGGCATGGACGCAGATGGCACGACTCAGAGCTGGTTACAGCGCAGCAGTTTTCCGTCGATTTTCTCGACTTTCGCGCCCGACGTGAACGGCCCAAGCGGCTTCGAACTCGATCTTGGTCTGCTCGATGCGCCGTGGAACGTGCCCAATATGCGGATCGAGACCTGTGAAGCGAAAGCGCATCTTCGTATTGGCTGGTTACGGTCAGTGTGCAACGTATTTCACGCCTTCGGTTCGTGCAGCTTCGTCGACGAATTGGCGCACGCCAAGGGGAAAGACCCGAAAGAGCACCTGCTTGAGATGATCGGGCCGGCCCGCAACATTGATCCGGCGGATGCGGACGCAAAGTACACGAACTACGGCCATGAACTTGCCAAACACCCTGTCGCCACAGGACGCCTGAGTGCTGTCGCTGAAAAAGTCGCCGACATGGCTGAATGGGGCCGCGAGCTACCTGATGGCCACGGGCTCGGCATCGCTGCACATCGGTCCTTCCTCTCCTACGTTGCTACGGTTGCCGAAGTCAGCGTCGATGAACAAGGCAAGCTGATCGTGCATGAACTCTGGATCGCGATCGATGCAGGTACCGTCGTCAACCCGGACCGGGTTCATTCGCAACTGGAAGGTGCCGGGATTTTCGGCATGAGCCTCGCTTTGCACGGAGAGCTCACGACGAAAAATGGCGCTGTTGTCGAAGGCAATTTCGATTCCTATCCGATGGTTCGAATGAGCGAGGCGCCAGCCGAGATTCATACCCATATCATGGAGTCTGATGCACCTCCGGGCGGCGTCGGTGAGCCGGGCGTACCGCCCGTCGCACCTGCCATCGTCAACGCGTATTTCGCAGCGTCTGGCAAGCGGCTGCGTGAATTGCCGCTCCGGAATGCGGGCCTGACGTAGGTCCTGCGACTAATAAGACGTTCGATTTAACGATATTGTGTATTAAGGTGGCGCGCACCATCGCTGCAGGGGATAATCGCCAGGTTACAGGCACGCTTTCTATCTGATTGGTGCGGCAAGGTTGCCAACAGATTTGCACATGTTGCTATACCAATAATCGACTCGGGAGTCGCTATGAATTTGCATTTGCTATTGGTCATCGGGTTGGTCGTCGGCATCGCTGCTTGTGCTGAGAAAGAACAGGCTGTGCCCGGGCAGGGAAGTGAAATGGAACCGGCCACGCCAGCGGCAACCGAGGTGCCAGCGGTCGAACCCGAAGCAAGCGCTGCGCCGGCCGAGGATTGGCGAGACTCTGCATTCATTGATCACATGCATGTGCATGCGGCACAACTCGATGATCTTAATTTCGCCCTCGCCGATGGCGACCTCGAGGCTGCCGGGATGCCAGCCTACTGGTTGTCGCGACACAAGACGGTAGGGGGTCTGCCGTTAGAGCTGCAGCCATTTGTGACTCGCATGCGTGAGGCGGCCCGTACCGTCGAAGAGGCGGACGACCTTGTGGTTGCAAGCGCAGCGGCGCAGGAAATCAGCGCGCAGTGCCAGGGTTGTCACGCTGCAGCGGGATTCGTCGCCGAGTAGCGATGGCTCATTGCGGCCGGGCTGCATAACGGAGCCGGCGGTTCCGTAACGCCAAGAGCGATAGCAGTGACATCAAAGGCAGCCCCGATGCGCCACCACCCGATGAGCCCGCCCGATCCTTTTCGTCGTCATCGCCGTCATTGATGCCGCCTGCGCTGAGCGGGTAGCGGCAAACGACGTGGCGGATTCTACGTACTAAAGCTCGTCTCGCGGCGCTTACACGTTTTCAGGACAGGCTTAAATGTCGTCGTCAGGCTGCAGGGATATGTCGCCGGATTCCCTGACACGAATCGCCGGCCGGAAGCCGCCGATATCAAGCTTTGCCTCAAGCTCAAACTCAAGGCTGTCCCCGTCGCCGCGCATCAAATCAGTTATGAGCCGAATGCCGGCAAACAGATTCGCGGCGGCTGTCAGTACAAACTCCCCTTCGCCATAGCCATCAATGACCGGCAGATCATTGGCGACGCCCTTGATTATTTCGTGCCCCTCGAGACTGACGGTGTAGGCAACTCCCTGCAGCTCCAGCGCCTCGCGATTTGGATTGATCACGCGCAATCCTATTGCAAAAGACGGTAACGCAGCCTCCGAGGGCAGGGCCTTGAAGGAGCTGATCGTTACAGTCGGAGTTTCGTAGCCTGGCCCCATGCCGGCGCAGCCGGCCAGAATCACAGTGGATATGCCGAGAATAAGCGGCTGCAAAAAGTGCAGGAGAGAATATTTGCGGTAATTCATGATGATGTCGCGACCGGTTGTTGTTGTGGGCTAAATGGCAGCTTAGTCGCGGTGTCGCACAGTGTCTATGAGCC
>Ga0224497_10001714_pt1 | contig 13647 bp, 9 predicted proteins | sample SF_Jul11_sed_USG_4_FD_167970 | JGI IMG/M metagenome (GOLD analysis project Ga0224497, IMG submission 167970) | Sediment microbial communities from San Francisco Bay, California, United States - SF_Jul11_sed_USGS_13 | ecosystem: Environmental > Aquatic > Marine > Sediment | place: USA: California... | reverse complement strand
GGCTTGTCAGGTGCGTTACCGTGACGGCGACAGCACCTGCGGCACCGCGTGCGACCCGCAGTGCTGTGAGGCAACTGCAGACGGTTCAGGCTTGACCTGCACGCAGCCTGGTGGCCCGGTACTACCCGGCGCCTGCGGCGACCCGGGTCCGGAGCCACCTCTCACTACCACGGTGAGCTGCGGTACCGGCACCTTCCACTGTGCGATTCCTGGACCGCTCTTTGGCAGTGTTTGTATTCCCACTCCCGGGGATCCGTGCTTCGACCTCAGCGGCGGCGTAGCCTGCGTCCCGGCTGCGGTGATCGACTGTGACGGCGCGCCGAACCCCGGTCTGCCCGACACCTCGTGCCCCTACACCGGTGATACGCTTGGCAATGTTGGCGACGGCCCTCCAGGCCCGCTTAACCCCGGCATCGGCGGCTTCTTCGTGGCCTGCGTTCTCGCGGACAACGACGGAGATCCCCTCACTCCTGAGGTTCCGGTCGCCCCAGGCTCCACGGTCACATGCACCGCGGACACCACCGACGGCGACACCGACTGTGACAAGCAAAAGATTGTCCAGGTCACCTGTCCGGGTCTCTCTCCCTGTCAGACCTTCGGCGGCGATGCGGCATGTCAGGCTGCGTCCAGCACGGTCTGCCAAGCCGGCACCTGCAACGACGCGACCTGCGACGGGGCCTCAGCGGCCGCATGCTGCACGTACGCCGCCGTGCCGGACTCGCCCGCCGTGGACTGTTCATCGGAAATCCCCGAGCCAACCGGCGAGTGTCAGGGTGGTGTTTGCACACCCACGAGCTGCTTGGACGACGCATCATGCGACAACGACGGCAACGACTGCACGTTCGCACCGCCCGGCACATGCGACCTTGGCTCTAACCTCTGTGGTCCGCTCGCCAACCAGCCAGCGGGAACCCCGTGTGCCGGCAACACCGGTCAATGCGATGCCGCGGGCACGTGCGTTGACAACTGTACCGGCGTCGATTGCTCCGACGGCAACCAATGCACACAGGATTTGTGTGACCCGTCCGGCGGCGTGGCCACCTGCTCCAACCCGAACGAGGTCGACGGCACGTCGTGCGATTCCGGTGGCGGTCCAGGTAGCGGCATGTGCGAGAGCGGCACTTGCGTGGGCGTCGCTCTAGTTCGAGTCGAGACCTACAACCTGGCGCTTGCAGGCGCTTTCATTCCGTATGAACAGGAACGGCGCCAGGCGCTTCCCCAGGCGATGGCAGCGACGCAATCCGACATCCTCTGCCTCCAGGAGGTCTGGAACCAGACGGACAAAGACGCGATCGCCGCCGCGGCGCTCCAAAACTTCCCGTACATCATCTCGTTCCTGAACGATCTCGACACCCCGCTCGACGACCCAACGGACCAGAACGGGCAAGTGCCCCCCGCACCCACCACCGTGCCCTGCCCGGATAACGTCGAGGCCCAGCCAGGGGTGACCATTGCGGACCAGATGAACGCCGCGATCGATTGTGTACGTGATGGTCAAGACCTACAGGGAAATTTTTGTTCGACGATCCCAGGAAGCGACCTGGGCCGAACCACAAGCATACAGTGCGCAATCGAGGCATGCCTCTTGGATGTTGGGGGACTTCTTTTCGGAACCGAGCAGCAACAACGCTGCTATGCATGTCTCGCGACCCAGCTTCCGACGGATACGTTCGGCACCATTCGCGCGAGGTGTCCCACGGTCATCAACCAAGACCTCGCCTTCCAGGGGCAAAATGGTGTGATGATCCTCTCCCGATATCCCTTGAGCAACGCTGTGAACTGGGTGATTCCTGGGACGTGGAATCGCAGAGTCATCTTGAGCGCCAGGGCCGAGCTTCCTAACGGGAGCGACCTCGATGTGTACTGCAATCACCTCACCCCGATCTTCGAGGGGGCCGGCGCAGGGTTTCCGTACACCGGGCAATACGGAGACGGACTGCCGGACGCGCTCGGCTGGGAGGCCGAGCAGTTCCTTCAGGCCGAGAAGCTGATCACCCACGTGCAGAACGTGAGCGGCGCAACACCTGCGGTCATTCTCGGTGATCTCAACGCAGGCCGTGGCTACTTCGATGATCCGAATAACCTCATCTTCCCCGAGGGTGAGCCCACGCTGGACCTGCTAGAGGCCACCTTCACCCCGGCCTACACCCCGACCTACACCCCAGCTTGCACCTTCTGCCAAGAAAACCCAGTCGCGGGTGTCGAGCGCACTGGAACGGTGTGGATCGACCACATCCAAATGTACAACCTACCGGCCTCGGCCGTGACGGATACCGTGCGCACGTTCGACCAGAACGTGCTCACCGTCCCAGATGGCGCTGGCGGTACCATGGACATCCCGCTCTCCGATCACTACGGAATGCGTTCAGTCATCGCTGTCCCCTAGAAGGCTTGGTGGTCCACGTAGATACCGGCCCCATGTCGCCAACGCACATTGCCATGTCGATTCCGTCGGCGACGGGGTCGACGCGCCTATCCGTAACGAAGATGTCCAACGTCACGCCTGGATACCGGCGCGCGAACGTCCGGAAGACCTCCCACAGCGGTTCGAGATGGGGTGGCATCGAGAGAGGTTACCCGACGGGTTTGACAGGTTCGGCTAGGGCTTGTGGGAGAAGTGGCTCGCCACGTCAAAGGCGATTGACGTACACGTGCTGCTATGGTGCAGCGAGACGTCGGGCACGGGTGGTAACGGCGGCGTCGGTGGAACCGGGGGAACCGCTGGTGATGGGGGCTCGGGCGGAACCGCAGCAACCGGTGGAGACGGAGGTTCAGGCGGCAGCGGTGGTTCGGGCGGTTCGACCGGCAGTGCGTGGGTGGAGCAACATCCCGATGCACCACTGGGGGACACCCTCAGAGACGTGCACTTCGTTGACGCGAATACCGGGACAGTGGTGGGCGCCGATGAAACCATTCTGCGAACGACGGACGGCGGGGCGACGTGGACGCCGCAGGACGGCGGTATTGGCTCGAACTACTACTTCAATGGTGTTTGGTTCACCGATGCGAACACTGGGACCGTGGTGGGCACGAGCGGGACCATTCTGCGAACCACCGACGGCGGCGCGACGTGGGTCAAGCAGGACAGCGGTGACTGTTTTGAAATCCTCAACGCTGTGCATTTCGTGGACGAGAACACCGGCACGGTCGTAGGTTGGGGCTCACACATTTGTCGAACGACCGACGGCGGGGCGACCTGGACGCGCCAGGACAGCGGCGTCGTCGGTACCCCACTCCACGACGTGCATTTCGTCGATGCGAACATCGGGACGGTCGTCGGTCACAGCACTACCATTCTGCGAACTACGGATGGGGGCACAACGTGGGTGCGCCAAGATCTTCCTTCCGGGTTGTTTGCCGACTTCTATGGCGTTTGGTTCACCGATGCGAACACCGGGACGGTGGTGGGCGAAGACACCATCGTGCGAACGACAAATGGAGGCGCAACGTGGGTGGAGCAGGAGCTCCCCGCGACGAATACTCTTCCCTTTGTTCTTCGTGACGTGTTTTTCATCGACACAAACACTGGTTGGGCCGTGGCCTGGACGCACGGGTGCATCCTCGGGACAAAGGACGGGGGTACTACGTGGGTGCACCAGCGCAGCTGCGAAGCCTCGCTCACGGAACTCTACGGCGTATGGTTCTCTGACGCGAATACAGGCTGGGCCGTCGGCTTGGGAACCATCTTGCACACGACGACCGGCGGCAATTAGCTTCGGCAAACGTGCGACTCACCACCGCACTGGGCAGTAGAAAGCGACGTCGGTGCGTTTGAGGTGCAGCCGTAGGCGCTATGTGCAACGCCGCCGCCCGGCGCGCTGGTACTGTTGCTGTTACCAGCGGCCGACTGTGCACGCCGCGAATGTGCCCCCTGATTACAGTCGCGGTCCCACGCACATCGTTGCCGCGCGTTCGCCGCGTATAGGAAACGAAACGGAGGGAAAAAGTACCAGCACAGGTACCAGCAACGATCAAAAAAGAAGGGAAGGGCGTTTTACCCTTGTTTTTCAGAGCCACCGATCAGAGTCGAACTGATGACCTACGGTTTACGAAACCGTTGCTCTACCAACTGAGCTACGGTGGCGAATGAGATTACGTTTTCAAGGTTGGACGCTAGAGCCTACGGCTGGTTTTCGGAACGCGCGCGGCGAGGCTGGTAGCGTGAGGGGGCAGGGCTGTCAATCCCCCCCGGGCAGTGTCAGCATCGGTGTCCGTGCCAGCGCCAACGTCAGGGCCACGCCACCCTGGCGCCAAACGAGAGGACTGTCCCCCTTTTCCCGCGGGTCTCACAGATCGTCGTCGTCGTCGTCTACGATGAGCTCTTCGTCCTCTTCCTCGTCGTCTTGCTCTTCTTCTGCGTCGTCGTCGGTCTCGGGGGCGGCGTATTTGAGATCGACGTCTGCGTCCGAGAGCTGTGCTTCGAGCAGCTCGAGGAGCTCGTCGAAGTCTTCGCCGGACCATTCGTCGAGGATTTCCGAGACGAAGTCGTAGAAGTCGGCGCTGTCGATGCGACGCTCGATTTCCTCGACGTCGTCGTCGGAAAACAGGCTGACGAGGTCCTCGCGCAACGAGTCGATTTCGCCGTCTTCGATGGCATCGGCGACCGAAATGCGTAGCGCCCGCATCACGCGTTTGCTGAGAAAGACCTCCATCAGACCTCTAAGCGGTTCGAATCGGCGCTACTATAAGAGAGGCCCGGGGCCTGTCAATCTTGTCGAGAACCATCGTCCCCCTCTATGCTACGGCCGTGCCAATCCGTGCCTTGATCGTATGCGTGTCGGCCTTATGCCTCGTATTGCCCAGATCCGTCCAGGCGGATTCGACAAATATCCCGGGGGCGGCTCCGGAGGGCACGCCTTCCTTCGCTCTCGGGGTGGAGACCGGCTTGGTCATCCCCGTTGCCGACAAGCCACTTTGTCCCGACGGCTTCGAATGCCTCTTTGGGGTCGGGTGGGCCTTTGGCTTCCCATTCTCGTACCGGTGGGCCAAAGGCACGGGAATCGGCGCCGGCTATGAGTTTTGGGTTCAGAACGGGAACGGCGTCTATGAGGCGACGGTCGCTCAGGCGTTCACGGCGCTCTTTCGGCAGAGTTTCCTCCTTAGCCGGTCGGTACATCCGGTGCTTCGTCTGCGTGGAGGCTTCCTGATGCTCGGGCCTTCGTTCCGGGTCGCCACCCTAGGCGGCACCGCCGAGCTCGCCTTTGGCGGTGAGACGGAGCTCACCCCGACCACGCTCTTCACCTTCCTGCTCGGGGGCCAGATCCTCCGAACGCGCGCCTTCACCACCCAGGCAGACGGAGCCCGGCGTTCAGTCGCGGGTGGGGTGGACGCGGCCTTCATCTTGCGTCTCGGGATCGTCTTCCTCCTCTAAACCCCCTCGATCTCGTTGAATTCCGCGCCTGGGGCGGTGGAGTTTTCGACACCGCCGCTGTAGGCTGTATCGTTATGGTGTCTTTGTGGGGTCACAGGATGCGCAGGCGGGGAATGGATGAGCGGCGACGCACACCGTAACGGGGACGATCAGGCCGAAGCCAGGGAAGCGCCCGAAACGCTGGCTCCGTCTCCCGGCAATGAGAGCTGGAGCCGCCCCCGACGAACGACGCCGGGGCCGACCCCCGAGGGGATCCAGTTCAAGGTGTTCGGCAAGACCCATGTTGGGCTCATCCGTGAGCACAACGAAGACAACTTCATGCTGGCGGACCTGAGCTCGGACGCTGGACCACTCGAAGGAGAAGACGAGTTCGAGGGGGCAGTATCGGATCGCGGCGTCGCGTTCGCGGTTTGTGATGGAATGGGTGGTGCCGCCGCAGGTGAAGTCGCAAGTCACATGGCGGTCGACGCCCTATTCGAGGTGCTTCGCGGCGATAGCGCCGCCCAGGACCGTGACTCCTTCGCGCGTCGGCTGGTCACTGCGGTCGAAGAAGCCGGTGCACGGATTTTCCTCGCAGCCAAAAAGGATCGTACTCGCCGCGGGATGGGAACCACGGCAACGGTTGCGGGCCTCATCGACAAGGTCCTGTTCGTAGGCCAGGTGGGTGACAGTCGATGCTATGTTCTCCGAAACGGTCAGCTTAGTCTCATCACGAAGGATCAATCCCTCGTGAATCAATTGATCGAGGCGGGACAACTCACAGAGGACGAAGCCGAAGCGTTCGAGCACTCGAACATAATCCTGCAGGCGCTCGGAACGACCGAGCGGGTTGTCGTCGACCTCACTTTCATCGAGCTTCGACGGGGCGATCGCCTGCTGCTTTGCTCGGATGGTTTGAGCGCCCTCGTCCACGATGACGCGATTCGGGAGGAAATGGCCTGCGTAGGCCCGCTGCCTCAGCTCACCGACCGCTTGATCGAGCTCGCGAACGCTGCGGGCGGTCATGACAACGTGACCTGCATCGTGGCGGACTTCGACGGCGATGCGCTGGAGCCACCCGAGGAAGGCGCCGTCCCATTTTACCAACAGTACCCGCTGCCCAGGGACGGTGAGCGCCACAGTGCCGGTCCCACTTTGCCAACCATCGTAAAGAGTATGGTACCACGTGCGATGGCCGCCCCGCGGCCGGACCGGGTCTCACAACCACAACCTCCTTCGTCGTTTTCGTGGCCGATCGCCGCGGCCGTGGTGGTGCTGCTCGGGTTGGCTGCGGCAATCACGATCATCGGCGCGGGGGGGCGTTCTTCGGAGACGATCGCCGGGCCACCACCACCACCGCCGCCAGCCTACGCAGACGCCCAGACCCCAGTCGAGGTTCGGGTCCGTTCGAACGTCCAGCAAGGGGAACTCTACGTCAACGGGCGAAGCTATGGGCCCTTGCGGTTGGACCAAGCGGTGTTGCTTCGGCTGCTCCCCGGTTCCTATCGCATCGAGGCGCGTGAGGTCGATGGAACCCGGATTGGCCAAGACGTGCGCGTCGAGCCCGGACAACCAACCGAAGTGCAACTAGCTCCGCCCGCCGATTGAGGCTTCGTCTATGATCCACCTCCGCCAGACCAAAGGCGCCGACGCCGGACGCGAGCTCGAGTTCAAACAGGACTTGATCCGTATCGGTCGCATGCCGGACAGTGATTTGAACTTCGATCCCGAGGTCGACCTCGACGCGTCGGGGCGACACGCCGAGATTCGCAACGAAAACGGTAGATATCTACTGGTCGATACCGGCAGCCGGAACGGGACCTGGCTCAACGGGCAACGAATCAAGCATGCGGCGCTCGGGGACGGCGACGAAATCGAGTTCGGTCGCGGCGGTCCCAAAATCTTCATCGCCTCCGTACGAAGTGATCCGAGCCCCCGTGAGCTCACGGCTGGCCCTCCGGTCGGGGTCCCACGACGCGACCTGAAGTTCGAACCGCTCGCCATGCCTGTTACTACGGCTACCCGCCTCGAGGATCTCAGGTCTCAGTCAAGAGACCTCGGCAGGCATGACTCGCCGCCGCGCGTGAGGGCTACGAGTCGAGTACGACGCGCATCGCGCAACTCGGGCTTTCTTTGGGGAGCGGCCGGCGTACTGTTGCTCACTGCGCTCGCCTTGATCGTCTCGACCACCCTTCAGTGAGACACGATCTTCCCGACCTCCTCCGCCATTCGGTCGAGCACGGCAGCAGTGAGCGCGCGCGCCTGCGCGAGGCCGGACCCGGCACTTGCATAGGCATGTAGGTACCATTTGAGCTTGGGCTCCGTGCCACTCGGACGAACCATCGCCCGATGACCCCCATCGAGCTCGAAGATCAATACTTCGCTCTTGGCCAGCCCTTCATACGGCGTCTCACCGTCCCGCGTCCACTTCACTTGACGGCCGAGGTCGATCATGGTCGTCACGGGGTGACCTCCGATCTCGGTCGGAGGCTTCCTGCGCAGGTCTTCGACCAATTCCGCCATTTGTCCTCCGGCGTGCAGACCTTCGAATCTTCGTGTCAGTTGCATACCTTGGAACACCCCGTGTTCCCGCCAAAGCGACTCGAGGGCATCGATCAGCGTTTCGCCACGGGACTTCAGTCTCGACGCTAGGTCGATGATCAAGAGGGCCGAGCTGATGCCGTCCTTGTCGCGGATCGACGACAAAGGTGCGTAGCCGAGCGCCTCTTCGTATCCGAAGACGTATTGGTAGCCTTCGCGTTCGAGCTCGAGGGCCCGGTTTTGAATCCACTTGTGACCGGTGAGGGTTTGTTCCCATCTTGCCCCGTGGCTGGCCGCGACCGGTCCGAGCATCGGGCTGCTCACGACCGTCGAGATCACTAGTGGCTTGTGGAGGTCAGCACGGCCTGTGAGTAAGTCCTCGGCGAGGAGGACCCCGACGTCATTGCCGGAGAGCGATTCGAACGCACCTTCGTGCATGACTGAAACCGCCAATCTGTCTCCGTCAGGGTCGTTGGCGATGATGAGGTCGGCGTCGATCGCCGAACCGAGCGCTAGCACGGCATTCATCGCGCCGGGCTCTTCGGGGTTCGGGAATGCGACCGTTGGGAACCGACCGTCTGGCGTCGCTTGCTCGACGACGCTTTGGACTTCGCAAAACCGGATCCGCGACAAGATATCGCGCAGGGTGCTTTCGGCCACGCCATGGAGCGCCGTGTAAGCAACACGCACCTCACGGCGTTCGCCTGGTCGCCGCGCTGCGCCTGCTACGAGATCGACATACGCGCTGACGAGGTGGTCGACGTTGCGGAGAAGCCCTCGTTCGCGCCCCTCTGCCATCGGCATCCGGGGCAACTCGTTCGCCGGTGGGGCGAGCTCGATCTCGCGCGCGACTCCCAGGTCGTTTGGAGGAATGATCTGAGCGCCGTTTTCCCAGTAAACCTTGTAGCCGTTGTATTCTGGCGGATTGTGGCTTGCCGTGATCATCACGCCGCCGCCCGCGCCGAGCTCGAGTACCGAGAAGGCCAACACGGGGGTTGGCACCACGTTGGAAAATGTCCACACGGGGATGCCCGCCCCAAGCGCGACCTCGATCGCGTCTTCGGCAAAGACATCGCTTTGCATGCGAGCGTCGCGTCCGATGCAGATGCCTCGCGTGCCCGCATTCCGCACCTGCCGCTTCAGCCAAGCACAGAGCCCAGATGTCGTGCGCATGACGGTGACTCGATTCATTCGGGTGGGCCCGGCTCCCAGAACGCCCCTTAGCCCAGCGGTACCGAACTCCAACGACCCCGCGAACCGTGCCTCGAGCGCAGCGTGATCATCGCTCGCGATCAGGTCTTCGAGCTCTCGCCTGGTAGTTGGATCGGGATCTTGCGCGATCCACGCCCTTGCTCTGTCGATGACACTCACTGGGGTGACTCGCTTGGGGCTTCGTCTTGAATGTACGCCTGTTCTTTGTACCAGACCGCCACCGGCACGAAGAGGATCGCGGTCACGGCCATTGCTCCCGCGAAGAACAGGTAATAAGAAGGCCCCTCGAGCTTGCTCGTTCCGTCGGGATTCTGAATGAAGTAATTTACCCCGGCGGTGAAGAGGTTGCCGATCGACACACTCATCAAGAACGCGCCCATCACCAGCGACTTCATCTTCTTGGGCGCCTGAGTGTACGAGAACTCGAGTGCAGTGATCGAGACGAGGATCTCCGCCGCGGTTATCAGGATGTACCCGCCAAGCTGCCACGAGATATTGACGCTTTCGCCAGCGTCGAGCCGCGCCTCCACCCAGGCGGGCAGGACAAAGGCAAACACCGTCAGGAAAAGCCCCATCGAGATCTTCCGAAGCGGCGTGAGCGGCCAGAATCGATCGAAGACAGGGTAGACGACTCGATTGAACAACGGGATGAAAAGCAGCACCAATGCCGGGTTGAGCCACTGTGCCTGAGATGGGTCCCACTCGATGCCGAAGCGCCGATCCATCCGCGCGGCTTGAAGGACCCAAGCGGACCCCTGCTGATCAAAGAGCGCCCAGAACATCGCGATGAACGCATAGATGATGAAGAGCTTCGCAAGTGCCTTGAGTCCTTCGCGACTGAAGAGTTCTCGCAAAAAGGCGACTCCACCTGGAGGAACGTGCACGAAGGTGTTGCGACCCATCCAAAAGGCGAACGTCGCAATTGCCATCAGCACGCCGGGCACGCCGAAAGCGACCGACGCACCGAAGCGATGGAGCAGCGGCTCGGCAAACAAGATCGACGCCAACGCGCCCACGTTGATCGAGAAATAGAACCAACCGAACACATTCGGCAGCAGGTGACTGTTGGTCCGACCGAACTGGTCGCCCACGTGGGCAGAAACACACGGCTTGATCCCCCCAGACCCGACAGCGATCAATCCGAGACCGAGCGCGAGGCCCGCACGGGTATCGTCGATGGCAAGCGTGAGGTGTCCGAGGCAGTACACGATCGATAGGGTCATGATCGTGCGGTACTTCCCGAGAAACGCGTCGGAGATGATCGCACCGAGGATTGGAAAGAAGTAGACGGCGGTAACGAAGCCGTGAAACCAGGTCTTGGCTTGCTCGTCGGTCATGACGTCGAGCTCGCCCTGCGCGTTCATCAAGAACTTGGTCATGAAGATGACCAGAATCGCGCGCATCCCGTAGAAGCTGTACCGCTCGGCCCCCTCGTTTGCGACGATGTAAGGGATTCCGGGTGGCATCCCCCGCATCGGCTCAGGCGCCGTACGGTATCGAGCCTTCGCAGACATAGGTGCGATGTTAGCGGATTATTTGCTCAGGAGCGGCTTTCCGGATCACACTCGCGCTCGGTTCTTGTCGGTTTTCGGTTCGGGAAGTGATACTAGAGGCCGAGCGGGGGTGGTTGAGTTGGGGCCCCGGCACGCTGCAACGATACAATGGAGGATGGCGTGACACAGAGGGATGACCAGAGAAAGTTCAACCGGGGTTGGCTCGCGAGCCTGATCGTCGTAACGAGTGTTCTTTTTGGCGCTTCCGGAGCGGTCGCGCAGGCACCAGCCCAGTTTGATCTGAATCAGTTTCGGCCATCTGAATTGAGGACTGACGGTTTTGCCGTGAGCACCGCGGATGGTCAGGGCCACAAGCGCTTCGGTTTTCAGATCTACATCGATTATTCCGATGATCCCTTCGTCTTCGAAGGAGCGCCGGGAAGCCCTCAAGCGGGCCAGCAGTTCAAGATGGTCCACCAACAGCTCACCGGCCACATCACCTGGAGCCTCGGCTTGTGGGATCACCTCGTGATCTTCATGGACCTGCCCTACCATTTCATGGCCAAGGACGATCTGTCCGGCGATCCCAGCGACCCGACCACCGACCGGGGTTTCATCGAGGCGATCGGCGCGAGCGGGCTCATTCCGCGCGGAAGCGGTCTCGGCGATGTCTATCTCGGAGCACGAGGCAATCTATACGGGACGCGCGATGACGTTTTTCAGGTCGCGCTCCAGGCGACTTTGACCGCCAACACGGCCTCTGGCGCGGATTCCCGACAAAACTACCTCGGCGAGCTGAGGAAAAGCCCCTACATCGGCGGTTGGTTCGAGCTTTTCACGACGTTCAATATTGGTGACCACGTCCGCATTCCACTCAACATCGGTTACAAGACCAGCTTTACCCAGGAAATCCAGACCCTGAGACTCGGCAGCCAGCTCACCTGGGGCGGCGGTTTGCAGGTTCTGATGGGCGACGATCGCTTCATGCTCACGGCTGAAACGTTTGGCAGAACTGCCGCGGCAAGCGCGACGGGCTTTGGTGGCCGGGAGGAGACTCCGCTCGAGGTCCTCGGTGGCTTCAAGTACAACGGTCGCACCGGCCTTTCGGTGGGCGTTGCCGGCACCGCGGGAGTGACTCCTGGCTACGGAGCGCCGGACTGGCGGATGATCGGCCTCCTCGGCTTCACGATGCCCGAGAAGGAAGAGGTCGTCGCCGTCCTCGATGCCGATGGCGATGGCATTCCGGACGACGTAGATCAGTGTCCGACCGACCCGGAGGACATGGACGGCTTCCAGGATGAGGATGGTTGTCCCGACTTCGACAACGATGGTGACGGTGTGCTCGATGCCGACGACGGCTGTCCGATGGACGCAGAGGACATCGACGGCTTCGAAGACGAAGATGGGTGCCCCGATCCTGACAATGACGGCGACGGCATTCTCGATGCTGACGACAAATGTCCGAACGAGCCCGGCCCGCCAGAGAACGATGGGTGCCCGGATGCCGACCGCGATGGTGATGGCGTGCCCGACCGGGTCGACAATTGCCCGGACGAGCCTGGAACGATCGAGAACCAAGGGTGCCAAGCAGCGCAGCTGGTGGTCATCGGCGACGGACAACTCGAAATCCTCGAGAAGGTCTTCTTCCGAACTGGCAGCGCGAAGCTCCAGCCCCGGTCCTTCGTCCTGCTCGACAACGTCGCTGCGGTCCTAAACGCGCACCCGGAGATCCCACTCATTCGAGTGGAAGGTCACACCGACTCGACCGGCGCACTCAAGTACAACATGAGGCTGTCGCAAAAGCGCGCTGAGACCGTCGTCCGCTACCTCGTCGGCAGAGGCAAGGTGAGCAGGGGCCGTCTCCTCGCCGAGGGCTTCGGTCCCACGCGACCCGTCGTGCCAGACGCCAGGACGAGGGACGAGCTCGCACAAAACCGACGCGTCGAGTTCCACATCGTCGACGTCGGTCCCGAGGCAGACGACTAGTCGGGCAAACGATCAGCCCCAGCGCCCCTGAGGCACCTACTCAGCGACCCCGTGGCCGACGCAAAGAGTCGGCCTCGCGGGGTTAGCTGGCGATTCGAACAGGCCAGTGCGCATTCTCGACGCCGAGCCTGAGGTTCGCGAGAAACTGGCGTCCTTGTCGGATCGTGATGCGGTCGTTCGGGTCGCGGCGCAGGCATCGAGCGACGAGCGCGCCGAGCTCCCGGGTTTCGGCCTGCGCAAGCAGCGCGCGCACCGCATCCGGGTCGCCATCGTGGGTTACGTGCTGTGTGATCATCGCGGCTTCGCCGGTACCGTCGAACAGCGTCTTCCCCGTGTAAGCTTCGAAGATCAGACAGCCGAAAGCGTAGACGTCAGCCGGGATCGCTTGGCTGGTATCCCCGGTGCCCCAGATCTCGGGTGATCCGTAGTTTGCCGTTCCGCACCCAGGCCGAAGGTGCCGTCCCGCGAGACCGAAGTCGACGAGCACCGGCTTTGGCGGGTTACCAACTCCCGTAATGGCGTCGGCATTGCACACGATGATGTTGGAGGGTTTGACGTCGAGGTGCGCTATGCCAACTTGGTGCATCGCATCGAGACCGGCGCCGACCCCGAGCAGCAGGTCTCTGGCCCGCCGAATCGAAAGATCGCCCATCTCGAGCGTGCGTTCTAAGCTGGGCCCTTCCACCAGCTCCATGACCAAGATCGGTTTCGGCCCTGCTCCGGCATCGAATGTGACGAAGCGAGCAATATTGGGATGCTCGGGGAGTGCGAGTAGCGCCCCTGCTTCCTCGCGGAACAAACGCAAGAACTCCTCCTCGGACAAGGTGCGTGCCGCGGCGGCAGAGTAGTCGGGGACTTTCAAGGCGAACAGCGGCGCCGACTCGTCATGCCGCTCTTCGACGCGACGAGCGACGAAGACCGATCCGACCGCGCCCGTCCCGACCGCTCTGATTAAATAGAAGCCACCGAGAATCCGGCTTGGAGGAGCCCATGCGGGAAGGGGCGCGTCCGCGTCGAGCTCGGGTGACGCAATGCTCGGTGCTCGTCGAGGCGCATCAAGCGGAA
>Ga0224497_10001713_pt1 | contig 13650 bp, 10 predicted proteins | sample SF_Jul11_sed_USG_4_FD_167970 | JGI IMG/M metagenome (GOLD analysis project Ga0224497, IMG submission 167970) | Sediment microbial communities from San Francisco Bay, California, United States - SF_Jul11_sed_USGS_13 | ecosystem: Environmental > Aquatic > Marine > Sediment | place: USA... | reverse complement strand
CTGAAGGGCATTGTTTCATCCTGTTCACCAGTTATCGCATGCTGAGCTTGACCGCGGAGTTTCTGCGCGCGCATATTGGCTACCCGCTGCTGGTTCAGGGCGAGCTGCAACGCAGCGAGCTACTGCGCCAGTTCATCGAAAACGAGAACCCGGTGCTGCTGGGAACCAGCAGCTTCTGGGAGGGGGTCGACGTCAAGGGAGACCAGCTGCGCTGCGTGATCATCGACAAGCTGCCGTTCAGGTCGCCGAATGATCCGGTTTATCGTAAGCGACTGCAGCAGGTGAATCAAAACGGCGGCAACGCCTTCGTCGAGGTGCAGATCCCGGAGGCCACGATCAGCCTGCGCCAGGGCGTGGGACGCCTGATTCGCGATGTCGGCGACCGCGGCGTCGTGGCGCTGTGCGATAACCGGCTCAATACCAAACCATACGGCAAGGGCATGCTCGAAAGCCTGCCGCCGATGCGGCGCAGCGCCGATCTCGACGAGGTCAGGGCGTTTATCCGGCAGCAGGAGGCCGCCAGGTGAAAATTTCAGCGCTGACGGAACATCGATGTCGGCTCGGTGAGGGACCCGTCTGGGATGCGGCTCGCCAGGGTTTGTTCTGGGTCGATAGCCTCGGTCCCGCGCTGTACCGATTCGATACCGTTACCGGGCAGAGCGAGTCCTGGAGATTGCCGGGTGAACAGATTGGCAGCGTCGCGGTGCGCGGGCAGGGCGGTTTGATCCTGGCGATGGACCAGGGATTCTACGACTTCGATCCGGCAACAGGCAGCATCGAAACCATCGCGCAGCCGCTGGCCGGCAGGGATGGACTGCGCTTCAACGACGGCAAGGTGGACCCGTTCGGTTCTTTCGTGGCCGGAGGTATGAATATCGACGACCGAAACAGGGAAAACTGCCCGATGTTTCGTTTGACGCCTGAATTCGAGGTCATCGAAATTCTGGATGGCTTCCATTGCTTCAATGGGCCCTGTTTCAGCCCCGACGGCGGGAAGCTTTACGTTTGCGGCCGGGAACCGGGACTGATCGAGGTTTTCGACTATGGCCGCGAACAGCGGCCACGCAACGGCAGGCCGCTACTCGAAGACTGCAACCCCGACGGTGCCACGGTCGACGCCGAAGGGTACGTCTGGAGCGCGCAATGGAATGATGAATGCCTGCTGCGCATCTCCGCTGAGGGGAGGGTCGACGCGCGGCTCCCCTTGCCCGGGCACATCGTCACCAGCGTCATGTTCGGTGGTCCCGAGCTGGACCGGATCTTCGTGACGACCGTAGGAGACCAGATCTACGATGCCAGGCCCGCGGGCGAGCTGCCCGGCAGAATACTCGTCGTGGAAGATAGCGGCTACCGGGGGCGGGCGGAACCGGTATTTGCGGGGTAGGCGCGTCCCGCGCGACACCTAGTGGAAAAACCAGTATCCGGCGATTATGGCCGTCGTGATGCCGGCGACATCGGCAATCAACGCGCAGCCGATCGCATGGCGTACGTGTTTGATACCGACGCTGCCGAAATAGACCGCGAGCACGTAGAAAGTGGTCTCGGTGCTGCCCTGCATGGTGGCCGCTACCTGGGCCGGGAAGGAGTCGACGCCGAAGGTGTTCATGGTTTCGAGCATCATCGCGCGCGCGCCGCTGCCGCTCAGCGGCTTCATCAGCGCGGTTGGCAGGGCCTGCACGAAGTCGGTATTGACGCCGAATGCCGAAAACAGGGATTCCAGTAACCAGACCGCGCCGTCGAGCACGCCGCTGGCACGCAGCAAGCCGATCGCGACCAGCATCGCGACCAGGAAAGGAATCAGCTTGACCGCGACCTCGAAGCCCTGTCTGGCGCCGTCGATAAAGTCGTCGTAGATATTGTTCTTGCGGTACCAGCCCCAGCCGAGGAACAGCATGATCACCCCGAACAGCAGCAGGTTGCCGAGCAGCGACGAGCTGTCCGACATTTTATCGGCCGGCTGGCTGACCAGCCAGCTGCCCAGCACCGCCAGCAGGATCGCAAAACCTGCGAAATAAGCCAGCACCACGCGATCCAGCAGGTTGATTTTCTGCACCCACGCGACCGCCAGCAGCCCGGCCAGGGTAGACGCGCTGGTCGCCAGCAGTATCGGGATGAAGACCTCGGTCGGAGCGGCAGAGCCCTGCTGCGCGCGATACAGGAAAATGGTAACCGGCAGCAGCGTTACCGACGAAGTATTCAACACCAGGAACAGGATTTGCGCGTTGGTCGCGGTATCTGCCTCGGGGTTCAGCGCCTGCAAATCCTGCATCGCACGCAGGCCCATCGGGGTCGCAGCATTATCGAGCCCGAGCATGTTGGCGGCGATATTCATGGTCATGCTGCCATGTGCGGCATGCCCGCGCGGTACCGCCGGCATCAGCCTGACGAAAAGCGGCTCGAGCACGCGCGACAGCACCTGGATCAGTCCCGCATTCTCGGCAATCCGAAAAAAACCGAGCCACAGGCACAGCACGCCGATCAGTCCGATCGAAATTTCGACGCTGAGTTTGGCCATATCGAAGGTGGACTGCATCAGCAGCCCGAAGATCGCGCCGTTATCCTGCGCCAGCCACTGATATAGCGCGGCCAGGAATGCCGCTGCGAAAAATCCGAACCAGATATGCGCCAGCATCGACTGGCTTACCCGGTCACAGGCTCAGGCGCCGGGTGTTCTGGTCCTGTTGGCAGGCTTCCCACATTTCGATAAATTCTTCGCAGTAGGCGCGGCATTCGAGCTTGTTGTCGATTTCGTAGTAGCCTTCGAAACGTTCGGGATTGCGAATCCGCATGTAGGCTCCATCGTCTGCAATCAGCCAGCTTTCCCTGAAGTTGCGGTGGGCCGGCGTTACCGTGGTGCGGATCTGCGCGAAGCTGGGCAGTTTTTGCGCGAGGTGTATCAGGTAGTGGCCCTGGTTTGCCGCGACGCGCGTGTCGTGCGCGATGATGCGGATATCGGCGTTGCGTTTATTGGCGGCAAGCTGGGTCAGGTGTTCATGAATATCGGCATCGTTGTAGAGCTCGGGCTCCAGCTTTTGCGTCAGTATATAGACACGACCGACCGAACCGAGGATCAGGGTCTTTGCGGCCTCCTGGCAATCCCGGCGACCATCTAATAATATACTTGAGGTATCATTCATAATATATTGATTTATTTAATTTAAATTTATTCATCCAGCGGTAATATTGCGCCGTTGGTGGCGAGTTCGACGAGCAGTTTCTCGAGCGGCTCGATAGCGATGCAGGCGTTGATCAACGGCCCCGGCCACTCACGCTGGTCGCATAATTGCTGCAGATGTTCGAGCACGTCGGGACGTTGCGGCAGTTCGTGCATGCGACCGTTATAATAAACCCTGATGCCTTGCGCCGAACGATGATAGAACAGCCGGGTTTCGGGGTGTCGTATCCAGCCTCGCGCCTGCAGGTCCGATACGAAAACCGGTTGTTCACTGTCACCCTGCTGTCCGAGCGGGCTGTCCGAGAGCATCTTGCCAACAGCGTCCTGCCACAATTCCTGTGACTGCTCGAGCAGATCGATGGCGAGCGCCCTGAACCTCGCGATTTCGACGTCGGTAATCTCCGCGTGGTGGCGTTCGAGCTCGAGGGCGTCATCGCGGTAGCGCGGAACATTGCTGCCGATGCGTTCGATTTCGAGCGCGAACGACTCGAGCGTGGCGACGGCATCGGGCGCACGAAAGCCGATCGAGTAAGTCATGCAACGCTCGAGCGCGACACCGTGATGGGCGAAACCCGGGGGCAGGTAGAGCAGATCACCCGGATGCAGCACGATTTCCTGGTCAGGGATGAAATCCCGCAGGATCGCCAGGTCGAGGTTCGGTATCAATTCCGGGTTCTCGATCTTCGATTCGCAGTATTGCCAGCGGCGCGATCCCATGGCCTGCAGCAGGAAAACGTCGTATTCATCGACATGTGGACCCACCGAGCCGTCGCGCGGTGCATAACTCAGCATCAGATCATCGATGCGCCAGTCCGGGATGAAGCGAAACTGGTCGAGCAGACTGGCGAGTTCGGGCAGCCACTTTTCGCACTCGGAAACCAGCAGCGAGTAATGGGTCTCGGGCAGGTCCAGGAAATCCCGATCCTCGAAAGGTCCGTACCGCAATTGCCAGGGCGTAGCGCCGTCTTTTTCGATCACCAGGCGGCAATGCACGTCCTCTTCGCAGGCGAGTCCCGCGAGTTCCTCGGGGCTGACCGGTGATTCGAATTCGACGAAAGCATTGCGCAGCACGTAGGGACGCTTTTGCCAGTAACGACTGATGAATTCCTCGCAGTCAAAGCCCTGCAGTTGCCACATGATGCGCTACAGTTTCCTGGCCTGCTGCGCGGCGTTGCCGATGTACGTGGCCGGGGTCAGCGCCAGCAGGTCCTGCCTGGCGGCATCGGGAATATCGAGGGATTCGACAAACTGCCGGATCGCCGCCGCGTCGAGCCGCCGGCCGCGCGTCAGCGCCTTGAGTTTTTCGTAGGGCTGATCGATACCGTAACGGCGCATCACCGTCTGAATCGGCTCGGCCAGCACTTCCCAGTTTTGCTCAAGGTCGGCGGTGATTGTATCGGCGTCGACCTCGAGTTTAGCGAGCCCACGTTTAAGAGAGTCCAGCGCGATCAGTACGTGGCCGATGCCGGTGCCCAGGTTGCGTAACACGGTGGAATCGGTCAGGTCTCGCTGCCAGCGCGAAATCGGCAGTTTTTGCGAGAGATGAGCCAGTACGGCGTTGGCGATGCCGAGATTACCCTCGGCATTCTCGAAATCGATCGGATTGACCTTATGCGGCATGGTCGACGAGCCGACCTCGCCGTCTACGGTTTTCTGCCGGAAGTAACCGATCGATATGTAACTCCAGATATCGCGGCTGAAATCGATCAGCACCGTATTCAGGCGCAGGATCGCGTCGAACAGTTCGGCAATATAGTCGTGCGGCTCGATCTGGGTCGTGTAGGGGTTCCAGACGAGACCCAGCGATTCGACGAAGCGCTGTGCGATCGCTTCCCAGTCGGTATCCGGGTAGGCGCTGAGATGCGCATTGTAGTTACCAACCGCACCGTTCATCTTGCCGAGCAGCTCCACCGCGGCGATTTGTTGCATTTGTCGACGCATGCGAAAGGCGACGTTGGCCAGCTCCTTGCCCAGCGTGGTTGGCGAAGCAGGCTGGCCATGGGTACGGCTCAGCATCGGCAGCGCGGCATGGCGCGCGGCCATCGCGCTGATCGTCGCTTCGACCTCTGCGATCAGCGGCAACAATATCCGATCGCGCCCGGCCTTTAGCATCAAACCGTGCGAGAGGTTGTTGATGTCCTCGGAGGTGCAGGCGAAGTGAATGAATTCCGACACAGCGTTGAGCTCGGGATTCACCGCAACTTCTTCCTTGAGGAAGTATTCGACCGCCTTGGCATCGTGATTGGTGATTTTTTCGATATCCTTGACGCGCCTGGCCTGCAACGGGTCGAATTTTTCGATAATGGAGTCCAGCAGCACGTTGGCGGCGGCCGAAAATTCCGGAACCTCGGCGATGTCCGGGGCGGCGGCGAGCGCCTGCAGCCAGCGCACCTCCACCAGCAGGCGATGGTAAATCAAACCGAATTCGCTGAATATCGGTCGCAGGCCTGCGGTCTTCGCGGCGTAGCGGCCATCGATAGGTGAAATCGCGGTAAGGGAGTCTAGTTGCATGAATCGTTCGCGCAATAAAGCCGTCATTTTACACGAATCTGGCGATTCGTTAATGGCAAAGCGTCCGCGGGGTGCTATTCGACGGCGCTGAAGGCCTCGTGTTTGAAAATGAGCTGTTTGGCCTTTTCGTAGGAATTTTCGGGAATCACGGTTTCGTTTTTCAGACGGCGCAATTCCTGCAGTTCGCGCGCCAGGAATCTGGTCTGATTGAAGTTCTTCGCCGTCTTGGATTTCTTGATCTGCATGATGAACTTGGTGATAAAGCTGCGAAAGCTCTCGTTGTCCGGATTCTTGTTGATCAATTCGATCAACCTGATTTTGCCGTACTGGCTGCGGAAGAAAACGCGGTCGCGCGAGTAGTAGAAAAATGCCAGCAGCGACATCACCGAAACCACCAGTAAGCCGAGGAACAGGCCGAGGAAATTGATCGACGAGGTGTCAAGCCAGCCGGTAAAGTAGAGCGTGATGTCGAGCCCGAGCAGCGCCAGGCTTAAGTAAAACCATTTCCAGGCGACGATGCGCTTACGAAACGGCCGTGGATCCAGGTAGGCAATATCGATGCGGTACTTGTATTTGCGCTGATGCTTGTTCTTGACCGACTGGTAACAGTGCGTGTCGTTGAAAATCGTAAACTTGCGGTATAGCCCGTGCAGCTTGCTGGCCTGCTCGAACTCGAAATTTATATGCTCGACCGGGATATGTTCGTCGTCGGAAAAATTGGTGGTATCGTCCTCGACGGGTTCCAGGTCGATTTCGGTGGATTCGATGTTAACTTCGGACATAGGTCTTAAGTCTAGATGCAAAACGGCGAAAAAGTAACACAAAAATCGGATAAAACATACGCCCCGCGTATTTTCTCGTCTGAGGTTAAATAGTTGAGAAAAATCAACAGCTTCGAACAAGATATAGCGTCGGCGCTGGCCCGGTCACCCCTGTTTCGGTAATCCTGCCGTTGTACTTGCCGGCTCCGGTATTAGCGGCGATAGGATGAAATCGGTCGTCCTTAGCGCAACAGATAGATCGGGCTGGACCAGGTGTAGTGCCCATCCTCGTGCGTGACGCGCACGTAGAGCGCGTTGTCGCGATCGTCGCGCAGCCCGATTTCACGTTCTATCCGCAGCGCGCTGCAGGGATTGACGTCGGGCAGGCGGAACACCCGGATACGCCGCTCGATACCGCCGTTTGCGAAGATCAGTTCGTCGCGCCCAATGTCGGCAACGGCGATTTCCTGCCTGACGAGGGCGGTTTCGATCCTCAATTTGCCGGAATAGGGGTCGTCCAGCAGCGCTTCGAAGCCACCGAATCCGCCGGTTGTCAGCGCGCTCCATTCGAGTCGGCCGGGCGCGGTTTGCGCGAAGCGCTTGTCGATATTGAAGCGGTTGATCGGCGTTACCGACGCAAAGCCGTTACCGTCGAGCTCGGCGTGGCCGTCCCAGATGGTTTCCCGGCCGCGGCCGCGGTACTCGGATCCTTCCCAGATCACGCGGATGCGTCGCCCCAGCTCGGACTCGCCGTAGGGGCGGAAGACCTCGAGCGTTTCCAGCCCGTTACGGATATCGATGCGCTCGATCGGCGCCGCGCCATGCACGTCGATCGAGAAGCTGACGCTGGCATCCGTGGTGTGCAGGATATCGCCCATCATCGCGTTCCGAACCGGTTCCGAGCCGACATCGCCAAGGCGCGGATCGTCGCCGAAAAGCTCGGCGTCGGCGGCAAATTCGACGCGCGTATCGAGAATCACGCGGCTGCCGGTGGTGCCGTAGTAATGTCGCTTGCGCAGACCTTCCATGATGCCGGCGCGGGTGAAGGCTGGTGCCAGCACGCAGGTCAGGCCGCCATAGGCGCCGAACTTGGTCGAGCCCGGGTGCGATGCTCCCGGGCGGCCCTTGTGGCCATCGGAATTGGACAGGATGCCGACGCGGTAACCCTGTTCGAAGGCGTCGTTGACCAGCCATTCGAAGGTGCCCCAGGCGGAATGCACCTCGACACCCTTTTCGATGCGTTGATCGTGCGCCACCTTGATATCGGCATAACGGCCGCCGATATGCGCGAATACCGTGCAGTCCTCGTCCCTGAGCGCCTCAAACAGGTCGCCGGCCGAGGTCGCGTCCGATTCGATATCGGACAGGTCATCGACCAGCGCGTGCGAGGAGCGGTGAATCGGGCGGCCCTCGTGCATGTGCAGTACGTTGCGGTCGCCGCCGAGCCCGGTATTGCCCGACCATTCCCAGCCGGGAAACACGATGAACCGGTTATCCTCGGTGAACTCGGCCGACAGTTCGTTGAGCCAGTTCCAGAATTCGGTCGTGATCTGGAAGTCGTTGCCCTGATGCACGCAGATATCGAGGAAAGCCTTGTCGCGCGCGAATTCGTAAAAATCGCGCGCCGAGTTGGTGCCGATGGTTTCTTCCGACTGGCCATGCAGATCGCCCCAGTAGGGCAGCAGCGGGGTTTCGTCGACGAAACGGCAGGGGTTGGACCTGGCGGCAACACTGCCGTCCGCATCTAGCAGCTCGATGATCAGGTCGACGGACTCGGCAACCGCGAGGTTTTCGATGATGCACGAAAATTCTCCCTGCACCAAGGTCACCGACGCGGGCAGGGCGTCGACGTCGTGGTTCGCGCGCAGCGTAAACGACTGGTCGCAGAGATTTGACGGATTGCCCCAGCGATCCTCACCCTTCAGGCACAGGCGGAAGCGCTCGCCCGTGCGGCGCAGCGTCGGCAATATCGCCTTGTACAGCACCGGTGGGCCCGGCACGATGCGAATCACCGGCTGTGTGGGCAGTTCGACATAGCTGTAGGTCGCGATCGCGTCGACCAGCACCTTGAATTCGAAGGTATCCTCGCAAAAGGTCTGGATACGCATACCGGGGGAACCGTGACGACGGTCGCCGAAGCGCACCACGATTTGATCGCCTTCGCGCAGGAAACCGCGCACAACCTTGATATATAGCGTCTTGTCCCAGGGGCGAATATTGCGTTTCATGTCGTATTCGACGTGCAGCAGCGCGCCATTGCTGGCCTCGACGGTGACATAGTTGGGCGCTGCCGGATCGTCGAACTGCGGCCTGCCCATGTCGGACGCGAAACGATGCACGATCTTGAGCGAGCCGGTGTCGTCGATACCGAAGTAGCCCGCGGTGTAGGTCAGCGTGAATTGCTGGTAGGAACCCGCCTCGAAACTGCCCGTCGGCGCGACGACCGCGAAACCCATTTTTTCGGGAAGGTAGGTGGAGTGAGGCATCGGCGTTATGATCTCTTCAAGAAAGACGACCTGTGATTTGATTACTACATAGTTTAACTGGATTCGGCGGGTACTGAACATGGCTTACGATGAAATTCTGGCATCAGCGATAGACGCGATAGGCGACACGCCGCTGATCGCGCTGGACCGCCTTAGCGCGAATCACGATGGCCGTATCCTGGCCAAACTCGAGTCCGCCAACCCCGGATTCAGCAAAAAGGACCGCGCCGCGCGCTCGATTATCGATGAGGCCGAGCGTGTCGGTGACCTCGAACCGGGGCAGACCGTGGTCGAACTGACGTCGGGCAACATGGGTACCGGTCTCGCGATCGTTTGCGCGATCAGGGGATATCCCTTCGTCGCGGTCATGTCACGCGGCAATTCGATCGAACGCGCGCGCATGATGGAAGCCCTCGGTGCCGAGGTCGTTCTGGTGCAGCAGGCGCCGGGAGCAATCCCCGGACGGGTATCTGGCGCCGATCTGGCGCGGGTCGAAGAAGAAACCGCGCGCATCACCACCGAACGCGACGCGTTTCGCGCCGATCAGTTCGTCCGCGAAGGCAACCCGCGCGCGCATTATTGTCACACCGGGCCCGAAATCTGGCGCCAGTCGGGCGGCAGCGTTACGCATTTCTGTGATTTCGTTGGTTCCGGCGGTAGCTACGCCGGTATTACGAAATATCTCAAGGAACAGGATCCAAAGATTGCCTGCTACATTGTGGAACCACAAGGTGCCGAAGTGCTCGCGCACGGCGCGGCCGAAAACCCGGGTCATCCGATCCAGGGTGGCGGCTACTCGATTGCCGACCTGAAGTTCCTCGAGAATGTGCCGGTAGACGGTTACCTGGGTGTATCGGGGCGGCAGGCTCGCAATGCCGCTCGCGACCTGGCGCGTATCGAGGGAATATTCGGCGGCTACTCGGCCGGCGCCAACGTGGCGGCCGCGCTAGAGTTGCTGGAGGGCCCGGCCAGGGGCGGGGTGGTCGCGGTGCTGATCTGCGACAGCGGTTTGAAATACCTGTCTACCGATCTGTGGCTGCCTGCAGACTCGGCAAATCAGGCCTGATCATCATACATTCGAATATCGATATCCTGTTAACTTTACATAATATTCATTATGCGCATATCCGTATTCGAGGTAACGCGTAAGGGACTAATCAATATCGAGATATCTAATTGCTGAAGTCTTAATTCAAAACTATTGAACGATAGTTTAAGTTTGGTTCTTTTGAGTTATAGTTTCGTTTCCGCCGAGCCGAGATCGAACATGGCAACTACCAACAAGAAATACGCAAAAGCCGTATACCTCGTGGACGGTAGACGGACGCCGTTCCTCAAAGCACGCGGCAGACCCGGACCCTTCAGGCACGTCGAGCTCGGCATCTACGCGGCCCGTGCGTTGCTGTTACGTATGCCGTTCGAAGCGACCGAGTTCGACGAGGTCATTTTCGGAGCGACGATGCCAGGACCCGACGAAGCGAATATTGCGCGCATCGTTGCGTTGCGGCTCGGCTGTGGTGACCAGGTTCCGGCTTACACCGTGCATCGAAACTGTGCATCGGGCATGCAGGCGCTCGATAATGCCGCGATGTCCATCGCGTCGGGTCGATCCGACCTGGTGCTGGCCGGTGGCATCGAGGCAATGAGTCATGCGCCGCTGCTGTTTCATCCGAAAATGGTCAACTGGCTGGCAGACTGGTGGGCGGCGAAATCGATCGGCGCCAGGCTGGGAGTTGCCGCATCTTTCAACCCGCGCATGCTGGCCCCGGTCATCGCGCTGCTCAAGGGCTTGACCGACCCGGTCGTCGGGCTCAACATGGGCCAGACCGCCGAGCAAATCGCGTGGAGATTCGGCATCACGCGCGGTCAAATGGACCAGTTTGCGCTGGAAAGCCATCAAAAGCTGCATCAGGCCCAGCAAAACGGCGACCTGGCGGCCGAGATCGTGCCGCTATACGACTCGAAGGGCGAGGTCTACGAACTTGACGACGGGGTGCGCCCCGATTCGACGCTGGAAAAGCTGGGCAAGCTGCGCCCTGCTTTCGACAAGCCCTATGGCCTCGTAACTCCCGGCAACAGCGCGCAGATCACCGATGGCGCGGCGGCGCTGGTGCTGGCCAGCGAAGGCGCGGTCAAGAAGCACGGCCTGCCGGTGCTCGCACGACTCGTCAGCACCGAATGGGCGGCGCTGACGCCGGCCGAAATGGGGCTCGGGCCGGCTCACGCCATCGCGCCGCTGCTGAAATCACAGCGCCTCAAGATCGACGATATCGATTACTGGGAAATCAACGAGGCCTTCGCCGCGCAGGTACTTGCGGTTATTGCCGCGTTGAAGGACAGGGACTATTGCAAACAGCAGCTCGGGTTGCGTTCGGCCATCGGCGAGATCCCTGCCGACAGGCTCAATATCCACGGCGGCGGCGTCAGCCTCGGCCACCCGGTCGGCACCAGCGGCGCCCGTATCGTGTTGCACCTGGCCAGGGTGTTGCAGCAGAAAAATGCCAAAAGCGGGATCGCGTCGCTGTGTATCGGCGGCGGCCAGGGGGGCGCCATGTTGATAGAAAGGAGCGTCTCATGAGCGTAACTATTGTCGACTGGCAGCAGCACTGCGACGAAGACGGTATTCTATGGTTGATCCTGGACAAGAAGAATACCGATACCAACGTACTGTCGGTGTCCGTGCTCGAGCAGCTGGACGGTCTGCTGGACGAGATCAACGGCAGCCTGCCGAAAGCTGTTATCTTCCGCTCCGGCAAGGCCAAGGGATTTATCGCCGGAGCCGATGTCAAAGAATTTCTCGACGTTACCAATACCCAGGAAGCCCTGATCATGATCAAGCGTGGGCAGAAGCTGTTCAGTCGCATCGCGGCCCTGCCTTGCCCGACCGTCGCGCTGATCGAAGGATTTTGCATGGGCGGCGGCACCGAGTTGGCGCTGGCCTGCGACTACCGCGTCGCGCTCGACGACGACGCAACGCGTATCGGTCTGCCCGAAGTCAAGCTCGGCATACACCCTGCCTACGGTGGCGTGGTGCGGGCGACGGCGATTATCAACCCTCTGAAATCGCTGGAACTGATGCTCAGCGGGCGCGGCCTGAGTGCGCGCGCGGCGCGGTCGATCGGGCTCGTCGACAGCGCACAGCCGGCGCGGCAGATCGAGCGCGCCGCTCGGCAGATAGCCCTGTCCCCGCCGGCCCGGCAACAAATGCCGTTGTTGGGCAAGATAATATCACTGCCCGGCATCCGCAACCTGGTCGCCGGCTACATGAAGAAACAGGTTGCTAAAAAAGCGCCACGGCAGCACTACCCTGCCCCTTACGCGATCCTCGACGTCTGGGCAAATTACTGCGGCGACAACAAGCGCATGATGGAAGAGGAGGCGAATTCGGTCGCGCGCCTGATTCAGGGCAACCGGGTTCGCAACCTGATTCGGGTGTTTTTCCTGCAGACGCGTCTGAAAGGCCTCGGCGACAAGAAAAGCTTCGTTCCGCGCCATGTGCACGTGATCGGCGCCGGTACCATGGGTGGCGATATCGCCGCATGGTGCGCGTTGCGCGGTTTCAGCGTCTCGCTGCAGGATCGCGAGGCAAAGTATCTCGGCAACGCCTTTAGAAACGCGCACCGGCTTTTCGGAAAGCGCCTCAAAACCACGGCGCAGCGCAACGCGGCGCTCGATCGTCTGATACCCGACATCAATGGCGACGGGATTGCCAGGGCGGACGTTGTTATCGAAGCGATCTTCGAGGACATCGACGCCAAGCACGCAATTTATCGCGAGGTCGAAGCGCGCATGAAGCCGGGCGCGGTACTGGCCACCAACACCTCGAGCATTCCGCTCGAAACCCTGGCGACGGTGTTGAAGGAACCGGACCGTCTGGTCGGTATTCATTTTTTCAACCCGGTGGCGATGATGCCGCTGGTGGAAATCGTCAAAACCGAATCTTCATCCGGGGAAGCCGTCGAACACGCGATCGCTTTCACGCAGCATATCGGCAAACTGCCGTTGCCGGTCGCAAGCTCGCCCGGATTTCTCGTCAATCGTATCCTGATGCCTTACCTGGTCGAGGCTTTTACACTTTACGACGAAGGCGTGGCGCCCGAAGCGATCGACAAGGCCGCGACCGATTTCGGCATGCCGATGGGTCCGGTCGAACTCGCCGACACCGTCGGTCTCGATATTTGTCTGTCGGTCGCGCAAAACCTGTCGCAGGCATTTGGCATCGATGTACCCGGCGGTCTCGGAAAATTCGTCGATGCCAAGAAACTCGGCAAGAAAACGGGCAGCGGTTTCTACCACTACAAGAAAGGAAAGCCGGTCAAGGACAAGGACGCAAACCTCGGCGACCAGAAAATGATCCAGAATCGCCTGGTTTTTCGTTTCCTCAACGAGGCCGTGTCCTGCCTGCAGGAAGGGATTGTGGCCGACCGGGACCTGCTGGATGCCGGCATCATATTCGGCACCGGATTTGCGCCGTTTCGGGGTGGTCCGATAAATCACAGCCTGGAGGAAGGGATCGAATCTATCGTGCAATCGATGACCGACTATGCCGGCCGGTTCGGTGAGCGCTTTCGCCCGGTGGATGGCTGGTCGCTGTTGAGTGAGTAGCGCCGCCGCTCACTCGGGATAAAGACGCGGCAGGAAGACGGGGGGCACCGGGCGGGGTTTTTCGGCTTGCCGTTCGAGCGCGCTAATCCGGGAAAGCAGGCGGCGCCCCTGC
>Ga0224497_10001712_pt1 | contig 13655 bp, 8 predicted proteins | sample SF_Jul11_sed_USG_4_FD_167970 | JGI IMG/M metagenome (GOLD analysis project Ga0224497, IMG submission 167970) | Sediment microbial communities from San Francisco Bay, California, United States - SF_Jul11_sed_USGS_13 | ecosystem: Environmental > Aquatic > Marine > Sediment | place: USA: California... | reverse complement strand
GACGGCATCCCCAACGTACTGGCCGAAGCGATGGCAATGGGCGTACCAGTGGTGTCTACCCGCATTTCGGGCATCCCGGAACTGATAGAGGACGGCGTGCACGGTCTATTGGTTGAGCCGCGCGATGCACGCGCGCTGGCTGACGCGCTGCGCCGTGTGTTGGATGACACGGCGCTTCATGCTCGCCTGGCGACAGCAGGGCGGCAACGAATTTGCGAGTGCTTTGACTCCAGCCGCACGACATTGGCACTGCGTGATTTGTTCGTCGGCCAATTGGGCGCAAGGCAAGAGGTAAGCGCGTGAACTTGCCCGATCTTTGCGTCGACAGGCCTGCCACGCGCCCGATGGAAACTTCCATCTGGCGTGCACCGTTTGACACGCTTGACGATGGGGCGCTGCTCGCACATTTTCAATCGCCGCGCGCAGTGCATTACTTCCCGGTCGTCGACGCCGATGAAACACGGCCCGAGAAGATTAACGCGCTAATGCAAGGCTGCTTTGAGTTCAACGGTGAGACACATACGCTTTACAACCCGCCGGACTGGCTACGCAATCCAAGTAAGGACATCGAGTGGCACATCCTGCTGCATAAGTTCTACTACGCCGTCGGCCTGGGCTTGGAGTTCAAACGCAGCGGCGAGACTCGCTACGCGCAGCGTTGGGCCGAGCTGCTCAATAGCTGGATGGCCAGCACCCCACCCGGTTTCATCGCCGCCGACGTGACCGGCCGTCGGGTACAGAACTGGATCTACAGCTACTATTTCTTTGTCACGCACGGGACGGCTGCTGCTGCAATCGAGACAGCGTTTCATCGCCGCTTGCTGCTCTGTCTGCACGAGCAGGTCGAATACTTGTGCAACAACCTGGCGCCTAAACGAAACCACCGTACATTGGAGTTGTGCGCCATTTTTCTCGCTGGCGTAGTGTTCCCGGAAATGCGCAGCGCTGCACACTGGCGCGAATTTGCACTCGATCAAACGCTGGACAACCTCGCGCGTGACTTGCTCGGCGACGGTGTGCATTGCGAGCTATCGACCGACTACCACCACCTCGTGTTACGCAACGTCTTGAACGTGCGTCGCCTTGCCGCCATGAACAGCGTGTCGGTACCGGTGGCAATGGACCAGGCGCTGCAAAGTGCACTTGAGTTCAGCTTGCATGTGCACAAGCCGGACGGCGTAGTGCCCAGTCTCTCAGACGGAGACTCGCGCAGTTTCCTAGAGCTGCTGCAGACCGGTGCCGAGTTGTACGACCGTGCCGACATGCTGTACGTCGCTACGCGCGGCGCACAAGGTTCGCCGCCCAAGCCACGGGTCGCGCACTTCCTGGCCAGTGGTTACAGCATACTGCGCAGCCATTGGGGCCTTGGTGCTGCGGACTTTGCCGATGCACAGTACCTGGTATTTGACTGCGGGCCACTCGGCGAGGGCAACCACGGTCATTTCGACTGCTTGAGTTTTGAGCTTGCCGCGTTTGGCCGCTCTCTCATCGTCGATCCCGGTCGTTACACCTATAGCGAAGCGGTGGGCGAAGACGATGGCGTCAACTGGCGCGTGCACTTCCGCGGTACCGCCGCGCACAACACCGTGTGCGTCGATGGCCGTCAGCAGACACGCTACATTCCAAAGCCGGTTAAGCAACCTGCCGGTGATGCTCATGGGGTGAGGGGGCGTCACAAGATCAGCGGGCCTGCACCTGAAGCACGCTTGCTGGAACGCTTTCACGCGGCACATCTCGATTTGCTGCACGGCCAAGCGCGCAGCCACGAGTACGACGCGCTGCACCAACGCTGCATCGTTTTCGTCGACAGGAGCTATTGGATCGTCTGCGACTGGTTGCGCGCCGATAGCGAGCACGACTACGTGTTGAATTTTCAGCTCGGCGCCCACGCAGAAAGGCACACAGAACTGTCGCAAAGCGATGGGCTGCGCATGCACAGCCCGGGCCTGCTGATCGCGCAACCGAAGCGGGCACGCGTGCGCCATACTCTGGGCGCCGGGTGGGTTTCGTGCCGATATGGCGACAAGCAACCGGCACCCACGCTGCGCAGCAGCATGACCGCTCGCAACGCTGATTTCGATACCCTGTTGGTGCCGTGGCAGGGCGTCGAGCCAGCTATCGAGTTGGACGATTGCGTAGCCGAAGCCGTTGGCTGTAACACTCTGACGACAACACAGGCGCTGCAAGTCCGCCTGAGCGTCGACGGCGAGCAGGTCACCGACACCTGGTTCCACGCTCGTGATGCGAGCGCACTTCAGTGGCGTATTGGTCGCTATGAGTTCACCGGGAGCTGGCTGCATTGGCGCGAATCCGCCGACGGCCGGGTATTGCGCGCTGTCTCGCGTCCCGGTGCCTTGCTGTACGACACAAGCGCCGGTGGTCGCACGTCGGTCTTGCTCGACACCGCGGAGGCGACATGAACCATGCTGTCCCACGCGACCCCGCGCTGCCTCAGCTTGCGACCGCGCTAAACGGGCAGGCGATGGCCGAAGTGTTTGCGAGCCAACTACGCTCCCATGGCCAACTGAAAGTGCAGGGCTGTGCGGTCAACCGGGTGAAGTATCGACCGCGCCGCAACTGTAGCGTCTCGTATACATTGGCGCTACGCGATCAAGGCAGTGGTCGCGCCTTCGAGCAGCGTGTGGCCGCGCGCTTCTGCGTCGATGGTGACTCCGCGCGTCGTCACGCCAAGCTTTCCGGCCGAGTCAGTCACCCCTCGGCGGCCGGGCCCACGCTAACGCACCTCGCATCGCTTGACCTGGTGCTGCAGTGGGCGCCCAACGACCCACGGCTAGCTGCCGTGGCCGAGCTTTACGACGACACTCGACTGCGTAGCTGCTGGCTGCCCGAGGTAGTGGCAGCTATGACTTGCGGTCAGGGCCGCTTGCTCGATCACCGCACGAGCCTTGTGCAGTACGTGCCAGAGCATCGCGTATGCGCACGCATCGACATGCAACTGCAAGAGGCCCCTGGCGCGCCGACAGTGACGCGGACTGTCTACGCAAAGGCTGACGCCGAGCAGCGCGGTCCGATAACGCACAAGGTGATGCAGGCGCTGAGCGGCAGCGCGGCGCAGCTTACGGGGAAGCTGCGAACGCCGCGTTCTATTCTGTGGCAGGCGCAACCTCGTCTGCATTGGCAGGAGGGCGTCGTCGGGCGCACCGTGCTCGAGCTTTCACCTCATCTCGACCCAAGGCTCGCCGCACGCATTGGTGCGCTGGTGGCGGCACTGCATGCGACGCCGGTCTCTACCCCTCGCGTGGATACTGTCGCGGAATTTGAACATCGACCGCGCCAAGTGGCCGCCATACTGGGCCTCGTCGAACCGGGGTGGCAACCTTTATTGGGGCGTTTGGTGAGCGCACTGGAGGCAGGCGCACACAAGCTGGCATCTCTGCCTGTGGTCACACTGCATGGCGATCTACACCCACACAACATCCTCTTGGACGGACGGCATCTAACGCTGATCGACCTTGACAGTGTGCGTCAGGGGTCGGCCGTGAGCGAACTTGGCGCGTGGGTCGCCGACGCGCTTTACCGTGCAGTGCTGGACGATTTGGACCCGGATGCAGTCAGACGAGGTTGGCGAGCCTTCTTGGAGGGATACGCGGACGCTGCAGGCCAGGCCACCGTGGCGCAGCCATTGCTCGCCTGGAGCACCGCATACCACTTGCTGTGCAAGCGCGCCTATCGCTGTGTGGCCAACCTGCAGCCGGGCCGATTCGAGGTCGTTCCCAAACTGTTGGCGCTTGCTGATTCCATTGCAAGCGCGGGCACCGTTTGTGTAGACACGATGCGCGAACGCGAATCAGCATGAACGTTGCTATGGCTAGCTTAGCCCCCGCGCCCAATCCCAGTGGGGCTGAAACAAGGACTGCCACGACAGTACCGGGTGAACGAGATCTCGACACCTACACCGATGCTGCGGTCATGCGCCAGTTGCTGCAAACGCATTTGCCCCGATTCGCCAGCGGCCGGCTGCGTATCGACACGCTGAGTGTGCGCAAGGTGCGCCGCAAGACATCGCGCCGCCGTAACCCTTGTCCGATCACGCTGTGCTACGAACTCCAGGTGAGCGACCTTGCCTGTGGCTACACCGGTACGCAAATGTTGTATGCCAAGGTGTTCCGCGCCGGCTTGGGCTGGCCCGCTTATCAGGCACAAAACCGCAGCCGCCTCACGCCGCCTGCGTTTGGCGAGGCGCTGGTTTACCTGCCCGATTTAAACATGCTGGTCTGGGCCCTGCCCAACGACCCCGACCTGCCGCAGCTGGCAACGTTGCTCGACCCAGCCCAGGTTGTCAGCGTACTGCCCTGGGTCGCGTTGCGCGCGTCCATGGGCTTGGCGTGCGCCAAAGTCAGCGCCGTTCACCCCGAGCTGCTACGCTACCAGCCACAGTGCCACGCCACCTTGCGATACACGCTCACGCGCGTCGATGGCACTGAACCGTGCGTGGTCTATGCCAAGACCTTCTTCGACAGTAGAGCCCAGGATATCCATCACCGCTTTGAATATTTTTGGCAGTTCGTACACGCCGATGCGCCGCTGGTAGCCCAGCCCCTGGGCTACTGCGATACCACCCAGACGATTTGGCAGGCTCCGGCGATGGGGACGCCACTGCTGCATGCACTCAACCCCGATAACGCTAAGGTACTGGTAGGTCGCGTAGCACGCGCGCTCGCGCTGCTGCACGACGCGCCCTTGAGTCCTTCGGCCAGCGCAATGCCCAGGTCGGCTGCGCATTGGGTGGCCGAAGCAAGGCGACGCCAGAAGAAGATCACCCGCGTTGGTCCTGCAATGGCGGCGCGTGTGGCCCGGGTAGCCGATGCGATCGCAGGGCACGCTGAGCTTCAGGCGACCCGACCCCTGAGCCTAATCCACGGTGACTTCCACCCCGAACAGATCTGGATACACCAGGGTCGGACCGTGCTGTTTGCTCTGGATGAATTCACGCTTGGCGACCCCATGGAAGACCTGGCCGAGTTTGTGTTGAAGTTCGAACAATCCGGCGCGGCAGCAGAGCTGATTTCAGCACTGGTTGAGCACTACGCAGCTTATGCGCCGAATCGCTTCGATCAACGCAGCTTGAATTGGCATCTGACGGTTCAAAGCCTGTTGGAAGCCAGCCGCGCGTTTATCTTCCAACAACCCGGCTGGGCAAATGAACTCAATCGGCGATTGACATACAGCGAAGCGCGTGCCGAGCTGCTGAACACGCAATCCACCACATGAAGCTTCGTCAACCCGCCTCACCGCTCAGAGCTGTCATCAGCCAGAGTCTGCGCAGTCAGCGCTCCGCACTGGTGCTCGCATTCGTGTGCGTGCTTGGCGTTACAGCTACTGAATTGTTGACACCGTGGCCGCTGAAGTTTGTCTTCGACCATGTTCTGCTGGGTCACCCGCTGCCAGCGGGGCTCGCACCTTTGCAAGGCTTGGTTGCACGCGGCGCGTGGCCTACCTTGATTGTGATGGCCATGGCGGTGATGGCGATTGCGCTGATGGGTGGGGTGCTGTCTTACTTGCAAATTTTTACCACCGCGAAAATCGGCCACCGGATTACCTACCAGCTGCGAAGCACCTTGTTTGCGCACTTGCAGCGCCTATCGCTCTTCTACCACCAACGCAGCCGAAGCGGGGAACTGCTGACCAAAGTGGCCAGCGACACAAACCTGTTGCGCGACGTATTTGCCGAATGGGCGGTCAGCGCCTTTGCACATGTGCTGACCTTGTTGGCGATGCTGGGGGTGATGTTCGCCTTGAACTGGCAACTTGCCCTGGTCGTGGCGACCACGCTGCCACCACTTTTGGCCGTGATCTATGTGCTCAATAAACGCGTCAAGGCGTCGGTGCGCGAACAGCGCCGCTACGAGGGGCGAATGGCCTCGCGGTTGAACGAAGTGCTGTCGTCTATCGCGTTGGTGCAAGCCTTTGGCCGCCAGAGTTATGAGGAGGGTCGCTTCCAGAGCGAGATCGAGGCCAACTACAGCGCGGGTATACGCAGCGTGCGCAGCACCGGCGCCATTGTCAAGGCGATAGCGGTGGTTAGCGCGGCCGGTACGGCGATTGCAATGCTGGTCGGCGCTCAGCAGGTGCTCGCCGGGAGGCTGACCCCAGGCGAATTGCTGATCTTTCTGGCGTATGTGAGAAGCCTCTACAAACCTGTGCGAGACCTCGGGCGCTTGTCGGGCAAGTTTTCGCGTGCCTCGGTGAGCGCGCGGCGCGTGGCCGAGATCCTTGCTACAGCGCCCGAAGCCGAAGACGACAAAGATGCGATCGACCTGCATCGCCCGGCCGGCGAAATCGTCTTCGACGACGTGTCCTTTGCCTACCCTGGTGCCAGCCCGGTGCTCGAAAGAGTGAGCGTGCGCATCACCGCTGGCGAACGCGTGGCCTTGGTCGGCCCGTCGGGCGCCGGCAAGTCAACACTGCTTTCGCTGCTGCTGCGGCTTTATGAGCCCAGCAGCGGGCGCATTCTGATCGACGGTACCGATATCCGGCGCTTTAAGCGTGAGAGCCTGCGGCGCGAAATCGGCATCGTGTTGCAAGACAACATATTGTTCGGCGTCTCGGTGCGCGAGAACATCGCCTACGGCCAGCCACAGGCCTCGTCTGAGGCGATAGAGCGCGCGGCGCAATTAGCCGGCGCGCACGAATTCATCGTTGGCTTGCCCGCAGGCTACGACACCGAACTCAGCGAGCGTGCGAGCAGCCTTTCCGGTGGCCAGCGTCAACGCTTGTGTTTGGCACGCGCCTTGGTCAAGGAACCAGCGATTCTGGTTATGGACGAGCCCACTGCGTCGATAGACACGGCTTCGGCGCAACTTATTCACGATGCGGTGGCGCGTGTTCACCGCAACCGCACGCTGTTGGTCATATCGCACGATCACTCCGACTTGGCGAGGTACGACCGCGTGTTGATGCTGCAGCGCGGCCAGCTGGTCGAGGTTAGCTCAAGCGATGCCCGGTTGCAAAGCAAGGGCACTCGTCTCTCGGTGGTTGAGGGTTCCAGTGTCTAGCGCTCGGGCTTTCGCAGCGCGGCCGACGCTGCTTTTTTACTGCCAGCATTCGCTGGGCATCGGCCATTTAACACGCTCGTTTGCCTTGGTGCAGGCCCTAGCGACGTGCTTTCGAGTCGTGTTCCTAAATGGGGGCCGGTTGCCACCGGACATCCAAGTGCCGCGCGACTGCGAACTCATAGATTTGCCGCCGCTGGGCATGGACGACGGGCACACTGTCGTTAGCCGCGATGGCAGTCACGACGTGGCGCAGGCGCAGCTCAAGCGGCGCGAGCTGATCGAGCGCTGCGCGCGCATGCTGCGACCGGCGGTGTTGTTGGTTGAATTGTTCCCGTTCGGGCGCAAGAAGTTTGCCGGCGAAATCTTGTCGCTGATCCGGTTGATCCGCCGACAGCCAGGCGCGCCTGCGATGGTGGCATGCAGCTTGCGCGACATCTTGGTTGACGCGCGACCCGACCAGCAGCGCCATGATGAGCGCGCACGCTGGCTGACGGACCGCTACTTCGATGCAGTACTGGTCCACGCGGACCCTGGTTTTGCACGCCTTGAAGACAGCTTTCGCCCTAAGCAGGCACTGCGCACTCCTGTGCACTACACCGGCTATGTGATTCCCGCCCAACCGACAGAGCGCGCTGTATCGGCAAATCAACGTGGCTCGCACCTGCTAGTGTCTGCAGGGGGTGGCATCGTCGGCGAACGCTTGTTCCGTCACGCGCTCAAGGCGCGCGAGTTGCTAGCCGAGCCGCTTCCTATGCGCGTAATCGCCGGCCCCTTCCTGCCCGGTGCGCACTGGGCAGCGTTACAAAATGCAGCCGCTGGTGTGCCAGGTGTTGAGCTGCTGCGCCATGTTCCTGACATCGTCGCGCAAATGCGGTCCGCGCGCGCCTCGCTCAGCCAATGTGGCTACAACACCGCCCTCGACATAGTGGTCTCAGGCGTGCCGGCGTTGGTGGTGCCCTATGCCACCGCGACCGAGAACGAACAGAGCGTGCGCGCTCAGCGCTTGGCATCGTTAGGCGCGCTTCGCTACATCGACGCTAACGAACTCCATCCCTCGCGCTTAGCGCAAGAGATTGTCCAGTTGCTCGCGTTCAAGCCACGTGTTGCCACGCTCGACCTCACCGGAGCTGCGCACAGCGCGCAAATCCTGCATCGCTGGCACGCCGACTCGCTGCGTGTGTCAGCTTAACTTTCGTACCCGCTCGCCACCCATGCTTACCACTGCCCATGAGGGTCGACCACCACCAGGCCGCTGTACCGCCTTGTTCCCTGGCGCCTTCAAGCCGGCTCATCAGGCTCACCTGGCTGCGATCGTTGACTTGGCGCGCCGCCCTGAGATCGATGAGGTCGTGGTCGTCGTCGCCAACCGCGCACGTCAACTGCCGGGCACTACCTTGGCGCTCGACGCTGAAGTGGCGCGCCAAGTGCTCGAAGTCTATTTGCACGACGTTGCCAAGACACGCGTGGAGGTGGCGCCGCACAACGCGGTGTCGCATGCGCTGGGCTACCTCGATCGTGCGGCGCCGGGCGATGCGCTGCTGTTTTGCATCGGCGAAGCAGACCACGCGCGCGGCGACGATCGCTTCGAAGATTTGCTGTTGCGCCAGCAGCGCGGCGACGTCACCGCACACATCGTACCCGTGCCCACCGGCACGCTGGCGGTTCGCGCAACGGCCTTGCGTGAGGCGCTGGTTGCGGGAGAAGCGCGTCGTGCCGAGTTCACCGCCGCGCTGCCGGCTGGCGCAAGTCCGCAGCAGCACCAGCGTGTCTGGGCCATCTGCCGCCATGGCATGCGCGAGATGAGCGATATCGTCGAACGCAAGCTGCGCACAACGATCATTCCGAGGCTACTGAGCAACGTCGAATCGCTGGTCTGTATCACACCCAATAAGCTTGACCCCGTATTTCGTGCGCAGCTGCGCAACGGTCAGCAACTCATCGTTAAGTACGCCGGCGAGACAACGCAAGACGAAAGCTTCGGGCCAACACCACAGCCCAAGCCGCGTCGGCGGCTCAGCGCCGAGCGGCGCGCGTTGAAGTGCCTATACCCACTGCGCGCTAGCGAGTTTGAGTTGGCCGAGGTACGGCGCTTCGACAAAGAAACCCTGACTTTGGTATTGAGCGAAGTGTTGCCGGGCGCGATGACCTTACAACAGCTTTTGCACGAAGGTGTTTTCGATACCGCTGTGTTGACGGCGGCGGCGCAATTCCTTGCCACTTGCCACAGCAGCACCGCGCCAGCGTTGTGGGGTGAGCCCGAAACCGACCGGCGGCAGTGGGCGGCAATGCTCGCGCTGCGCACCGTTGGCATGGACGCGCAGGCGCTGGGCGCAGCCACCGCATGCGACCTGCGGCAACTGGCCGAAGCGAGCGATGCGGCGCGCTCATGCAATGATGCACCGCGCGTCTTTCACCTCGACTTCGAACCCAAGAATATCCTCGTCGCCAGGCCACGCATCGGTTTCATCGACTTCGAATGCTGCTCAAGCGTTGGTGACCCAGCTTACGACCTCGGCGTCCTGCTCGGCCATTGCGTGCTGTGGGGCTTGCGCACGCAAGAGACAGCCGCCTGTCAAACCGCAATCGGCGTAGCGTTGCACACGTATGGCGAGCAGGTCGGCGCACGCTGGTCGAGCCTGCGCCCGCGCGTCATTGGCTTTGCAGGCGCAGCCATGTTGCATGCGCTGCTGCGAGAGCACAACCATAACGCCGAGCACGCCGACGCTCGCGCATGGGATACGGCCAGCGCGTTGGTTGCACCAGGAGTGCATGAGCGTACCGATGTTGAAGCGGTGTTCGACGACGCTGTGGCGGGCCGACTGGCGCCAAGCTTGAAGCCGGCGCGCCAACGATGATCACCTTTACACAGTTCGCGAGAACGAAATGCAAACGGGCCTGAGCGTACTACTTGCGGCACTGGACGTTGCGGTGTCGCCCGTAACCTTTTTCCTGCGCGACGATGACGCTGGCTGGGACGATGCCCGCCTCATGACCTTGCTCGACTGCACGACCAAGCATCGCGTGCCGATTGACCTGGCGGTGATTCCGCAAGCCACCGGCACCGCGTTGGCAGCGACGCTGAGAGCGCGCGTTGATGCCGCGCCGACTTTGATAGGCTTACACCAACACGGTTACGCGCACCTCAACCACGAAACGACAGGGCGCAAGTGTGAGTTTGGTTCTGCGCGCGACGTGGCCTCACAACGTCACGACCTATTGGCCGGCCGCGAGCAGCTGGACCGGTACTTCGGCGCGCGCTTAGACGCGTTCTTTACGCCACCCTGGAACCGATGTGACTCGGCCACACCCGCGTTGCTGGCTGAGTTGGGCTACGTGGCGCTGTCGCGTGACAACACGGCGCCGTCGCAGCAGGCGCTGCCTGAACTGACGGTGCACGTGGACTGGTGCAAACAGCGCCGCTTGGGGCTTGCACAAGGCGAAGCCAGTGGTCACGCGATTGCCGTCGATCTGGCGCAGCGCATTTCCGACGGCGCTGCGCTGGGGCTGATGTTGCACCACGCTCAAATGGACGAGAGCGATCTGGCCCTGTTTGACACCTGGCTAAGGCGGTGTGCACGCCACCCGCGCGCGCACTGGGCTACGATGCGCGAGTTACTGACGGCACACGCCTGCGTGGAATGAAGCTGGCATGTTGACCAGAACTCGTACCGCCGCGCTGTTTGTATCGTGTCACTACGGAGCCAACGAACCCGTCGGACTGAACGCCGGTAAAAGGTTCGCGTTTACTCTTCTCACCGTCGTGTTGTGTTTTTACTTAGACCCTGTATGGGCTTACGACTTCTATACCGGAAAGACTTTTCGCGTGACCGGCACATGGTCCGGCAGCGTGTTGCATGCCGAGCGCGTGCAGTTGCGCGATTCGCAACCTGATTCAAAAGCCGGCCGCATCGTTGCGACCATCGGTGCCGTCGACACCAACGCGCGCACGCTCAAGGTCGGCACGCTTGCGGTTGAGTGGAATGATCAAACCCGTTTCAAGGACGTCACAGCGGCGGACCTTGCTGTCGGCTCGCCCATCCGCATCTCTGTGCTCGTACGCGGCGCAGCGCCTCTGCTGGCCACTTCGTTTCAGCAGCCATCCGATCCAGTCCCCAAAGATACAGCGGAGTTGACTGCCGAAGTAAGCCAAGTGCTGCCACAGTCTGGCGCGGCAATCACGTTTCGTATGCTTGGTGTATCGGTGCTTATGCCACAAGCGGGATACAACACCGTGGAATCGTTGACGCGCCGGCAGGACGCGCGGCGACCAGAACAACCGCTTCAGTTCCCCGTGCTCGGCAGACCACTGAGCATTACCGGTCAATACGAAGCAACTCTGCGCAAGCGTCGCAACTTTGAACTCGACGATGCCTTAGAACCCGAGAAGCGTACCACCCTGGATCATGAACTCACGATCGAGCTGTTCTATCCGGTCAACGAGCGCACGTTCTTGTTTGCCGAGGGCAAAGCGAAGTATGACGTGGAACTGCGCCGCACGGGCAGACAGCCAAGCTTTGACAGGTCTCTCGAACGTGGGCAAACGTGGGTGTTCTTCGATCGTTTAGCGGGTTCGGGATTCGGTTTGCAACTCGGGCGACAGAACCTGAGCGAAGCGCGCGAGTGGTGGTGGGATACGGATCTGGACGCAGCACGCCTGTACTACGACCAGGGCCCGTTGCATGTGGAGATCAGCGCGAGCCAAGAAGTGGCGCGGACCTCCAGTCTAGAACGCCATATCGATCCAGAGGACAAGCGCGTCGCCCGGCTCATGGCGCGGGGCAGTTGGCAATGGGCGAGGAAGCAGACCGTCGAGGTTTTCGCGCTACGCCACCATGATCGCTCGCGTACTGAAGCAAACGGTGTAAGTTTGAACGAAGATGACGAAGATCCAAGAGACGCAAGTCTTACTTGGCTAGGTTTGCGCGCAGTGGGTGACCGCGCGCTGGAGAACCACGGCGACTTGCGGTATTGGGCAGATGCCGGATGGGTGCGTGGCCGCGAAAAGCGGCTCGAGTTCGATACCGATAACGGCGTGAGCACCGTCGACAAACGCACCGACGCAAAAGTGCGCGGCTCGGCGTTTGACCTCGGCCTGAGTTGGCGCACTCGCCTGCCTTCGCGGCCAGCGTTCACCCTAGGCTACGCCCAAGGCTCTGGCGATGACAGCATCGAAGATGGCGTCGATAGCGCGTACCAGCAAACTGGTTTGCACAGCAATAAGTGGCGCTTTTTCGGCGTGAAGCGGTTTCGTTACTACGGAGAACTGTTGCGCCCTGAGCTGTCCAATCTGCGCATCGTGACTGCAGGCGCAGGTTTGCGTTTTCTGAACCGCAGCTCGGTCGATTTGTTGTATCACCGCTACCGCCAAACACGAGCGGCTAACGCGCTGCGTGATGCGAGCGTTGATGCCGATCTTACCGGCAAGAGCCGTGCGGTGGGGGAGGAGTACGACCTCGTGCTGGGCCTGCGCGAGTGGACTCATCTCGATCTTGCGCTGATCGCGTCGACCTTCAAGGCGGGCAATGCCTTTGGTTCGCTCGGCGGCAAGCGCGCAAATTCATTGCAGTTTGAACTAACTCTTAACTATTAGGACTCCTTGCGGAAGCTTCCCGTATGCGTCGAGGAAAGGATGGTTCATAGCGATGCGAGGTTGGCGCAATGCGTAGTGACGAACATGCCCCCGTCCCAATTCCGGTGTGTACGGGAGATCGCCCGAGCGCATGCGCTGGATGATCACTGAACGAAAGCAGTTGACCGATGAATGATTTGTATGCGAGCACGCAAGCTGCTACTGTTGGCGGCGACGAGCCGTTTATCCGCTACACACGTGAGCTGGCTTGGCTGGACGCTGAGCCCGACTCGCTCTCACCTCTGGTTCGCGAAGCTGCGGCACAACGCGGGTGGACAGCGGCGGCCACCGACTGGATTCGCAGCTACGGCAGCTTTAGTCCGCAGCGCGATCCCTTCTGTGTCTTCGTTTATGAGACCGTTGCGCCCACCCGCGACATCTGCCTTGCCGAGTTGTTCGCCTCTCGTCCCGTAGCATCCGGTGAGCGCGAAGGTGCGGTGATCGAAACTCCTGCGGGCTGGATAAGGCTTTCACCATTGGGATATGACCCGAGGCTTGGTACGCTGACAGCCGTGCTCGCGCGTTTTCCGGCTGCCGAGGTGATTCGCTATCGACCTTATCGGCGCTGCACCTTGCGTACGCCATCGAGTGGCACAGCGACACGATTTATCAAAGTGTTTGCGGACGAGCAAGGCGCGAGCGTCCACGAGAATACCGTCGCTGTGTGGCAAGCGAGGCAACGCGGTGAACTCAGTTTTAACGTGGCCTGCCCTTTGGGATGGGAGGTGCAATCCCGCAGTTTGTCGCTCGGCCTTGTCCCCGGCGAGCCCATATTGCGTGAGCTTCTCAGCGCGCGCGGCCCCGCCTTGTCAGCGCGCATGGGACGGGCCTGCGCCGAAATAGCGGTCTCGGGGATCAAGCCCATCAGCGTATTCGATGCGGCGGCTCAAATGCGGCGTTCGGGCAAGTACGCCGAGCAAGTCAAAAGCGCGCTCCCGCATCTTTCGGAGCGCATTGAAGCTTTGTTGAGCCGCCTTGCCGCAGTGCACCGCTCAACCGGGGGAAGGCAG
>Ga0224497_10001707_pt1 | contig 13685 bp, 8 predicted proteins | sample SF_Jul11_sed_USG_4_FD_167970 | JGI IMG/M metagenome (GOLD analysis project Ga0224497, IMG submission 167970) | Sediment microbial communities from San Francisco Bay, California, United States - SF_Jul11_sed_USGS_13 | ecosystem: Environmental > Aquatic > Marine > Sediment | place: USA: California... | reverse complement strand
GCCCGCCATGTTCAGCGCCGCCTTTGACATTCGATATCCGTAGTAGCCACCGGATCCGTTGTCGCCGATCGAGCCCATCCGGCTGGTGATGAGAATGATCTTGGAGCCTGGCGCGAGGTGGTGCTGCATGATCCCGGTGACCAGCAATGCGCCTAGCGCGTTCACCTCGAACTGCTTTCGGATCCGATCGAAGTCGAGGTCGTCGAAAGACTCCTCTTCGAAGATCCCTGCGTTGTTGATTAGAACGTCGATTCTCGTGTCGCCGAGCTCCTGTGACACCGCTTGGAGCGCTCCTCGGTCGGTCACGTCGACTCCTTCGAACGATCGAACCTCGAGTGCCTCGAGCTCGGCACTTGCGGTGCGGCAAACGGCGATCACCTGGTCGCCACGCGTGCTGAGCTGGCGGCTGAGCTCGAGACCGATTCCCTTGTTCGCGCCCGTGATCAATACCGTTGCCATGATGCCTCCTTCCATCGGAAGGCTATCATGGAGCGGCTATCGCGGGGTCGAGTGGAATTGGGTCATCGGATCGGAACGCACAGTCGATCCCCGGCGATGAACTCGCATCCGAAACCTGCCCCAATGTCGCAATCGACGTCGAACTCACAGCGCTCCACGCAGACTCGTGATGTGATTGGGCCTCCGAGAAAAGCATGGTCTACGCACGCGCCGGGCAACCCGTTGAATTCCGAAAAAGGACAGTCGAGGTCGTCAAAACAGTCGACCGTGCAGATCGCGTTGACGAAGTCGGTGTAGTGATCGGCCGGCAACGCCAGCTCTTCGCAGTACAGACCCCCATAGCAGTCGATATCGTCGTAGCAGACGCCATAGATGGGCGATTGAGGAACGGGTTCGTAGTATTGGTCGTCGTACTCCCCGATGAAAATACAGCCCGAAAGCAGCGAGGCGAAAAGCGCGATGAAGCTTGGAATTATCGTAAGTCGCATGGCGAAAACCCTCTCTCTAAGTACATAGACGCTCGGGGCCACCGTCGATTCACTAGGGTGAATTCCTTGGATTTAGCGGGCGTGCACCGGCGAACCGATGGGGCAGATCGCACGCTGCCGCCTTCAGTGCGGCCTTTCCCTCGTCGCGAACCAGTCCCGGTATTTCTCCATTCGCCTTCGCTGCCCTTCGGGGGCCCGGCGCGCGCACGTGGCTCGCTCTTCCGTCCCCTCGCGCGCGCCCCAGCGGATCTCGGCGCAGTCGTTGGGGTTGTAGGCCATCTCCATCGCGGGGCTCCGGCCGATGAGATCTTCTAAGGTGAGCGTCCACGCGCTCCCGTCGGATCTGGTGTACTGGAAGGTTCGCTTGCCGAGCTCCTCTGCGAGGGCTCGTTTGACTTGGGCGACGACGGCGTCCCGCTCGGTGTCTCGGATGCCGAAGCGGTCTGGGTGGGCCGCGACCGCGTTCGCGAACGAGGTGACGGCGTCGATGCTGATCAAGAGTCGCATGTCTCGGGACGGGGTGGAGTAGTCTTCCCAGGGGCCCGATGTTAGGAAGAGGGCGGCGCCCGAAGGCATGTCGATCGTCCCGTAGCCTTGCGACTTCATGAAGTCCTCGCCGTTCTGGACAGAGCTCAAGCGACGCTGGACCGACTCCTCGAGAGCGTCGACGAGGCTCGTTTGCATCCGAACTGGGTCGAGCGCCCGAGGATTGATCATGCCCTCCATGGCGCTGTAGAAATCATCGGCGGTCCCGCGATATTGTGCGTCCGACCAGGCCTTGACGCGGCCCGCTTTGCGAAGCTCGGTATTCGTCGCGATTTCGAGCGCCTGAGCCTCGCTGTCGAGCACAACCGGGCGCCATCCTTTGAAGCCCGCGCCCACCACGTCGGTCTTCGGGGTAAACAAGAACGAGCCGCGCCAAAAGCGACGACGGCCTACCGTTCCGTCAGGCTGGGCATCGGCGCCAATCAGCACTCCATAGTCGTCGAGTGCCTGCGGCTTCCAACGTGCGACGACCAATACGTGGCCATAAGGGTCGGCGAACACCGTTCCCGGACGGATCGCCGTGCGGCTCAGGCGCAAGGGGTAGAAGTCGGTATTCTCCTCGTCGGGACGCGTGCGTGGGCTCGACGAGTGGACCGTGCCCGCCACACGCCGTATGAAAGTGCGAAACGCGCCGACATCGGTGGCAGCTCCTTCGGGGTCGAGGTTGCTGAAGACAGCGGGCTCGCACACCGGAGGCTGGTCTTTTCGACCGCGGCTGCACGCTCGGTACGCAAAGGGAAGCCCGAGCTTCCAGGCGAAGTACGCGCGAAGGAAGTAGGGCAGGTCGGCGCAGTCCGGCTCCAGGGAGAGCCGCGCGTCCTCGCCTTGGAGCCGATAGTCGTACAGCAAATTTCGCGCTGGGTCGCCTATGACCTCTTGCAGCCGTGTCCACGTCACGTCCCCGCCCACGGGATTGCGGAAGAGCTGCTCGATGAACGCCGAGTACAGGTTTTCGGTACTTCGGCTCCACTGCCGCGTCGTCGTCCACGCGGCGCCGACGGCTTGGCTTCGCGTCCCTCGCGGAGCGCGGGAGGTGACCACGAAGCGATGACACGCGAGCGTTCGATCGCCTTCACCTAGTACCGCAGTCCACTTTCCTGGTGTCGGCTGCGCGACTTCGACGAAACGGCTGAATGGGGGCCCGTCGAGCAGGCGCTCCTCGGCGTCGACCCGCTCTCCGTTTGGGCCATAAAGCACGAGGGCGGCGATTCCGGGATCTCGCTCGGTCGTCGCGATCACGCGAAGGGGTTGCGCTGCGTGCGGCCGTCGTGGCGATGGGAAGATGGCGCTGCTTTGCGAGTCGCGGCAGGCGCCCTCGGGTCGGGCCATAGGCACGCTCGGCCGGAGTACCGCATTGGCCGCGAGGGCAGGTCCGGGGGTTTTGCCGATCACGGTGATGTGGGTAATGCGGCTGAGGAAATCCGTACGCGAGCTGCCTTCACCGAGGGAGAGGTCGCTGATCGCGACCCGGTCGACTCGATTGACCGTTTCCAGCTCGGTGCCTTCACACGGTGTGAGGTATTCGGAGAAGGCGTGCATCACCATCGGGACCCCTTCTTCGGTCGTGCCGAGGTACAACATGATGTGCCCTGGGAAATGCAGCAGCACGATACCCCGCCGCGCCGCTGCCTCGAGCAAGAGTCGCTTCTCGTTGAGGTCTTGCACTCGCGAGACGTCGATCGAGAACGTGCCGGCTTTGGCCTGGCGCGCGCTGTGTCGTGGGAGATCGATCCCGAAACGACCAAAGAGCTCGAGCAGAAACCGCGAGCAATCGTAGCCCCCGCCCTCGCCACCCCAACCGTAGGGCGCACCGAGCAGCGAGAATGCCTCGGTCAAGAGCGCCTGTCGCGTGAACGGTTGCGGCTCAGGTGCGCTGAGCGCCCGTTGCAGCGATTCAGCCGACAGCGGGGGTGACAGGTCTTCGTCGTCCACCCAGCCGAGTGCGTATGCTGTACGCGCGAGAAAGAGCCCGTTCGGCCAGCGGGCGAGAACCTGAACGACTTCGCCTGGTCGAATGGTGCTGCATCGGTTGCGATCGAAGTCCAAATCGACCGGCACGTGGTAGAGGCCTTCGGAGTACGGGCCGCAACGTAGCGGCAGGAGCGCCTCGGACAGCCGCCATTGTTGCAGCAGCTCGAGCTCGTTGGGTTGCTTGAACGGCGGCAGTGCATCGGTCCCGAGCGCCTCGCCCTTCGCGTCGACCAAGCTACCATCGCTCAGCTTTGCGCGGAGATAGTCGAGGCGCTCGCTGACCTGAGCTGCCAGCGCTGCGTCGTCCACGGGGGCCGAGAGATCGGCCTGCCCAAGTGGCTCTCCGTCAACCGGCTGACGCAAAGCGAGGACGTGCCTTCGGACTTCTTCGGGTGCGAGAAGCGGCGTGTCGAGAGCCCCGTATGGCTCGGCGCGGCTCAGCCAATACTCGAGCCGTTCATGCTCGGGCCTCACATTCGTGAGCGGCGGTTCGATCCGGCGCACTTCGGGGCAGCTCGGGTCGCGGTCGGCCGTCGGAGGGGCGTCGTCGCGGCAGCTCGCGCAAAGGAGACAGACCACGGCCGCGAAGGCCGCGAGTCTCGTCATGTGGGCGCCAGCATCCATCGAATGATTTGTTCGTCGACCGTACCGCTGGTGCCTATACCGAGGTCCACTCTTTCCGGAAAGCCGACGTGCCCTCCGCGGTTGGTGATAACACGTCGAAAGGTCTTCGCACCGGCGAGCCAGGGCCGCACCGCCTCGATCAGCACCATCGGGTCCTGCTCGGCGGCCACGAAAAGCGTCGGGGTCTCGATATCGCCGAGGACGGTGCACGCGCTCGTCTTCGCCCAGTAGTCCTCGGCCCCGCCGAACCCGTGGCGAGGCGAAATCACCTCCTCGTCCCACTGTTCGAGTGTATCGATTCGCATGGCCTTGCCGACGGGTAGTGGAACGTCTCGTCGTGCGGCGACCTCTCGATAGATCTCTTTGAGGCCCCGCAGCATGTGAAGTCGATAGAAGGCCCGATGCGGCTTGTCGATCGCACGCGCGCCTTTTTCGAGATCGATCGGTGCGCAAACCACCGCAGCGGCACGTACACGGGGATCGGGGTCGTGTGCGAGATATCGGAGCACCAGGTTGCCGCCGAGCGAATATCCGAGCAGCAGAATGCGTTGGTACGCATGGAGTGCTTTGCTACGAAGCGTTGCCTCGAGGTCGGCTATCAGGCCTGCATGGTAAAAGTCCTCGCCTCGGCGGTCGGCTCCCCGCAGGTTCAGTCGCAAACTATCGAGACCAGTCCTTGCCGCCGCTTGCGCGGCCCGTACTGCGTAGTAGCTAGTTGCGCTTCCACCGAGCCCGTGCACGATCACGATGAGGGTGTCGGACGCGCCGGTCTGCGACAGCCTGCCATTGAGGCTCAAGGTGCCGATTACCCCATCTTCGAGCCGGGTCACCCACTCCGTCGATTGGGGTGCCCGCGGCGGGACCAGCGTGTGACGAAGAAACGGGGCGAGGGTCCAGAAATGACCCCGCAGGCTCATGAATCGTTGGGCAGAAGCGCGCTCACGGCAGGCGCCTCGGTCGGCCTGTCGTGCCAAGCGTAGAACGGCGGGCGATCCTTGCAGATCGGCCGGTCGTCGTCCGAGCAGTAGACGCGGACGTGGAAGTGACTGCGGTGCGGTGCGCCATGACGCGGCTGCGAGATCACCCGCTTGGCGCGCATGAGGAGCTCGGGGTTTGCGCGCTCCTTCAGGGCCTGGTGAAGCAGCTTACGCTTCGCCGAGTTCGCCACGAAGATGTGCTGGACGTCGATCGTCGGGTGGCTGAGCAGGGATTCCATGAGCGCCCAGTTACGTGCGGCATCGAACTTGTAAAGCGTGCCCCACTGTCGGCCGATCCCTTTGCCATTGAAAGGCACGAACACGTGATTGTTCACCGGTGTCGACTTGCGATCGAGCATGTAGAACCCGAGGTCCACATCGCGACCGCTTTGGTGCGACTTGTGAGGAACGAATCGACCGCCGCCGGATCGAGAGAGGTCACCCACGGTCAAGCGCGAGCGTGGGTAGCGAAACGCGACTTCGTGTGCGGCGTATTCGATCAACCGGACGAGCTCGCCCGTGCCGTACCTCGTGTTGAGGGACCCGACTTTGACCGCTAGGTCCTTATCATCGTTGATCCGCATCCCGAAGCGCAGTAGCCCGCGGTTCGGGTACCCCACCGAAACGCTAGGATTGGGCTCCAAGTCGGAGGGCGAAATCCGACGCGGCATGCGCGAGATGCGTTCGAGGTCTTCGTCGCTCGGCTCGGCGTGTGTCTCGGCATGGTAGGCTTCGCGAAGAGCAGGATCGCCGGTCATCGGCAGCTCCGCGAGCGCGAACGTGCCCGATAACCATACCAGTGACATGGCGCTGAGAGCGCACATCCACGGCACGAACCTAGACCGCTTCTCCCTCTTCATTTCTCGGCTGCCCATGTTTCGCGTGGCGAAGTGTGCCCTGAAACCCCTCAAATGCCAGTTTGCCCGCTCACAAAGTGAAAATCCAGAACTGAGAGCCCGTTCAGCTCGTGTTTCTCAGGGTTTCATCCGGGAACAGGCTCGCCTTCGGCGGCCTTTTCCAGCGGCAGGTCGTTGGGAGGAGGGGCCTGTGCCCCCGCTAGATAACGTGCGAAGAGCCACCAAATGACCCCCAGTCCCCAGAGCAGGCCTAGAACCACCCCGCCGTCGATAATCCCTCGCCAGGGCTGGGGTAGGGTCCTGACCCACCAAATCACCAGGACCAAAGCGCCGATGAAACCCCAGCTCACGGTCATCTGACGGCGAGTCGAGTGGAAGAGGCTCATGCAAAAGGGGAGCGCCAGGACGACCCAAAGCGGCCGAGGGTTCTGCCCGAGATACACGGCGCGAGACACCACCCGTGGCGAAAAACGCAACTGAAAGCCCCGGTAGCCTTCGAGATAGGCGTTGGCGACCAGCCAGCCGATGTACAGACCTTGTTGGCCCGTTGTCATGAGGCCCTCGGTCCAGGGTTCGATGGCCCACGGAGTCAGGCTCCAAATCGCGCGGCCGAGCAGCATCGACACCCAGGCGATCCCCCAAGCGGCGATGAGCTTTTCCCGCGGCGAGCGCATGATCGGCGCGACGTTAGCAGCCCGGCTCGGGATGTCGACTTGCCCCGAATAGGCCTCTACCTGCATGCTCTTTTCTACTGAGGCATGCTTTGGACGACGCCCTCTACGACCTAGCTGAGGAACAACAGGCTGCGAAGCCGAAACGACCAGGGCTCCCCGTCGAGCCGCGGCGGATTCTCGGGATTCTTGCCGGGCATCGCAAGGAGTTGATTCGGGCGTTCGTCGGCGCGGCCGTGCTAGCTCTGATCGCTTCGTTCTTCGTCCCCCGCACCTACGAGTCTTCGGCCCACATTCTCTACGAAGGGACCCCGCTCCTCGATGGGGATTCCGACAAGGACGATCCAGACGCTTTCCTCGATACGGCGCTTTCGTCGAGTCGGCTTCGTGAGGTTCGCGAGCGGTTGGGCTGGAATCACTCTTTGAAAGCACTCGCGGCTCAATTGAGGGTGGCGCAGGAGAGCGAGAGCTCGATGCAGATCGTTGCCGAAGCGGGCACGGCCGAGGACGCGCAGGCGCTCGCACAAACGGTGCTCGACGTGTTTCTCGACCGACAAGCGAGCTTCAACGCGAACCGACTCGAGGCACTGCGCACAGAAACCCAGGTTGCGCTCGAACACGCAAAGGAGCGCCGCGCCGAAGCTGCCAAAGCATACGAGTCGTTTCAAGAAAAGAGTGGAAAACCGGATCTGCTTCAGGACCAGGCGCGCCTCCTCGAACGGGTCGCCGAGCTTCGTTCGGGGGCCGATGAAGCGGCGGTCGAGGCGGCTGCCCAGCGGGCGCGGATCGAGGAGCTGCAGAAGGCCCAGCGAGATCTCCCTCGTCAGGTCGTGGCAAGCGCTACGGTGGGCACCCCGGTCGATGCGCCGCTTGCCCAGGCCCGCGCGGAGCTCGCGACGGCGCGCGCGACGCTGAGCGAAGAGCACCCCCGCGTACAGGCGCTCCAACAGCGCGTCAACAGCCTTCAGAAGCAGCGCCAATCCCAGCCGAATGAGCGCGGCGAGCAGATGATGATGTCGAACCCGGCGCGTGACGCGGTCGAACAAGAACTGGCGACGACCCGAGCGGCTCTGGCTGCCGCTGAGGAACGCGAGGCGGCGCTACGCGTGCTGATCAAGTCGGTAAAGGCCGAGGCGGACGCGTTGGCACCCGCCGAAGACGAGGCGCGACAAGTCCTCCAGGCGCTCGCAGTCGCCGACAAACGGCTTGGCGACCTCAACGAGCGCGCCACCCGTCTGCACGATGCGGCGGTCGGACCGATGACCGGGTTTCGCGTGCTTTCCGCACCGCAGCTCCCGGAGGAAGCCAGGCCGTCGAAGACGAGCGTCCTATTGCTCGCGCTCCTGCCGATCCTCGTTGCGTTGATCTTCGCGCTGGTGACGTTGGCGAGGACGCTCCGGACACTCGCCGTGGAGGCGCCGCGTGAGGTCGCTTGGTGGGGGAACGGCCCCGTGCTCGGGACGAGTGTCTGGCCCCGCGACCCCGATGCCCTCGACGTTTTCGTCGACGAGCTCGAGGACCACGCGGTGTATGGAGCAGGTCGAACCTTGGTCGTTCCTGCAACGGAGACCGAGCGCGATATCGCGTGTGCCTTCGCGATCCGCTTGTCGGAGGCGCCGTGGCTCGCGGCCGCGATTCTCGACGTGGGGGAACGGTCGCCTGATCTCGGCGCGACACCTCTGGTTACACCGGCACCGCAGGGGCGCGGGCCGCGTTTTACGCCACATCCGAGGGCTGCGCAGCCAAAGCGGCTTTCGTCGCAAACCGTCAAATCAGCGTCGACGGGCCAAGTCATCAAGAGTACCCCGCGCAAGCCCCCGGCTCGCCCCACCATCCAGGGCTTCGCACCGCCCACTTCGGAATCGACAACTACATCGAAGTCGAAATGGAGCTCAGCTCCGCCGCCGCCCCGGCGATCCGAGCCGGTGCCGACACGCGTCGTCGAACCGAAGAAGCCATCATCCTCGCGTCCGCCCCAAAAGAAGACCATGGTGGGGCTTCCCGCCGCGGATGACTCGACATGGTCACAGCCGTCCGCATTCACAGAGCGAACCACAGCGCCCCAGCCGGTACGCGGTGTCGCGCGAGCGACCGTTCGAATGGTGGTTCATCCGAGCGATCTGGAAGCGACAGGCAAAGCCCCCGCATCAGCCGAGATGGGGGCCGCCGCCGAAGAGGTATTCCTTCTCACGCGACGTCTACCGGTGGCCCGCTCGTCGGCCCCGCCTCAGACCGACCGTGTCGTGCATGGAGGTCCCGAGGACGCGCCTGCATCACACGCGGTCATTCGCGCTGCGATCCGCCTGCTTGGCAATGGCGACGATGAGGTTACCGGTTCTCGCCGTTCGGATCCGCCGACGGCCCTCGCGAGCGGTGAGATGACTGCCGTCGCGCTCGCCTGGAATGGGCCGCTCAGTGGTCCCATCCTGCGTCGCGCAGCGCGTCTCGCTCACCGCGTTTTGGTCGTCGTCTCCTCCGGGATTAATGTAATCGAGCTGACGCGTGTGGCGACTCGCCTCGGACGCGAAGATGGGGTGGGGTACGTGCTAGTCAATCTCAAGGACGCGTACGTCGATCTCGAAGACCGCGTGGGGGACGTCGAGGCGTTCTGGGGCGGTCCTCAGCAGAGCGACCGACCAGAATCCCACGCCTCTTAGGCGCGTGTTTGCGGCCCCAAGTCGTCTAGTCTATCTAGCTTGCGCGGTGACGGACGCCCAAGAGCAACTCAACGTCTTTTCCCCAGTGACCAAGGCGGAGTGGATCGCCAAGGTCGAAGCGGATCTAAAGGGCGCCTCGTTTGACTCCCTCGGCTCGGAAACGCCGGGCGGTATTCCACTCGAGCCCCTGTACACGGCCGCCGACATTGCTGGAAAAGAGCCGACAAGCTTGCCCGGAGTCTTTCCATTCGCCCGAGGCGCGACGCCTCTCGGTGGGTGGAAAATCCGCCAGGAGTACGACGACCCGCGGCTCGCGGTATGTCGCGAGATGATTCGGCGGGACGTCGAGCGCGGCGTCGAGGCATTGTGGCTCCGCTTCGGCCCCCGTTACGGATGTCGGGTGCTGACGGTCGAGGACATCGACACCTTGCTCGACTCGGTCGATCTGAGAACGACCTCGGTGTGCTTGGAAGCCGGGTCTGACGCCCTTGCGGTGGCTGCCGGGCTCGTCGCGGTGGCCGAGCGTCGCAAGCTCGGCGCGGATCGACTCGAGGGATGTTTTGGGTTGGACCCGATCGGGCTCCTTGCGGCCGACGGGCGGATCGAAGGCGGCATGCACGCGCGTATTGCTGAGCTTCGGGACCTCGGCGTCTGGTGCTCCGAGCACGCGCCGTCGATGCGAGCGGTGTGCGTGTCGAGCGAAGCGTTTCACGATGGAGGCGCCAGCACGGTACAGGAGCTGGCTGTATCGATCGCTACGGGCGTGGAGTACCTTCGCCAGCTGACCGATGCGGGCCTTAGTGTCGACGCGGCTGCGCGACAGATTCTCTTCACTCATTCCATCTCCAGCGACTTCTTCGTCCAGATTGCCAAGCTTCGAGCGGCGCGTTGGCTCTGGGCTAACGTCGTCGTCGCGGCTGGATGCGAGCCTCGAGCCGGCGCTATGGAGATTCACGCTCGGACATCACGTTTCACCAAGACCCAGCGCGACCCGTGGGTAAACATGCTCCGTGCTACGGCCGAGTGTACGGCCGCGGTTCTTGGGGGTGCTCAGAGCGTAGCCACACTTCCCTTTGACGCGGCGATCGGGCCTCCAGACGAGCTCGCGTCGCGCGTGGCGCGGAATACCCAGGTCGTGTTGCGCGAAGAGGCGCACCTCGACGCGGTCGCCGATCCGGCCGGCGGAAGCTGGTTCGTCGAGAAGCTCACGTTCGACCTCGGACGCGCGGCCTGGGAGGAGTTCCAGCGCATCGAGGCGGGCGGCGGTATCGTCGAGGCTCTGGGATCCGGGCAGTTGGTGGACTCGGTCAGCCAGGTCGCGGACAGGGCCCGAGTACGCATCGCCAACCGCAAGACTCCGATAGTCGGCGTCAGCGAGTTTGCGAACCTCCACGAGGACGCCGTCGTGCGAAAGCGGATCGGCATCGAAGAGATCAAGAGCCTGTTAAAGAAGTCGCTCGACTCGATCGATGTGGGCGAGTACCGAGCCAAGCTCATCGCGATTGCGCGCACGCTACGAGCTGACGATCGCACACCTGGAAGCCTCACGGATGTCTGCGTCGGTGCGACTCTTTCCGGCGCGGACCTCTACAGCGTCGCGACGGTGCTACAGCATGGCCAACCGGACTTTCACCTGGAGCCCGTATCACAGTGGCGTCAGGCCGAAGCCTGGGAGCGGCTTCGCGACCGAACCGATCGCCATGCGGTCGAGGCAGGGGCTCGGCCGACAGCCTTCCTTGCGAACCTCGGCACGATTCCCGCGCACAAGACTCGGTCCAACTGGACGCGAAATCTTCTCGCCGCTGCAGGTGTGGAGGCGATCACGAACGATGGGTTCGACGAAGCCGACGCGCTCGGGGTCGCCTTTGGAGAATCCTCGGCGGGTATGGCGGTCGTCTGCGGTAGCGACTCGGACTACGAGCGGCTCTTGGAGCCTGCGGTCGCATCCCTGAAGGCGTCGGGTTGCCCACTGCTTCTGCTCGCGGGCCGTCCAGGCGACCGCGAAGCCGTGCTTCGGGAAGCCGGTGTTAGCGACTTCGTTTTCGTAGGAGCCGACGTGCTGCAAGTGATGCGCCGGGTCCTAGAAGCTTTGGGAGTGAAGCGATGAGCAACCTTCCCGACTTTACCACGATTGCGCTCGATACCCTCGCGGCGGCCGGGGCGTCGACGATGGAGGAGTGGTCGGCACTGGTTGGCGATCAAGCCGCGCACGAGTGGAAGACCCCGGAAGGTATCGCGGTGAAGCCCGTGTACTCGGAAGCCGATCTCGAGGACGTGTCTCACCTGGCCACCATGCCTGGGCTTCCACCTTTCGTGCGCGGCCCGTATTCGACGATGTATGTGCGTCGGCCATGGACGATTCGCCAGTACTCGGGATTTTCCACCGCCGAGCAGAGCAATGCATTTTACCGCCGTAACCTGGCGGCCGGCCAAAAGGGGCTATCGATCGCGTTCGATTTGGCAACCCACCGTGGGTACGACTCCGATCACCCGCGCGTGGTTGGCGACGTCGGTATGGCGGGAGTTGCGATCGACTCGATCAAAGACATGCGCATCCTCTTCGATGGGATTCCGCTCGACCAGATGAGCGTCTCCATGACGATGAACGGGGCGGTGCTTCCAGTGCTCGCTTTGTACGTCGTCGCCGCGGAGGAGCAGGGGGTCGCCCCGAAGCAACTCACGGGGACCATTCAAAACGACATCCTCAAAGAGTTCATGGTCCGCAACACGTACATCTACCCTCCGACGCCGTCGATGCGGATCGTCGCCGATATCTTCAAGTACACAGCGGCTGAGATGCCTCGCTTCAACAGCATCAGCGTGAGCGGCTACCACATGCAGGAGGCCGGAGCGACACAAGATTTGGAGCTCGGATACACCTTGGCAGACGGTCTCGAGTACGTGCGAACGGGTTTGGCCGCGGGACTGACGATCGATCAGTTCGCGCCCCGCGTCAGCTTCTTTTGGGCAGTGGGCACCAACTTCTTCATGGAGATTGCGAAGCTTCGTGCGGGACGGCTCCTTTGGTCGAAGTTGATAAAGCAGTTCGAGCCCGAGAACCCGAAGAGCATGGCGCTGCGCACTCACTGCCAGACGTCGGGATGGAGCCTGACCGCGCAGGACGTCTACAACAACGTCGCACGTACGTGCATCGAGGCCATGGCGGCGACGCAAGGGCACACCCAAAGCCTCCACACGAACTCCCTAGATGAGGCGATTGCTCTTCCGACCGATTTCAGCGCCCGCATCGCTCGAAATACGCAGCTTTACCTCCAGCTCGAAACCGGGATCACGAGCGTCATCGATCCTTGGGGCGGCAGCTACTACGTCGAGCGGTTGACCCACGAGCTCGCCCTCAAGGCGTGGGAGCACATCAAGGAAGTCGAGGAGCTTGGTGGGATGACGAAGGCCATCGAAGCCGGGCTCCCGAAGCTTCGCATCGAAGAGGCTGCTGCGCGGACCCAAGCGCGCATCGATTCAGGTCAGCAAACGATCGTCGGCGTCAACAAGTACCGACTCGACCAGGAGGATGCCATCGAGGTCCTCAGAGTCGACAATACGGCCGTTCGCGAGGCTCAAATCGAGCGGCTCCGCGAGCTTCGAAGCGAGCGGGACGGGGGGGTTTTACGGACGAAACTTGAGGCTCTGACCAAGTCCGCCGAAACTGGCGATGGGAACCTGCTCGAGCTGGCGATCGACGCCGCCAGGCATCGGGCTACCGTAGGAGAGATCAGCGACGCGCTCGAGAAAGTCTACGGGCGCTACCAAGCGACGATTCGGAGTATCGAAGGCGTGTACCGAAGTGAAGCCGGAAAAGATGCGGAGAGTATTGATCGCGTGCGGTCGCGAAGCGACGCTTTCCTCGAGAAGCACGGGCGTCGTCCACGCATTCTGGTGGCCAAGATGGGCCAAGATGGCCACGACCGCGGGCAGAAAGTAATCGCAACCGCTTTCGCCGACCTCGGCTTCGATGTGGACATCGGCCCGCTTTTTCAGACTCCGGAGGAGAGCGCCAAGCAGGCGATCGAGAACGACGTGCACATCGTCGGCGCAAGCTCTTTGGCGGCAGGGCATTTGACACTGGTGCCCCAACTCAAGCAGGCTCTTCGCGACCTCGGACGCGATGACATTCTCGTGGTGGTGGGCGGCGTGATTCCCCCGGAGGACCACGACGCGCTTCGTGACGCCGGTGCGGTAGCCATCTTCGGGCCGGGCACTGTGATCGCAGATGCCGCGATCGAGTTACTGGATCAACTCGATGCGCAGCTCGAGGCGTCGTGAAGCTACTCGACGTGCAGTCGTATGTCGACGGTGTGCGCGGCGGTGATCGTGCCATCCTCGCCCGAACCATCACCTTGGTCGAAAGCGAGAAGCCGAGGCATGCGGAGCTCGCTCAAGAAGTTCTGGAAGCGCTGCTGCCTGATACCGGCGGTGC
>Ga0224497_10001705_pt1 | contig 13686 bp, 13 predicted proteins | sample SF_Jul11_sed_USG_4_FD_167970 | JGI IMG/M metagenome (GOLD analysis project Ga0224497, IMG submission 167970) | Sediment microbial communities from San Francisco Bay, California, United States - SF_Jul11_sed_USGS_13 | ecosystem: Environmental > Aquatic > Marine > Sediment | place: USA... | reverse complement strand
GCCACGCCGGAAGCGGCTGCCAGCAGGAGGATGCCCACCTCGCCCGGGGTGGCCCTGAGTGCCTCGGCCAGCAACATGATGGCCGCGAGCAACACGCCAAAGCGCAGTGCCGCCATCAGTTCGAGGAGGTTGCCGATGGATGCAGATTCTTCCACCTATGGCCCCATGGGCAGAGTCACGCGTTCCAATCGCCGATTATTGACGCCGATCAGAACGGCACGGGATTCTATGGTCCATAATCAGCATATGAATTCGTGATCCGTTGATTGCGACGACTGACGAAGCTGTCCCGGCCAACCGCAGACGAGACCAGTCCATGAAACCAGGCAAACCGCTGAGCCCTGACGAGCTCTACCAGGAATGCGACCCGGGGCTGTTTGATTTTGAAACCACCGAGCAACTGGAGGACCTGGTCGATGTCATGGGCCAGGACCGTGCCGTCGAGGCCATTCATTTCGGCACCGGGATGGCGCCCGGTGGCTACAACCTGTACGTGCTCGGCACCCCGGGAAGCGGCCGGCACAGTGTCGTCAGGCACATCCTCGAGCAAAAGAGCAGCCGGTTACCCGCTGCGGATGACTGGTGTTACGTAAATAATTTCGCCGATCCCACCAGGCCCTGCGCGCTGCACATGCCGGCGGGACAGGGAACCGAACTCCGCAGCGACATCGTCCAGCTCATCGGCGAGGCCTACACCGCGATCCCGGCGGCCTTTGAAAGCGAGGACTACCAGACCCGCCAGCAGGCCATCGAGGAGGAATTCAAGGAATACCAGCAAAAGACCTTCGAGGACGTGCAGCAGCTCGCCAGGGAACGCGGCATCAAGGTCATCCAGACAGCGACCGGCTTCGTATTCGCACCGCTGCACAAGGACAAGGCCATCAGTCCGCAGGAATATGAAAAGCTGCCGCAGGATAAAAAGGATCAGCTGGAACAGGTCACCGAGGAGGTCGGCAAGGAACTCCAGCGCGCCATGCAGGCGATACCGCAGGAGGCGCGCAAGGTTCGCGCCAGGATGCGGGAACTTGACCGCGAGGTGTCGATGTATGCCGTCGGCGGACTGTTCGACCAGTTGCTGGAAAAATACCGCGCACTGGAACAGGTCGTCGCCTATCTCAAGGAGATGCAGGCCGATATCGTCGACAACGCCGATGTCTTTCTCAAGACCCCGGAACAGGGCGGGATCCCGGCCAAGGTACTGCTCGGCGGCCGGGCCCAGGGACTGGAGTCGGGTGAATCACCGGCCATGCGCCGCTATGCCGTCAACGTCATCATCGACCACGGGGGTGATACAGGCGCCCCGCTGGTCTTCGAGGATCACCCGACCTTCCCCAATCTGGTCGGCAAGATCGAGCATATGTCTGAAATGGGCACCCTGATCACCAATTTCACCCTGATCAGGGCCGGTGCCCTGCACCGTGCCAATGGCGGTTATCTGGTCCTGGATGCCGCCAAGCTGCTGGTGCAGCCGTTCGCCTGGGAAGGCCTCAAGCGCACTCTGAAATCGTCCCGGATCCACATCCGCTCGCTGGGAGAGGAACTCAGCCTGGTCAGCACGGTATCGCTCGAACCGGAACCGATGCCGCTCAGTGTCAAGGTCATCCTGCTGGGCGATCGCCTGCTCTATTACCTGCTGCAGGCCTATGACCCGGAATTCATGGACCTGTTCAAGGTGGCGGCAGACTTTGATGACGCGATCGACCGCACCCCGGAGAACAGCCGGCTGTTCGCCCGCTTGCTGGCCACCCACAGCAAGCGCGAGCAGCTCCGTCCACTGGACCGCTCCGGTACCGCCCGGGTACTGGAGGAATGCGTGCGTCATGCCGGGGATGCAGAGAAGATATCCGCCCAGATCCGCCACGCGGCCGACATCGTGCGCGAGGCGGACTTCTATGCACACAACAACGGCAGGAAGATTATCGGCAGCGAAGAGGTCCAGCGGGCGATCGATGCCCGCATTCGTCGGGACAGCCGCATTCGCGACCGCCTGCAGGAGGAGATCCTGCGCGGCACCGTACTGATCGATACCGGGGGTGAACGTACCGGCCAGGTCAATGGCCTGGCCGTGGCCCAGCTTGGCGAGACCGCCTTTGCCCATCCCTGCCGTATCACCGCGCGCGTCGCCCTGGGCTCGGGCGAGGTCGTGGATATCGAACGCGAGGTGGAACTCGGCGGGCCGATCCATTCCAAGGGCGTGTTGATCCTGTCGGGCTTCCTGGCATCCCGCTACGTCATCGACCAGCCACTGTCATTGTTCGCGAGCCTGGTCTTTGAGCAGACCTACGGCGGAATCGAGGGTGACAGCGCCTCGGCGGCCGAACTCTGCGCCCTGCTCTCCGCACTCGCACAGTGCCCGGTACAGCAGGGCCTGGCGATAACCGGCTCGGTCAACCAGCATGGCCAGATCCAGGCCATCGGCGGCGTCAACGAGAAGATCGAGGGCTTCTTCGACATCTGCTCGAAACGCGGGCTGAGCGGGACGCAGGGCGTGCTGATCCCGTCCTCCAACGTCAAGCACCTGATGCTGCGCAGGGACGTGATCGATGCGGTGGCGGCACAGCGGTTTAACATCTACCCGGTCGAGACCATCGACCAGTGCATGGAACTCCTGACCGGCATTGCAGCGGGTGAATGCGACGCCCAGGGCGAGTTTCCCGCTGACTCGGCCAACCAGCGGGTACGCACCCGGCTGATCGAGTTCGCCGAGAAGCGGCACGCCTTTGGTGCGAGCGGTTCCGCGCCGGAGGCCTGACGATGTCGCGCTCCGCCCGTCAGCCACCCGCACGGATCGCGGTCATGCTGATCAACCTCGAGTCTGACCGTGCGACCCTGGAAACACTGAACCTGCTCACCGGCGAATCTGCGGCCGAGATCCACGGCCTGTTCGTGGAGGATATCGAACTGCTGTCGCTGGCCGGCCTGCCGCTGGCACGTGAAATTTGCCGCCTGACCCATGTGCAACGCGATGTGCAGGCCCCGGAGCTCGAACGCCAGTTCAGGATCCAGGCCCGTGCCGCCGAACAGGCGCTGACGGCACTCGCCAGCCGTCGTGGCCTGCAGTGCTCATTCCGGACGGTCCGTGGCGAGCCGGCCACCCTGCTGCGGGAAACGCTGGAGGTTATGGACCTGATGCTGCTTGGTGCCGCCCGCCAGGCCCTGTCGCTTGCCGAATACCGTCCGTTCGCGAGCCGGGGTGGCGACCTCGGCCGGCCGGTGGTCGTGATATTCGATGGCTCGGAGACCGCTCAGCGCGCCCTACAAGTAGCCGTGCAACTGGCCCGCGCCGGGGCCCATGCCCTGACCGTGCTGCTGGTGGCCAATGACCCGGCGGCGCTGGATGCGCTGCGCACACAGGCGACGGACCGAATGGGCCGACTGCCGGCGGTGTTCAGGGAGGCCGTGGAGCCGGACACGGGCGAACTCATCGTGCTGGTGCAATCGAGCCGCGCCCGTAGCCTGGTGATTGGCCGGAACGAGGACCTGCTCACCCCGGACAGCATCGAACGCCTGCGCAACCTGCCCGGCTGCCCGGTGGTACTGGTCAGCTAGCCCGCTTCACGGGTTCACCTGCCAGCGCGGCAGTAACCCCGCAAGTCTATCCGGCCGGTATTACAGCGTGCGGCCGTAGTGGCCACGCTTGGCGCTGCTCAGCAGCTGCGCGAACTGGCCGCCATCGATACGGACCAGTTCCTCATGGTCGCCGGCCTCGAAGAACACCTCGGGTTCATCGAGCAGGCATTCATCGAGGTAGGTCTCCATTCCCCAGGCGGGCCCCGCGGGTGGAATGGCGCCCAGGGCACAGTCCGGGAACAGTTGCGCCAGCTCATCCTCCGTTGCCAGATCCACGCCGTGCCCGAACTGCTCGCGCAAGACCGCCAGGTCGACATGTTCAACCGATGGCACGACGACCATCAGGTAGCGGCCCTCCTCCTTCAGGATGACCGCCTTGGCCAGCTGCTGCCCCGGAACATGGGCGTGTTCCGCCGTCTCCATACTGCTACTGGTGTGGGGGTGGGGAATCAGGGCGTATTGCGCCTGCTGCCGGCTGAGAAACTCCCCGAGTGTGACTGAAATCGCCATGTCGTGGCCTCCTCTTTCAATAAGCACTACAGGACTCTTATGCTATAAATATAGACTCTAGTTAGCCGGATTTTCTTGATTTGCATCAACCCGGAAATAAGCCCCATGAATTAGACTGTTAACAGGAGTGCAGGCTCGGTAGAGGCTCGATGAACAACTTTCTTGGAAACAGGATCACCCTCCTGCGTCATATGCTGCGCCGTTACCGGCCCGCCGCCCGGACCGGCCAAACGGAAGCGGCTGGCGTTGCGGCCACCATCGATATGGTCATCCATGGCACGGATGAACGCATGCGCCTGGTGAATGGCTACCGGAACAAACTGACAGGTGCCGTTAGCACTGCGCTCGAGTACACCGGTTCGATCATCGACCAGATCCCCGAGGCCATCGAGATCAGCAGCAACACCTTTGTCTCCAACCCCTACGTCAATGCCTTCTTCACCAACATCGATGAACTGCAATCGGTCTTCAGTCGCAGCTCCGAGCTGAGAGACTTCATCGATGACTACCACCATCATGATATCAAGGAGATCTATGCGCTGTTGTGCATGCACAAGACGGAGAAGACCGCGCTCGGCATGGAACTCGCAGGCAACACCCTGAAAAAGGACGTCTGCCAGATTGCCGTCAATTTCTCCGATCACCACGTCTATGCACCCGCACCGACAGAGCAGGGAACACGTCAGGGACTGAAAAACTGCCTGCTCGAAGGCCTGATCACAAAGGCCCTCGACCGGGTGGTGCAACTGCGGCTGTCACGACGGCATCTCGAAGACCAGCAGCGCATCCTGCAGGCACGGCTGCGATCCCGGCAAACGAACCACTGGGACAGCCTGGACAACGAGAAGACACGCGAACAGCTCGCGCAGATCGAGGAGACCATGAAGGACACACCGCAGGCCTCTCCCCTGGAAACCCTGAACGAGGTCAAAAAGGTCTTCACTCACCCGGAGGAATTTGTCAGGCTGCAGAGGAGTTCATTACGAATTGACAGGATGGGCATCAAACGTGACGCGGATGCCCCTGAAACAAGCAGTCAGCTGGAGCTGGTCGAGGTGACCGTCGGCACGGACGCACTCCGGGTTGTTTCACTGGCACGGTTTCCCAGGAACGAGGTCCTGCCGCGCATCGATATTCATGAATGGACCCGCAAGCGCATGCGGGTCTAGCCGGAAAATAAAGGTGTCAGGAACCTTTTCCACTGAAAAGGTTCCTGACACCTTTATCTTTATTCAGACGCGGCATCCAGCAAGAACGGCAGGTACTCGGTCCAGTCGCTGACCGGGCCGGTATGGGCAAACAGCACAATGCCGTTGCGGTCCAGCACGTAGCTGGAGGGGAACACCCGGGCAAGGTCCCGGTCCGGGATCTGCTCGCCGCCGGCGGTCACCAGGAAGTCGTCCTCCTCGCCACTGGCGCCGGAATCGGCCAGCGGCAGTCCGGCGAAGCCCTGTTGCTGCGCCCACTCGCGCGCACTGCTGACCGGTTCGCGCAACTGCAACAGGACCAGGACGACCTCGTCGCCGGCCTTGTCCAGCAGGATGCGGTGCAGGGTATCCAGGGTGGGCAGTTCGCGCAGACAGGGTGGGCACCAGGAACCCCAGAAATGCACCAGCACGACCTTGCCGCGCAGCCCGGCAATCGACTGACGCTGTCCATCTGCAGCGGTGAAGGCAACATCCGGGAACCGTTCCCCCGGCTGCGTACCGGTGGCGGTTGCCGCGGCCTGCTCCGCCGTCTTGTAGGGACCCCAGAGTTTCCCCCACTGTTCACGCGAGAACACCAGCGCATCATCCACGGCATAGGGGACACAGCGCTGACTCGTATGCTGCTGGCATGCCTCCACGGCGGCCTGGCGCGCCTCTTCGACGCTCGCCTTGCCTGCAGACCAGGCCCAGGCACCGCCCGGTGCGATGGCGAAGGCACGATGCCTGTCGGCCGCCAGGAAGTCCTGCTGATAGGCCGCACGGGCGCGTTCGCCGACGTGCGGAATGGCATCCGGGTCAGCGACGCCGGCTGCATCGACGCCCTGGCCCGCCAGCGACAACAGGAGCGTCAGCAGGATAAAAAAGAGAGCCCGGGTTGAGGGGCTCTCAAGTTTCGCCATGTTTACGTGCCTTGTGCCAGGCATTGCTGTTGTTATTCGTCCAGACAAACGCTAGTCGATCTCTTCCCAGCCGGTAATCATCGCCTTGATGTGCGACATCGGTTTGTGACCGGTTGTGGCAAGGTAGATATGGGCGATGAAGAAAATCAGCATCATGAAGGCCGCGATGACGTGGATAGTGGCAATCCACTCCAGGTTCAGCCAGCCCAGGCCCCATTTATCCCATGATGTGTAGAACAGGTACAGAAACCCGGTCACCCAGATCAGGGGATTGATCATCAGCTTAACCAACAGGTAGGCCAGGCGCTGCAGGGGATTGTGCTTGTGCAGCGTGGTCTGGCGAAACGGATGCTCCGCATTGGTAAAGATACCCGTAAGGTAGTAGCGGAACATGGCCTCGACCTTATCCATGGTGGGGATGTACTGCTTCCACTCACCGGTGGTGAAATGCCAGAAGATGGCAAACACCCACAGGGTGATCAGTGCCCAGGCAGACAGGGTGTGTAATTGCACGGCGCTCTCAAAACCCAGGTTGCTGTAGGTACCGTGAATCTCGAAGCCCGTGATCATCATCACAATGATGAGCAGGGCCTGGGTCCAGTGCCAGAAGCGTTCGAACCGTTTAAAGATATAGATTCTCTCCATTGTCTTAAGCCTCTCTCTTGGCAAGGATGACACGGATACCGCCGTGTATCAGGACGCCAATCAGCGCCAGCAGGGCCAGTCCGAAGCCGATCGTATCGATAAGCGGCATCCTGTCACGTGCCGGCAGGTAGATCCCCTCGATACCGGCCAGGCGGCCGCCGTCGGTATGACAGCTCTCACACTTCAGGGCATCCTCCTTCGGCGACACCATGTGGGTGACCGGCCAGCTCATCTCGGTGGACACGAAGCCGAGCTCGCCGCTGTACTCGGAACCGGCGGCCCGCATACCCACTTCCATGGCCTTGTCCCAGTCGTAATTGCCCCAGAAAGCGGCATCGTCCTCGCCTGCCGTGTGCAGCACGGCCAGGGTCTGCAGGCCCTTGTCGTACATCTGCTTGCCGCGGAACACACGCACCGGCCAGATGCGGGCATCCGGGTCATTTGCATCGCCCTGGAATTCGTTGATCTTGACGACGCCGTCCTCACTGACCTTGTCACCGAACAGGGTGAATTTCACCTCGCCGTTGAACCACTGGTACTCGGGTACCACGTAACGGTCATAGGTGAAGTTGCCCTTCTTGCTGTCGTAGACCACCTTGCCCGCGCTGTTCTTGAGCTGTATGCGATGACCCTGCTCGTCGAGCTTGCCGGCCGTGGACCAGTCCCAGCTCATCTTGGTCTGCAGCGTGCTGCGCGCATAGGCGGGGATATGGCAGGTCTGGCAGGCCAGCTTGCGGGTATGGTCGTTGAGCTTCGCCGCCTTGTCGGGATGCGGCGTATTGCCGTGACAGGCCACACAGGTGGTAGGATTGCGCGGATCCAGGCTGCCGGGCACCAGCATGCCCTTTTCGTCTGCCGCGGTCACTCCGTAGCGACTGCCCGAGACCTCGTGTTCATCGGTCACATGGCAGCGGGAACAGGTAAAGTTCAGCCCCTTGCTGTCCATGTGCACATCGAGGTAGCGCCCGGGATTCGTCAGAGAACTGTCGAGGTCACCGTGCTTGACCGCATCCCCGCCACCACCGTAGAAATGGCAGGTACCGCAGGTCTTGCGGCTGGTCGGCCCGACATTCTGGGCGATCTTTTTCAGGTCCGTCGGCGGCCGGAACTTGCCCGAATGTGGCGGCCACTCGATGGTTTCATAGTTGGGATGGCCCGAGAGCCCGGGAAGCTTCTTGTAGGTCCCGGTGGTGTCGTGGCAGACAATACAGTCGACATTGGCCTCGGAGCTGAAATCAAAGCTGTCATCCGACCAGCCGTAACCGATATGACAGGCCGAACAGAAGCTGTTATTCGACGTAACCGAGGTACAGAAATTGTTGATGACGTTTTTCTTGCCCAGCTTCTGACCGGTATCAGGGTTGGTGTATTCCCAGCTCCAGTGCTTGGTCTTGTGGATCTGCTTGGCGGCCTCGGTATGACATTCGAGGCAGGCAGTGGTCACCTCCGGTCCCGACTTGAAGTCGATATTGAGTTCCTTGAACTTGGAATGATCCGCGGTTGAAGAGGATTTGGCTTCTTCCTCAGTTGCCGCGACGACGGGTGCCGGCGCCGGTGCGGCCACTCCGGCATCGGGCCCGGCCTGCCCGGCTGTGGCCGCCACTTCAGCGGCGGCCTTCGCGACAGCGCCTTCAAGGCCCGCTGCTACTTCCTGAACCGCCTCGGCCGCCGGGGTCGCCGTTGCCGCGGCCGGCATGGAAACCGCCAGGGCCAGCGCGCATGCGATGCCCAATACCGGGGCTATCAGTTGGTCTCTTGTAAACATGGCATCTCTCCGCAGGAGTGGTGAGCTGATTATATTCGTTAATTAAGGAAGCAGAACCTTACCTGCCGCAGCGGCCAGGAACCGGCCGCTGCGTTGGTGTGTCAGCTACACTGACGGCTCAGCACCCTGCCGTTTCAGGGCCGCCAGCGCCTCCACTGCCCGGTTTTACCTTGATCAGCGGCGGTGCAGGCTCGTTCGGATCGAACTTCAGGAACTCGGCCTGGTCCTTGGCGACCTCGACCATGATACTGGCGACCTTCTTGCCGAACAGCTTGCCCATCAGACCGGAATTCATGGTACCGATGTAGGTCTTGCCATCATCCTTCTTGTAGACCGTGATGGTGCACGGCATCAGGATGGACAGGATACGTGCATTGTCGTCGGCGAGCAGTACACCCGAGTAATCGGTGCTGCAGGCCTCGACCAGTAGCACGGGCGGCACATTCCGGCCCGAGTTGGCCACCGCCTTGGACGGGTCCCGCAATCCGGAAAGCGTCCAGCCGCGATGCTCCATCTTCTGGATGTTGGCCTGAATCCGGGCCGCCGTCTCTTCGATGCCGAACGGACTTTCATGCTCAACCATCATGAAACTGCCGGCCGTATTGAACCCTACGATCCCCAGCAGGGCGATACCTGCAATAAACCCAATAATGACTTTCAACATGGCGAATCCTCCGTAAAAAACCCCGTCTCCATGGGCCGATATGGCCAATTTGTGACGTTAGTATATTTTTACATTATTATTTACTAAATTTCATTGATCCAGGACAAGAAATTATTCATATCCGGGGTCCTGGAAACGAAATAATCGGGTCCGTTGTGTCCCCGCAGCCGTGTAAATGACGCCTTATCAGGCAACCGGGATGAAATCCCGGCTGGCGGCAAACGGATCTGCCCTGCTAACGATCGCGGGATTATACCCCAAGGCAGTTCGGACTGACCGCCCTGAGCGGGCAAAAAATATACAAAATCAGGCATCAGGAGGTAAACTCGCCGCTTGCACCAGGGCTGCACACTGCGCTTGACCTAAGTCAATTTCCTGCCGCCTGGTTTACTGCAAACTCGCTACTTTCCGGGGAGGGTCACACCTGATGCTTGACGATCTGCATGTCCGCGATTGCTATATCCCCATTACTGACTACCCCCACGTACCGGCCACGGCCTCCATCTGCGATGCCATCCAGATGATGCACAACAACCTGTCCGAGGGCCACAAGTACCGCACCATCCTGGTCACCGACGATAACCAGCACCTGCAGGGTTACCTCTCCCTGCGGGACCTGACCCGGGCCGTCGGTCCGACCTACCTCAGCAAAAAAACGCCCGACTACAAGGGGCACCAGCCCTTCCAGGGGATCAGTGATGACTTCACCGCCTTGTCACTTATCTGGCAGGAAGGCTTCACCCTGAAGGTCATGGAGGAAGCCAGGAAACCCGTATCCGGTGTCATGACCCTGATAGAGAACACGGTCAGCCTCGATGACCCCTTCGCCAAGTGCGCCTACCTGATACTGGTCCAGGACGTCCTGATCCTTCCGGTGGTGGAGGATGAAAAGGTCATCGGGGTGGTTCGTCTGGTCGATATTTTCGAGCGGATCGCCGATACCGTTTGTTCCCTGAAGAAACTGCATATGCTTCCCCGCACTGGCGAGGAGTAGGCTATTCCATGATTGCCCCCATACATTTCCGCAAACCCGCCCTGGAGCTGGACTTCAAGCGGATAGCCTTTATTCTGCTGGGTCTGGGGGCCTTTCTGTCAGTCTACCTGATGAGCCCGCCTCCCGATGCAGTCGATCCCGCGGGCGAGCATTTTGAACTGAGCCGCGAGGGCAAGGCCGCCATTGCCCTGTTCCTGCTGGCCGGGATCTGGTGGGTCTTCGAAGTGATCCCGATCGGGGTCACCAGCCTGGTCATCGGCGTGGTACAGGCGCTGTTCTTCATCCGCCCTGCCGAGGTGGCCTTCAAGGATTTCATGGACCCCTCGGTGATGTTCATCTTCGGCTCGCTGGTCATCGGCATGGTGTTCACCAAGGTCGGGCTGACCAAGCGCCTGGCCTACAAGATGCTGACCGTGGTCGGCGACCGAACCAGCATGATCTACCTGGGCTGCTTTGTCGTGACCGCGGCGCTGACCCACATCATGGCGCACACGGCGGTCGCCGCCACCATGTTCCCGATCCTGATGGCGATCTATACCCTGTATGGCGAACAGGACAAGTCCACGCGTTTCGGCAAGGGCCTGTTCATCGGGATGGCCTTCGTGGCCGGTGCCGGCAGCATGATCACCCTGCTGGGAGCGGCCCGCGGCGCCGTGGCCATCGGTTTTTACAACGACATCGTCGGACAGAAGGTGTCGTTTTTCGAACTGACCTACTTCATGTTCCCGATCGGCTGGTTGCTGGTCTTCCTGACCTGGGGTCTGATCATGGTGCTGTTCAGACCTGAGAAGGCCACCATCCCGGGACTGCGCGAGAAGGCCCAGCGCCTCTATAAGGAAACCGGTCCCCTCAGCGGCCGGGAGATCTTCGTGGCACTGGTGGTGCTCGGCGTCATCGCCACCCTGTCGCTCAAGTCATTCGTTCCCGCCATGTCGGAAATTGACAAGACCTCCGTTGTGCTGGTTTCGACAGTCCTGTTTTTCATGTTCCGCATCCTCACGGTTCAGGATCTTGAACAGATACCCTGGAATATCATCCTGCTGTTTGCCGGGGCCATGAGTATCGGCTTCTGTCTGTGGGAAACGGGCGCGGCGAAATGGATGGCAGTCAACTGGCTGGTCATGTTCCATCAATCCAGCTGGTTCGTATTCGTGATGGGCATTGCCTTTTTCATTATGCTCATGACCAATTTCATCATGAATGTGGCCGCCATTGCGATCTCCCTGCCGGTTGCACTGGTGATCGCACCCTACCTGGGGGTGGCGCAGGAAGTGGTATTGTTCGCCGCGCTGGCCGTGGCGGCCTGCCCCTACCTGCTGCTGGTCGGCGCCGCCCCCAATGCCATTGCCTACGACTCCGGGCAGTTCACCGCGGCCCAGTTTTTCAAGGCGGGCATCCCTGCCAGCCTGCTGCTGATGGCCGTGGTGGCATTCGCCGTCGGCATTGTGTGGCCCATCATGGGAATGCCGGTCACTACACTGTAAGGCTTGCCACAGAGACCACCCTGCCCGGCAGCCGGATACCCGGAAACGAGACGGCCGGCGCGGAAATCCACGCCGGCCGTCTGTTGTGAATACCTCAGTCAGCGAAGGAGTTGCTGCTATTCCTTATGCACATCTTTGTGCTGGCCATCGCCCGGGCCCATTGCCTGCGGGTTGTCCAGGTTGTGCTCGAAGTCCTCACCGGGGTGTTCCACCGGGATATCCTGGAACTCCGCCTTGCTTGCTTCAGACTCGAAGTAAATCTTGAGTTCACCATCAACGATATAAGGCGCATTCTCGAGGTCAGTCACTTCATTGCCGGTGATCGGATCGGTCGTTTCAACAATCATTGCATGCCCTCCTTCTTCTTTAACAATGGCTTGATATAAGCATAGATACTATCAAGACGCTAGCAAATCGAAACCCGGAATAAATTGACATGGATCAAAAGAACCCCCCCTTTTTGATGTGCTCCCTGCTGACGCTATAAAGCGCACCGGACACACCGCAACAGTGCCTCCCCTGTTCACATAAACCCCATTAAATCCTGTACATGCCCGCATTCTGGTATTATAGCCGGCGCTCACCAGACACCACGGGAAAGGCTCATGGGAACAGCAGGCTTCGACCACTTCCAGCGCCAGCCAACCGGCTGCCGCGCACTTTACACCATGACCCTGCTGGTCCTGGGTACGGGTTACCTGTTCGCCATGATCCAGACCTTCCATGTGCATGCCGGCAGGGACGGGAAACCGGGCCTGTCGCACACCGACATCCAGCTGGCCTACAGCGGCTCCCAGGCGGACACCCGGCTGGAGGCCGCCCTCAAGGGCCCCATGTCAGGGATGATCAAATCGGAAGATGCCGCCGTGATCAGCGGCTGGGTTCGCAGTGGATCGGGAATGGAGGCATTCCAGGAAAATGTGCTGCCGCTGATGCAGGCGCACTGCTTCAGTTGTCATGGCGGGGATACGGAAATGCGCAAGGCCAACCCCCACATCCCGAACCTGGACTCCTATGAGAACGTCATGAAGATGGTGCAGCTCGACACCGGGCAGGACATCTACACCATGGTACGCGTGTCGCATATCCATCTGTTCGGCATGACCTTCATCTTCTTCATCATGGGCTCGATCTTCCTGCACGCGCAGGTGAAGCCCAAATGGCTCAAATGCCTCATTATCATTACCCCCTTTATTGCCATCTTTGTGGATATCATGTCCTGGTACCTGACCAAGCTCTACCAACCCTTCTCGTGGGTGGTCTATAGCAGCGGGGTCTTCATGGCGGCGGCATTCACCATCCAGTGGTTCACCTCGATCTACCAGCTGTGGTTCTACCGGTTGCCGGAAGAGATGTCAGACAGCGGTGCCTAACCTGCGCGCAGGCTGCGATTGAACAGAGGCCGCCACTCTGATATATGGTTATCCGCATCGAGTTGGTGTAACGTAAACACGCAGAGAAACACTTATCAGGGAGAATGAAATGCGTTCCAGTGTATTGATTATCGGTCTTGCCATCGCCACACCTTTGATCGGCACCGGCTGTAGCAAGCAGGTCAGTTATTCGGAGGATGTACAGCAGGTACTGAACGAGTATTGCGTCGAGTGTCACGACGGCAAGGGTGAGGGTTCCGAGAAGAGCGGTTTAGTCTTGACGAGTTACGCGAACGTGATGACGGGCACCCGTTTCGGCCAGGTAATCGTCCCCGGGGACAGCGAGTCCAGCACCCTGTACCGGATCATCAGCGGCAAGGTCAGCCCCAAGATCGACATGCCGCCGACGGGTCCGGAATCCGTGGCCGTCGGGCGCGGACATGAACTCAAGGCCAGTCACATCGCAACCATCCAGAAGTGGATCGATCAGGGCGCGCTCAACAACTAGTTTGAGCAAACCGGCCGCAGCGCGTGGGTCAGCCTGACCATGCAGCTGCAATCCGGCGGGTTTCGA
>Ga0224497_10001704_pt1 | contig 13690 bp, 10 predicted proteins | sample SF_Jul11_sed_USG_4_FD_167970 | JGI IMG/M metagenome (GOLD analysis project Ga0224497, IMG submission 167970) | Sediment microbial communities from San Francisco Bay, California, United States - SF_Jul11_sed_USGS_13 | ecosystem: Environmental > Aquatic > Marine > Sediment | place: USA... | reverse complement strand
TCGGAGATTATGCGCGGACCTAAGGAATTTCCTTATGAAGGTAAATTCATTTTGGGTCGACATCATTTGGAATGGGATGAGCTCATCAATAAGTTCCCTAGGCTCAATATTCTGGCCGCGAGGGACCACGGCAAAAGCTTTTTCTTTACGGTAGCTTACAGTATTTGGAAGGCTGGTTTCCATTATCCCACCAGTTACGGAATCATCTTTTCGGCGACACAGCCTCAAGCGGAGGAGTTTCTAGCGAAGATTAAAGCAGAGATCTTAGCGAATCCCGCATTGTCTCATTTGGTTCCGTTTTCTAGGGATAGGTTTTGGTCGGTTCGTAAGATTACTTTACGGAATGGTAGCGTCATTCGGGCGGCTGGTTTTGGCGTCAAGATTCGTGGTGGTCATCCTGATTATGTGGTTTGTGATGATGTTTTAAATGATGACGACATCTACTCTGATATGACGCGTCGCAAGAACATCGATTATTTCCTGTCTGCCATTGCTGGCATGGTCCATCGCAGTAAGCAGCTCATTGTTGTTGGAACGCCATTACATCAATCGGATTTATACGACGCATTACGTAAAACGGGTGAATATGAGTGTCGCGAATACCCAGCAGAAGATGCTGAGGGCGTTCCTTTATGGCCTGCTCGTTACAGTCGCGATGATTTAGATGCCAAGCGTAGAGAGTTGGGCAGTGCAGCGCGTTATGCTCGTGAGTATCTTTGTCGTCCATTATCAGATGACGCTAGTTTGTTTCCTGCCAAGTTGTTTACTGGTCCTGAAGTACGCATGCCCTACGTTTTAGGCTTAGGTTCTGACTATTGGGAGAAGCGGGGGTGTTTACGTTACACCGGAGTCGACATTGCGATGTCGGCGGAGACTGGTGGGGATTATTTCGTCATATTCACAATCGCGGTTGATCAAGTAGGCAATCGTTGGTTGGCGAACATTCGGCGTGGCAAGGGTTGGTCTTTCACGAGGCAGATAGACGAGATCAAAGAAGAGCATTATTTGATGCGTCCTGAGGTTATCTACATCGAAGCCAACCAAATGCAACGGGTATGGACCGACGAGATAGCTCGAACGACAGATTTACCGGTTAAGCGATTCTTTACGTTAGGTATTGGCGGAAGACAGCCTCAGAACAGCTGGAAGAAGGGTGCCACCAACATTTCGGTCAACAAGCATCATATTGATCGCGGTGTTCCTAGTCTGAGGATACCGCTAGAGCATGGTAAATGGCGTATTCCGCGTGGTAATGAGCGAACCATTGAGCTGACTGACATTTGGATAGGGGAGATGGGGTCGATTGGTTGGCTTAACGGCAAGGTTCAGTCGGTATCGGCACATGACGATACAGTGATGGCGTGTTTGACCCCTGGGCAGCGGGTGACGACTTTTGAGGGTATGCGGTCTATTGAGGATGTTGTTGTAGGCGATCGTGTATTGACTCATCGTGGCCGGTGGAGAGAGGTCACAAAGACGATGTCCCGTGTTTATGCGGGTGTTATTCGTGGTGTTCACCCTGCGGGAATAGTAGCCACATTACGTGTAACACCAGAGCACCCGGTGTTTGCGGCTAATTCTGCACATGAACATGGTGGAAGAAACGGAAAGTCTGAGCGGAAATCCTGGGAATGGCGTCAGGCAGATTCGATAAAAGCGGGAGACTATGTTTTGAGGTGGACGGCTAAGGCTGGGTCTACGTCGCCAGAGTTACATGGTCGATCGCATCGTATCGTTTCTGTTGATTCATTATATTACGTTGGGCATGTATACAACTTGGAGGTTGAGGAGGACGCTAGTTATTGTGTTGATGGTGTTGTTGTTCATAATTGCTGGATGGCTGAGATGGCGGTGCGTCAAGGTGGTGGAAATTTTGATTGGTTAGATTCCTCATCGAATGCATCCAAGGCATTGCTTGCGGCTCCGTCGGTTACTGAGGACGTTCTTGGTACTGATGTTTTAGAAGCTGAGCGACATGCGCTAGCTGCTGTTCAGGAAAAGAGACCTATCGACATGATTGATCGAGACGCGTATCTATCTCGTGTGAGATCATCCTTGCGGTCTTATGCTGAGCAAGCTTTTGATGCCGGAGACCATCAGCGCGCCATTTACTGTTTGTCTGAGCTCAAGCGGTTAGATGCTGTGTTTCGGTTCCGTAGTTACGACGCGGACTTCAGAGATGTTGTCAAGCGGAACGGCGAAGAGTATCTTGACCCCACTTGGCAGCCTCAAGAAAGTGCACCAACAATGGACGATCTGGGAGACACCTGATGCGAAAGGGAATGATGAGTCTGCCCGGTATTTCGGATGCTGTTGGGGATATTCGAATACCCGGACAAGCACCAAAGCTCTTGTTAGATCGCCGGCGTTTGAGAGTTGTTAACGATATGTCGGGTATAACGCAGCTAACTAAGCCCCCGGAATCATTGAATGAGCCGGTTTATCCTTCATCTACTCATACGTTTCGGGATCCCGCAGAGGTTATGCAAGGATTACCCTTGGCGGCGGATACGGCTCGTGATTTTGAGCTTAAATTGCGAGAACTTGTAAACGAAGGCAGTGTCGTGCAATTCCGCAAAGGCCTTATAGAGACCCTTCGCCAGCTAGCACCGCAAGATGTGTCTTTACGGAATGAGATTGGGCGTAGAGCGGTATCGTATTATCGAGAAACAGCCAGTCAGCGTCCTAATCGACAAGAAGGGCCTCGTTTGGTGATTCAGAAGTCTTGGGACCGAAACCTCGAACGACTTCGGTCGAAGTTGATGCTTCGACCATCATCTTGTTCGATGATGTCTACTTGGGGCACTGAGGAGGCCTCTGATGAGCTCCATAAGGAGCCAACAAAGCCTCCCCCTGGATGGACTAGAGAGCGTAAAGTCGGTGAGGGGCTCCTTAGAGAGCCCGTGAGCCTTTATCTGAAGCATAGGGAGCAATCCCATGCCGGCTAATGTAGATGAATCCCTGTGGGAGCGTGCTAAGAAGATAGCCACTAAACAGGGTAAATCTAAGAATTACGCATTGATTATGCACATTTATCAGAAAATGAAGGGTGAGAAGTCTGATAATCAAGCAGAGGAGGTTGGCAAGGCTATGGGGCAGATAAATGTAGTTGAGGAACTAGAGAAACTCATGAAGGCAGCCAACCATGATTTGGTCACGAATGAAGCGCTTGAAAAAGCAACGGAGCAGCCAGATATGAAGGACGTCGCTCAAAAAATTGAGAATCCTGATGTCGTAGAGAAGTCATTGGTTCGTAACAATCTGCACATCAATTTGAGCGCTGAAGATGACATTCTGGAGATGCTTGATGGTGGCATGGTCGTAGGTGGTCAAAGCGCTGGTTTACATGAGGATGGTCGTCATCGACTCCTTGGGCAGCGTGGTGAACGTATGACCAAAGGAACCGTTCATCAGGGTGAATATGATGGTAGTCGTGGTGGTGATTTTCGGGAAGAGACTGCTAGAGCTCAATGCTTAGCAGCAATGGTCGAGTTGGATGAAGCTGGTAACGCCGGCCAGGGTGGGCTCTCAGAATGGTTCGAAGACAGTTGGTCTGATAAAAATGAAGCCTCCGATCTCGTTAATGTTCCCTTAGGCATGGGTCCCAAAGCCTCCGGTTGGGAAAAGGCCGAAGATCAAAAGTTAACGATCATTGATGACGACGATCCCTACACCAAGTCTCAATATCGTTGCCAGCACGGTGAACACCAAAGCTCTTCACGATTGGCCTATCAAGGCGACGGTCGCGAGAATAAGCGCTAGATGGAGATTTAGATGGGTTGGCGAGACAAATTGACGGATGGTATCGGTGGCGTTCTCGCTGGTGGTATGGACATTCTTACAGAGTCCTTCTCAAAGGCCTCTCGCGTTGTTGGCCCGTCTACGGAAGCAATGCGCTCTAGTCGAGAACCCATTCCACCAGAACCCGGCAAAGAAGATCCCCAAGCATTACTCTACGACCCCTTTGCCTTGATTGATCAACTTGGCTATCGAGATAGACCAAGCGGATTGACCTATCAAACGCTTCGGGAAATGAGTAGACGTGTTCCAACGTATACCGCCATTCTTCAGACCAGAATCAATCAAGTGAGCTCTTTCGCTCAACGTCAGAAAGTAAAACGAGATCCAGGCTTCGGTATCGTGCTTAGAGATAGTAAAAAATCTCCAAGTCGAATAGCAAGAGCCCGTATGTGGGAACTGGAAGAATGGCTCCTTCAGACAGGAACGCCTGCATCGCAAGATAAGCGTAATGAACATTTGAGTTCCATGGGTAGAACTCTTGCCGCAACAGGACGTGATAATTTTCGTGTGTTCTTGCGCAAGCTTGTTCGAGATTCTCTTGAATTAGATCAAGCATGTCATCCTGCCGGAACGTTAATCGAGTTGGAGGACGGCTCATTGAGGTCGATTGAGTCGGTTTCGGTAGGAGATTCGGTTCAGACGCATCTGGGACGGTTTAGGCCCGTTATTGAGCGAATGAGTCGGCAATACTCTGGTAATTTTTATACCATTAGAACGGGTGGTATGGAGCTTACGGCGACCGCTGGCCATCCGTTGCTAGTCGTCGATGATCCGATGCTTCGGTTCAATCCTCAGAGTCCTAAGTGGGTAGAGGCTTCTGAGGTTCGGGTTGGTCATTACTTGGTTTACCCAAAACCGGAGCAGGCCTCTAAGCGAGTTTCGCATTCTTTTAAGATCTTCCCGTCTGAGGGTCGAAGAAAGTATGCGTCTGTGCCCTATGCAGAAATTGCGGAAGCTGCCGCCGTTCATAGATGCACTGCACAGCAAATTCTATCTGGTAAATATCAGAAGAGTGGGCCGGCCGTAGATCGTGTGAAGGCAGCCGCCAAGCGGTTGGGGTTTGAGCGTAACGAGCTTCCTAGACCAGCGATCGTGTGCGTTGACGAGCAATTTGCGTTCCTTTGCGGAGCCTACGTAGCTGAAGGAAATGTAGCCGGTAATGCTGTGCAGTTTACTTTCGGGGAGGACAGTGGGCAGGTTCTAGCTGAGAAGGTCAGAACTGCTTTAGACTGTTTAGGAGTAGGGTATTCGGAGTATCCGTATAAAGGACGACGCGCGTTTGGTATTGATGCTCACTCTGTGGATTTGTCGGTCTTTATGAAAGAGCATTTCAGGACTGGTTCATCTAATAAGCAGATCCCAGACTGGATTTTCAACGCAGAAGAATCCATTCAGCGCGAGTTTTTGGCAGCATATTTGCTTGGTGATGGATGCTTTAGGGGTAGTGGGATTTCGTTCAGTACAGTGTCTATGTCGCTGTTTGGAGGACTAAGACGCTTATTTGCCGGTTTCGGGGTATATGCGCGACTGGCTACGCAACCAGCTAAGCAGTACGTTTACGAGGATTATCAGCGGAATAATAGCGAGCTCTACAGAGCCAACTTGAGTGGAAAGGCCCTCCGAGATCTACTACAAAGCAGTGGGTATTTCGATGTAGTCTCGCCCTCTCGCGTCAGAGAGTCCTATTTACAGGACGATCAATATTTCTATCTAAAAGTATCGGACGTGGCTGTAGAGATCGTCGAAGACTTCCCTGTGTTCAATTTGGAAGTTTCAGAAGATCACAGTTACATAGCGAATGGCGTTGTGAGTCACAACTGCTTTGAAATCCAACATAATCGCAAAGGTCTTCCCTGGGCGTTTTATGCTGTAGACGGTGCAACAATTCGTCTAGCTGATGTACCCCCTGGAGCGGATGGAGGATTCGATCCAACACAAGTAAAGTACGTGCAAGTTTATGATGAGGTAATCATTTCTGAGTTCGCTGCCCACCAACTTTGCTTCGGTGTTCGTAATCCACGAACAAATATCAAAGTCAACGGTTATGGTCATTCAGAACTAGAAATGCTCATTAATGTCGTAACGGCTAGCTTGTGGGGATTTGAATACAATCAACGTGCTTTCTCAAATGGCTCAATGGTTCATGGCGTACTGAATTTCAAAGGATCTGTTCCAGACAAGAAAGTCGATGCGTTTCGCCGGCAATGGAAGATGATGATTGCTGGTGTATCCAATGCGCATCGTACGCCAATGACCAACGTAGACGAGCTTCAGTGGATCGATTTTGGTCGTAACAATCGCGATATGGAATTTAGTTCGTGGATGGATTGGCTTGTTAAGGTCATGTCCGCAGTGATGCAGTTCGATCCAGCTGAGATTAACTTCAACTACGGCAACACTGGCCAGAGTAATCAGATGTTCTCCACGCCAGTGGACAGTAAACTCAAGGCTTCTAAGGACCGGGGTTTACGTCCTTTACTCAAGGACCTTGCTGAGTGGTTAAATACGCATCTGATTTGGCAACTCGATCCAGAGCTAGAGCTCGAATTCTTGGGTTTAGACGCTAAGAATTCCGACCAAGCTATCGATCACGCAAAGAAGAAGTCCGAATACATCATGACAGTCGATGAACTTCGTGCAGAAGAGGACTTAGAGCCTCTACCGGACGATCAAGGCGCTGTTATCCTGAATCCGGTATGGCTGCAGGCAAAACAGGTCTCTGAAGGTGCTCTGCCCGTGGATAATGCACCTAAGAAATTGGCTCAAGAAGCTGATTTGGACAATGAGAAAGACTTTGATGAATTTGAATCGAATAACAGAGATTCAGAAAAGGCGCTGCTTGCTTCTGACCTTCGTAAGGGGCAAAAGCGTGCCAAAGTCTGTGTTTATGAGATTGAGTTATAGGAGGATCTAATGTCTGTGAGGGTCAGGACCCAGATTATAGTTGTCGGTAGTCTCGACACTGACGAGAAGCAAAAGCAGTTTGCTCGAGACGACAAGGTCCTGACTACGGTCACTGAGACCTTTGAGGTTGAGCAGAGTGGTGAGCTTGAGCTTGCTGCAGCTGAGGCTGATTACACATTAGAGAAGGGAAAGGTTGTTACTGGGAAGTATCTCTATATTGAATCAAATCGCGAATTGGTCGTTAAGCTCGATGGTGAGGCTGTTGGTCATAAGATTGGGGCACCTGGAACCGGTCTTACTGCAAAATGGTGCATTCGTACCGAGTTCACCAATGCGCCAATTATCACCAATTCTGATGCGAGCCTAGCAGCAGCGGTCTCTTACATCATTGCAGGGTCTAAGACCTAGTGAAGGTAAAGATCTTAGCTGAGCCTGGCGAACTCGAGGTTAAGGCCTATGACGTAGTCCGTGTTGTTGAAGAATTGTCCGGACAAACACTATTAAAAGCCGAATCGCTTCCTAAATTAAATAAATGGCAAGTGCTGTATGCGAAGCCCAATCCAGATGGTACGCGCAAGCAATGTGCTAATTGCCCAATGTGGAATTCGAAGCACAAGCTATGTTCGATCCATTCCAAAGAGCAAACGGTTACGGCAGATATGATCTGTGGCTACCACGTGTTCGGTAAGCCGGTAGATAAGCATCCGAATGCTGGGATCGATCCGGTGGCTGCAGAAGGCTCGGGCCTTGAAGCTGTCAAAGGGGGTACGAGTTGTGATTTATGCAGTTGGTACCATGAGAGGCATTGCGGATTGCTTCGTTCGCACGTTCATCCAAAGGCTTGCTGTTCTGCTTGGGAGGCCGAGCAGAAGCTAAGCAAAGCAGCCGTCCTGCCCAACAAGCAAATTAAACAAACAGCAGCTCAATTTGAATACAAAGTCCTCGAAGGGACTGTGAATAGGTCTAAGCGAGAAGCCGACCGAATGGCTAGAGTCCTGAAGCAGAAGATCGCTGCTGTATTGAAAGGTTAGTTCGTGGCCACCCTAACACCAGAGCAGCTTGCTAAGCTCATGGAGATCATTCGTGATGCATCGTCTGCTATCGCTGTGCAGACAATGGGCCATAAACTTCACAAAGATGAGATTGAGCGTTTGCGTAAGGAAGGATATCTCTCAGGCGAGTCCAAGGATTTAGTTCTTGATTCCTTTGTCTTTGGCCAGACCATGCAGCGGGAACAGGATTCCCAGCAAATGAGCTTTAAGGAATTTGAGACTAAGGTCGACCCGAATCCAAGCTCCCTCTCAGGCGCAGAGAAGAGCGCCTATGAGGCCGCAAGTAGGCGTGCTGGAATGTATACAGCCGGTCTTGGAAATCGCTATAGCGATGAGCTCAGCATGGCTGTAGTCGTTGCAGATCAAGAGTTGGCGACAAAGCGTGGCAAGGAATCACCAAAGGACGTTAAGCAGGCTCAGAAGCAGTTGGAGCTTAACCTCGGAAGTTTGGTGGGTGCCTGGAAAAAGGATTGGGAGAATATTGCAACAACCGAAAGCCATCTCGCACACCAGGAAGGTGTACTAACTGAGATATCTGAGCGCTATGGTGATGATGAACTCTTGGCTAAGCTCGTTGAGCCTGATGCTTGTGAGTATTGTAGGAAGCATTACATCGGAAGCAATGGCCAGCCCTTGATCAAGCCTGCTAGTTGGTGGCATGAGCAAGGGCCCACCAATGTGGGCCGTAAACCTCCTGCTTGGAAGCCGGTTCTCGGAGCTATGCACCCACATTGTAGGTGCCAGCTTATTCGAGTTCCGGCAGGATGGGGTTTTGACGATAAAGGAGATTTGGTGCCTCTTGAGAAGTCCAGTTTCGCGGGCTCTGCAGCGGTCTTGGAAAAAGCCCGTAAACTTCACGATCGAATGTCGTTTCAGGGCTTCGATATCAGCATCGAGAACCGTGCAGGGTCTGTTCGTAAATGGACTGATGAAGCGACTGGTACTGAGGGTGAGACCAAGATGCTTTTTCCGTATGGTTACATCCGAAGGACTGAGGGTACTGATTTAGAGCAGGTAGATGTCTTTGTTGGTCCTAATGAGGCAGCTAAGCGGGTTTTCATTATTCATCAGATGAAAGCTCCTACCTTTAAAGAGCATGACGAAGATAAGTGTATGCTTGGGTTTTCAACGAAGGCGGCAGCAAAGAAAGCCTACTTGGGTCATTTTGACCGTTCGGAATTTCTAGGCTCAATCACGACGATGCCTGTTGATGAATTTCGCAAAAAGGTTTACCGCAAGAAAGGCGAAATCATCAAAGCGCATTCTTCCAACGGCCAGCTTGAGTTGTCATTAATGCTGGAACCTATTGATGAATTAGTGCTCTGGGAGAAGGCTTGTGCTCATGTAGGCATCAAGACCGATCAGCTCGGTTTAATCGTCAAATATGCTCGATTAGGGCATCCTGATGCACGGAAAACACTAGACGTTGTACAGGAGTTCGTTAAGTCATTTGGTACTCAGACGTATGGAAGTGAAAGTTTTAATACGCCTGTTACTCCTACGCCCTCACGAGGTTTTCCAATTCAACATGGGTCATATAGACCCGAGACCGTTAGCACGATGGGGCAACGTGACCAGCCGGCACGTACTGCTGGTGATAATGTACGTTCACATCGCGTTGGTAAGCCTAGGGATGATTGGCCTCCAGAGCGCAAGACGAAGAAGCGCAGGGTTCGTAAGAGGCGGAACATTCCATGTGCAGCTGAAAAGCTCGATGTTGTGGGTCTGACTCCAGGCAAGGCTGGGTGGGCTCATGAATACAAGCCGGAAAAGGTTGTTCGGCATGTAGAGGCGAAACCCCAGAAGAAGGTTTTGGAGAGCTTGGAAATGCAGCAACAAAGTAGGCAGAAATTAAGACAGGGCTCTAAGCTCAATGATTTGGATATTCACCAATGAATCTTCCACGTTGCCCTTGCTGTAATACACGTGTTGTTCAGAAATCTATGGATGGAAAGGTTCGTATTCGAACGAACTGTGTTGTTTTTAGCGAGGATGGTACGGGTGCTATTTGCAAGAAGTGTGGAGCGGAAGTTCCGTTGGATATGGAGTTAGGGGAATCGCTACAGAGGGCGTTGACAGGAACCAGTCCTCGACTGGTTGTGCGGAATTCTTCTTGACCGCTGATTCCGCGCAGTTTAGCTTCATCTCATCATCCCGACTGGCCTAGCGTAATACGCTATAGAGGCATGGGCTATAAACGCGCATGTCTTCAGTTGCCAACATACCCTTCAAATTAGAGCTTCCTTTCGAGGTATGGGAGAAGTCTGGCGAGAAGGGTCGGGAACGCCGAATTGGCGGAATTATCTCAACAGAATGCAAAGATCGCCAAGGCGAGGTAGTTCTCCAGCGTGGTCTAGATTTCAACGAATTCCTACACAACGGCTGGTTCAACGACAATCATTCCAAGGAGACGACGGGAATCGTCGGTTATCCGGAAATGGTTCGTCAGGTGAAGCATAAGGGTAAGCCTGCTCATTACGTTGAGGGTTACTTACTCGATGATTACGAACCTGCCTGTAAGATTTGGGATTTGGCTAATGCACTACAGAAGACTGGAAGGCGTTTGGGTTTTTCTATCGAGGGCTCTGTAGGCCGTCGTGAGGCTCAGAGTGGGCAGACGATTGCGGAAGCAAAAGTGCGGAATGTCGCGATCACGAATTGTCCTGTAAATACTGAAACTGGGATGGAGATTTTGGCCAAGTCGCTTATGGCGATGGAGGCTGAGGGTGATGAGATAGAGAAGATCATGCAGTGGCGGGATTCGTATCAGCGCGCATTGATGGCTGGGCAGGCTATTGGAAATCCTGGCACTTCTCCTGGCGAAGGATTCCCGCTTCGTATTGAATCTATAGAGAAAAAGCCCAAGAAGAAACGAAAGGCACTGACCAAGGCCGCAGCTACGGAATTCCTGATGAAGAGATACAGCGGGATGACTAAGGCTTATGCAGAACGGATCTTGGACCACGTAGCGGCCAGGCAAGCCGCAATATAGGAGGCTAAGATGAAAGGACAGCAGCTAAGCCTGGACGATCAGGCGGCCCAAATGGCCGAGCAAATGTTGGCCAAGGGTGCTGCCAACGACTTGCCGCAAGGCCGGTTAGGCAGTGAAGGAGCTGAAGGCGGATTTACACCCCAAATTGAAGGTGAGGCCATCAATGCTGATGCAGAGAAGGCCGAACTTAGCAAAATGGGAGATGTAGAGGCTGACGGTATGGAGATGGGTAAATCGAATACGGCTATTACAGCCGTAGCCGAAACAGAGGAGCCTCAAGTAGTTGAGAAGGCCATGGAGCCTGAGGCAGAAGAGGAAGAAGAGGAAGAAGAGGAAGAAGAGAAGGAAGAGAAGGAAGATTATAAGAAGTACAAGGCGGCTAAAAGTGATGTTGAGTTGGTTGATGCTGACACATTGATCAAATCACTTGAGACGCTTGAGGCGATTGCCCAAGGCTCTACGGTTCAAGCCCCAGCAGATCGACGAGAAGAACTTGGTCAGAAATTGGCTGAGGGTGTTTTGTCCAAATCTGAGATGGTTGAGCTTTCTGAGCTCATGAAGGCTAGTGTAGAGGCTGTAGAGGAGGCCCCTGCAGAGGAAGTTCCTGTAGAGGAACCTATCGCCAAAGCCGAGCCTGAGGTCAAAGCGGAGACTACGCATCAAGAGGTATTCGCTGCTGATGAGGAGCTACAGAAAGGCTACGAAGTTTCCGAGTTCCTAGAGCGCCATAGTCAGGTTACGGCAACAGCTTTAGATCAAGTCCAAGACTCCTTGACCAAATCCATTGAAACGCATCGCGATCGTGCGACTGCATTCAATACGCAATTGGCTAAGAGTTTGATGGGTATGGTGCAATTGTCGCAACGTCAAGAGAGTCTGATTAAGTCTCTTGAGGAGCGTCTTGGGACGGTTGAGAATTCGCCTATGCCGCGCCGTGCAGTATCACGTCAAACGCAAGTACTCAATAAATCCATAGATGGTGAGGCTGGAATCGGAGCAGACGAGGGTTTGCAGAAGGCTGACATCATGGATTCGCTTGAGCAGATGGCTTTGCGCGGAATAGAGACAACGGCAAGTGGTCAGCGCGTAGATTATGCGATGGCTTTGGTTGAGCATAATGGAGAGATTACTAAGTCGCTTTACAACGATGTGGCGGCTTGGAGAGCAAAGAATAGCGGAACGGTCCGCGTCAACTAGCGGGTTTTACCGAGGACAACGTTACTGTCGTCCTTGAGACGACCAGCTAAGGAGAATCTCAGATGGAGAATGCATTCGTCAGTTGGCGGGATTATGAGGGCCTAGACGGGTTCGGTACCGCCTCGAACAAAGATGTTGCAGACCTACGTAAAGCCTTAACGGCTGGACAAGATGTGGCCAATCCTGGTGCCAGTAGTGGCGCTGGTTTTCCACTTCGCATTGAGTCGCTTGAGCGCACTTTGAAGGTAGTTACATACCGAATGGACGATGTTCGTCTTTGGAAGAACATCTCAAAGCTGCCCGCTTACAATACGGTTGAGGAATACAATCGATTGTCTCAGTACGGCAGCAACGACTTTGGTGGATTCATCTCTGAGGGAGATCTCCCTGAGTCTGATGATACCACCTATAGCCGTGAATTTACCGTCATCAAGTATGTGGGTACGACTCGCTCGGTTACTCACGTGATGTCCTTGGTGCGACCGGCTCATGGTCCAGTTATTGCTCAAGAGACTGTTAACGGAACCGCCCATCTGCTTAAGCAGATCGAGCGTTCTTTGTTCTTTGGGGACAGCTCTCTCATTCCTGTTCAATGGGATGGCCTCCAGAAATTGATCACTGATGGCGCACCAGCTGCTAACATCATCGATCTCCGCGGAGCTCCTCTCACCGAAGACGCCATCAATGATGGTGCCTTGACCGTCAAAACAACTCCAAACTACGGTAAGCCTACAGATCTCTATTGTGCCGATGGCGCCTATAGTGACTTGGCTAAGTCCTTCTACCCGGCTGAGCGGTATCCTATTCAGCCTGGTGGCTGGCAAGATGGCATGGTTGGCCTCTCCATTCGTGGTTTCCACAGCATGGTCGGACCCATCATGTTTAACCCAGATGTCTTTGTTGAATTCGGTGGAGCTCCGAGTGCCTCAGCAGTCGGTCCTGCAGCGAAGATTCCTGCAACGCCCACTGAGGGTGCTGCACCCACTACGCCAGCCGATCCCGCCTCGCAGTTTGCCGCCGCAGATGCAGGGGATTATCGGTACAAGGTTGTTGCCGTCAATCGTTATGGTAAGTCCGCTCCATTGACGATGACTGGTCCTGTGACCGTTGCTGCTGGTGACAAAGTAACCATGGGTGTGACTGAAGGAGCGCCGGCTCCTACAGCTTTCGAACTTTATCGCACCAAGGTGGATGGAGCTGCTGGTACTGAGCTTCTGGCATTGAGTGCTGCTAGAACGGGAGCTACAACGACTATCGACGATTTCAATGCTGATTTGCCAGGCACCTCTCAGGCATTCCTTATTCAGCAAAACGTTGAGTATTTTTCGTTCAAACAACTCGCTCCGTTCGTTAAGATTCCGTTGGCTACTATCGATACGAGCATTCGCTGGATGCAGCTGCTTTACGGTGGTTTGACCGTATACGCTCCAGGAAAATCGGTGATGTTCAAGAACGTCGGTCGCGCAGCTGGTAGCGTTGGTGGAGGCGGAGCCTAGAGGTTAGCGCTCAATAGATAGGGGCCGGGTGGCTAGACGCCTACTCGGCCCCTAGCCTATAGTGAGGTAAACTTCGAGGGAGGATGCTATGGCTAAGCTGATGCATGAGTCGAGACGCGGTCCTGGGGAGTATCTTCTTGTCAATGGAGAGAAGATTGAGCTTGATGCGGAGGGCTGTGTTGAGGTGTCAGAGGAGGCCGCAAAGAAGCTACTTATGGGTTCTAAATGGCGTTCTTCCGAACATTGGG
>Ga0224497_10001703_pt1 | contig 13701 bp, 11 predicted proteins | sample SF_Jul11_sed_USG_4_FD_167970 | JGI IMG/M metagenome (GOLD analysis project Ga0224497, IMG submission 167970) | Sediment microbial communities from San Francisco Bay, California, United States - SF_Jul11_sed_USGS_13 | ecosystem: Environmental > Aquatic > Marine > Sediment | place: USA... | reverse complement strand
GAACTATATGAGGATTTCATACCGGATAAGTTCAAATTCGACGCGCTTCGGGGGCACTTCAGTGTCTTAATATATAAAAACAAAACACTCTACATATGGAATGACTATTTCGGTGTGTATCACGTCTTTACCACTAAAAATCATGGAATTATTTCCAGCTCGTTTTTGTCCGTGGTTCGATTACTTGAGAAAAAACAGCTTCATTTACAGGCGATGTATGAATATGCACGTGAAGGTGCGAGTTACGGTGATGACACTTACATAGAGAAGGTTAAACTATTAAACGCTTTTAAAATTCATCAGTTGGATCATAGGCACCTGGAAATAAATAAAACAAGTACTCTTCCCGTTATTACTTCAGCCAATTTTAAAACTCGCGTAACTAAAACAGTAGAGCAGTTGCTCGATTATTTCGATGCAATAAAACAAAGTTTCGGCAGTGAAGTTTGCAGCGCGCTATCTGGTGGTTACGATAGCCGATTAATTCTGGCCCTGCTAACTGAATGCGATTTTGAACCCTATCTGTATGTCTATGGAGTTGAACGATCACCCGACGTGCAAATCGCCAAATCTATTGCTGCCGGTGAAGGCTTAACAATTCACCACGACAATCGAATAATCGGCAAACCATCGCTGGAAAATTTTCATAAGTTATTGCAACTCGAGTATTTTTATTGTGATGGGCATGGACCAAATGGCGCTTTTACCAATGGCGCTGAGCAGGCGGCCCGCACAATTCGTACTGCCGCGGCAGGTTTACAGTTAAACGGTGGCGGCGGAGAAATATTTAGAAATTTTTGGAAATTACCTGACAAGTCGATACGCATAGGTCAGTTTTTGAAATCTCGATTTGATAGTTTGCCCTCCAACTACTTTAAGGATAATTTTAATTCTGACCAATATCTGCAAAATATGAGTAACAAGATCCAGTTCATGCTTGAAATTGATCGTTCGCTGCTGACGCGAGAAGAATTGGAAAAGCTTTACGTATACATGAGAATTAAATACTGGATGGGTTATAACACGAGCATTCAAAACGTTAGAAGTTATGCCCTGATCCCGTTTGCAGAACCAATCTTTGCCATTTCAAGTTTTATTATTCCTATTAAGCAAAAAGAGTGCGGAATATTCGAAGCCGCACTTATTAACCAGATAAATCCGAAACTAGCCTCTTATAATTCGGTTTATGGACATAATTTTTCTGACAAATTAACTGCCAGAACCAGAATAAAGAACTCAATGGCAGTTAATCTACCCATCGCGATACAACGATCATTACGCCAATATAGATATCGCCTGTTACGTTCGCAGTTACCTTTTTATTTACATCAGGACTATACAGATAGCGTAGTTCCAAAAGACGGTTTATATATGCAGGAATACTTCAATTTTGAGAATATTCGTGATCCACTCATGCTGAGCCGTTTACATACGATCAACCTGGTGCTATCGGATCCATTTTAATAAACATGATATTCCGATCGATAGAACTAACACGACAAATTACCTATTTACCAAATGTTGCGGCTGTAAACGGTTACTACCACAGGAGGAGCTTCTGGACCGCAATACAACAAAGATCACGACTCGTTCCCCGATCGAACATTTCAGTTCATAGGGCCACGGGCCAGTTTGGCCGACCCTGGTAATTGTGTAACCTGGCAGTCATACCTGGGCCCATCTTTATTATTTTTTAAATTAAGTGAATCTCTCATGTCTATCAGGCAGTAATTTATTAGCAAACTCAAGCGCATTGATAGAGAGAATTTAAAACAAAGACACAGGATATCAATTGGACTTCAGTGACATCCCGCTCATACCACGCGAGGTACTCTTTGCCAACCCGGATCGTACAGCGGTTACGATAAGTCCGCACAGCAGCCAGTTGATGTGGCTGGGGCCGCTAGATGGCGCACTCAACATCTGGATTGCGCCGCGCAATGACCCGGCATCCGCGCATCCGCTGACACAGGACAGCGGACGGAGCATACGTTCCTGCTTATGGACTCACGACCAGGACTATATTCTATTTGCAGGATAAGAATGGCGACGAAAACTGGCACCTTTACAGGGTCGAGCTGGCAAGCGGTAAAACCAGGGACCTGACCCCGTATGCCGGCGTCATGGCGCAGTACCTGGCACGTAGCCCGGAATTTCCCGACGAGGTCATCCTCGGGCTGAATCACCGAAATCCGCAGTGGCATGATATTTATCGCGCAAACATCGTAACCGGCGAAACGACTCTGATACTGGAACACGAACGCTTCCGTAATGTTACCGTCGACAACGACTTTCAGCTACGCTTCGCCAGCGAGATGATCGAAGACGGAGGCCTGTTATATTATCGGCTGCTTAACGGCGAATGGCAGCGCTGGCAGGAAGTGCCTGCCGAGGACATCAGCACCACTAACCTGATTGGCTTCGATAAAACCAACGAAACCCTTTACCTGAGGGATAGCCGCGGCAGAAATACTTCCGCGCTGGTTGCGATTAACCTGTCTACGAACGTGGAACAGGTACTCGCCGGCGATCCACAAGTCGATATCGCCGGCGTCATGCGCCATCCCACTGAAAGACATATTCAGGCGGTATCTTTTGTTTATGACCGTAAACGCTGGCAAATCCTCGATAGTTCCGTCGATGCCGACTTTTCTTATTTGCGTAGCCTGGGCGAAGGTGACTTTGAAATCACCAGTCGTTCGATGGATGACCGATTCTGGGTAGTCGTTTTCGTTTATGACGATGGTCCCAGGAAATTTTATCTCTACGACCGTCAGAATTCGATCGCCTCTTTGCTGTTCACGTCTCGAAAGGCGTTCGAACAGTTGCCGTTGGCGAAGATGCGATCAGCCGCCATCGAGGCTCGAGATGGGCTAAAACTGCTAGCTTACTACTCTCTGCCGCCAGCTAGCGATAACAATAACGATGGAATTCCCGATCATGCTTTGCCGCTGGTCTTCACCCCGCACGGGGGACCGTGGGTTCGAGATTTCTGGGGATTTCATCCCTGGCATCAATGGCTGACGAATCGCGGCTATGCCGTGCTTTCGGTTAATTTCCGCGCCTCTGCCGGTTTTGGCAAAGCATTTTAAATGCCGGCAACCGCGAATGGGGCGGCAAGACCCTCGAGGATCAGCGGGATGCGGTCGATTGGGCGGTTCGATCCGGAATTGCCGATCCCGGGCGTTTAGCGGTAATGATCGCCAGTTTGGGGGTTATTCCGTTCTCGCGGGGTTAGCGTTTACACCAGAGCTTTTCGCCTGCGGCGTAGATCTGGTCGGCGTCGCAAATCTGATGACATGGATGGAGTCTATCCCGGCTTACTGGAAACCCTTGATCAGCCAGTTATATTGCCAGGTCGGTGATCCTCGAAGCGATGAAGGCCGCGCCTTGCTTGAAAAACACTCGCCGATAAATTATTCCGACCGGATTTGCAAACCGCTGCTCGTCGGGCAGGGAGCGAATGATCCGAGGGTTAAACCGGCAGAATCGGATCAAATCGTACGGGCGATGCAGGCCAACGGTATTCCAGTAATCTACGCGTTTTACCCGAACGAAGGACATGGCTTTGTCCGCCCACAAAACAATCGATCATTTTATTCGATGGTGGAAGCTTTCCTGGCAAAACATATTGGCGGCCGCCATGAGCCAATCGGCAATGATTTCGATGGATCAAGCGCCGAAATCCTGACCGGAGTTGAGCATATACCGGGACTGCAGGAGGCGCTTGCAGCCGCCGAAAATCAATGAAATATCACAGTTCAATGCCACGATCTCGCGATATGATCTTTATCAGTCTTTCTTTCAGATAGTAAATAAATTCGACCAATTCAGACCTGCGTACTCCGGTACCCACCTCGACGGTAAGTCCGTCTTCGCCCGGTTCGATGGTAACAATCGCCCAGGGATGGCCGGAGCGGTCACCCAACCATTCATGGGGTGCCGGTATATGAAAATAGGTATTGCCCGCCCGATCGAGCTGTTTTCGCAAACCGTCCCATTTATCCGAATGATGGGAATGACCGAAAAAACCCACCACAAAGGAATCATCGTTCGCTAGTAGTTCCGAAATTTTTTCCTGGTTTACCGCCACATCATAAGCTGTACCGGCACCATCTGATACAGGCACATGCATGAACACGAATGTCGGTTTGTCGCTCGCTTCCAGTACCTCTTCGAGCCAGGTCACTTCCTCCAACGGGATCATGTGGGACAAGCCCTGATTCGGATAAGCCGTATTGAGAAAGATAAACCGGTAACCCTTGATGTCCCGGAAATACCAGGTATCCTCCAGGCTTGACCAACTCTCGTTTATTGCTTTATAGATATTGCTATAATCCTTGTTTTCGATAACGCTCAGGTCAGCCCTGTAGCCATTGACATATTCGTGATTACCGATGACGTCGAACCAGGTGATGTCGGTCTTCTCTTCGGTATATTTTTGTGCACGTCGCAACCTGTCAACAATGAGATCATCGCTTATTCCAGTTGGCGAACCCGCAAACCAGCCGTCGTTTAAATCTCCGAGTTGAACAATAAAATCGGGTTTCACATCAGTATTCATGCTGTTCATAAATTCATCGAGTATCGCCCTGGTTTCTTGCTCGCCGGTTATCTCCTCTCTGGGTGTTTCTCTCATGTGAAAGTCGGCAATTAGCGCAAACTTTATTGATTGAATCGAATCCTGGAACCTGCCGATACCCCTTTCCGTAAAACTATATTTAATATTGCTTGCAGGGCCGTCAATGTATAGCCACACTAGTCCGGCAAATACCAGGAGGATAAAGATGAGGCTTAACTTTTTCATTGAATTATCTTTTTACCTTGATACTTAATTACTTGTAAATAGAGCGGATTAATCCATAGGTTATGGCATACACGCTAACGAATGGTCTCCCTTCACTGCCAGATCTGAATGGTCCGGTTTGTCGGAGCCGGAACGGAACCGAAGGCAAACAGCCGCGACGATTTTTTTCCTGCCCTTTGCATTTTGCACTTGATGCATGTCCTCGTGGAATCAACAGCGGTCTGTCGGGTTAAACTCGCAACACTTTCGAATTATCGATTAACTTAAATGAATGGACTGCACTTGCCAATTCCAGGCATCCTTGCACATTTCATCCATACCGAGCTCTGATTCCCAGTCCAGCTCAACTTTCGCCAATCCCGGATCAGCATAACAGCAGGCCATGTCTCCCTCTCTGCGATTTACGCAGTTGAAAGGAACTTTTCGGCCGCATACCGTTTCGAAAGTTTTTAGTATCTCCAGAACCGAGTATCCCTTTCCTGTGCCAAGATTGACGGTTAACACTCTGCCTTCGCTCAGGGCTTCCAGTTTCTGAATCGCCTGAACGTGCCCCCTGGCAAGGTCCATGACATGGATGTAGTCACGTATTGCAGTGCCATCACGGGTGTCATAATCGTTACCGAAAACATTCAACATCTCCTGATCACCCGCAGCCACCCTGGTGATTGTAGGCAAAAGATTGCTCGGGACGCCGGTCGACTGTTCGCCAATCAGCCCACTGGGATGCGCTCCCACGGGATTAAAATATCTTAGTATTACTACCTTCCAGGATTTGTCTGCGCGCGAGACATCTCTGAGCATCTCTTCAATGTACAGCTTGGTCCGCCCATAGGGACTCATGGGTTCGGTCCTGGTATTCTCGGTAATGGGTGGTTCGGCGGATTGGGCATAGACGGCTGCCGATGAACTGAACACCATGACCTTGACATTGTTGCTGACCATACATTCAAGTAATGAAATTGCGCAATTTAGATTATTGTCGTAGTAGTCAAGCGGCTTATTCACCGAATCGCCCACCGCTTTGTGCCCGGCAAAATTGATAACCGCGTCTATCCGATTTTTCGAAAAGATTGCGTTCAGTGATGCTCTGTCACGAACATCGGACTCGATAAACTCAACGCGCTTACCGGTAATATCCTGCACCCGCTGAATATTTTCTATTCGGCTATTGGCCAGAGAGTCGACAACAATAACCTGATGTCCCGACTGTAACAGGCTTACGCAGGTGTGCGTACCTATATAACCAGCGCCACCTGCAACCAGAATTTTCATATATTTAAGTTACCATCTGGTTTGCAGGCATGTTCGCCGCCTTTTGTAACAGAGAATCGATTGTGGGTGCGAAACGGTTTTCAAATCCGCGCTACTTTACTAACCAGTAAAGATAATTCGGTATCGGAAATTTTCGCTTGTTAAGTATCGATCCATCGATAGAAATACCCGTGTTTTCAAATTGACGTTGCTGGTATTCGAGCGACTCCCGCGTGGTTCTCGAGCTGTCTATCACCAGGATATTAACGTCGCTATTTAACAGCCAGAAGGTACCGCTGGAATTATTCAACGATCCGGTATCAATCAATATAATATTGTATTCCTGCCTCAACTTTCGGAACAATTTTCGGGTCTGCTCGTTACCCACATCCGGGTCGGAAGATCGATCTAATATCGTGCCATCATCGTCAAAACTAATGTCCGGAACCGGAAATTCATTATCATATGCCACATCGCCTAAACCAAATGAATTTTGAGAATTATTAGCGAGTTTAATAGTATCAAATTCCAGTTTTTTATCTTTAGTAACATATTCAGATAAGTCAGAAAAATCTTCCAGTTCGGTGACATCCAGCAAGCGTATCTTTCGAGAACGTTTACCGCTGACATCCAGTAACAGAATCTTGCCGGAATCCGTCGAGCTGAACGAACGCGCCAGCCCCGTTGTTACGGTAGATACCCCTTCACGAGGAAATCTTGAGGTTAATGCAATGACAGAGCAATGATTACCCTTATTCAGCATCCACCTGGATAATATTTGCATACGAATTTTTGCAAATGAGGCCGGTTTGGGAGTGCGCGAGAAAATCATAAACAATTTTTTCTAATGAATTATTTGTGGCTGGATGGCTGCCCACTAAAAATTGAAGGGACTCTAAATGTGACTATATATTGTTTTTTATATTAGTAAAACATCTGTTTACCTTTCAAATTATGAAGCCGGAAAAACGGCTAGACAGACGTCGACAAATTAACTACCTGCCCTGGCCGCTAACCATTTACCTCGATATATACACGTTTCAACAGTTCTGCCCCGACCCTGACTGTTTTAATAAACAGCCTGTAAATCGGATTAGCCGGACCATACCGATCGATTAGATACATCCACACCCTGATGCCTGACAGGCGATCGATACTCACGGAGTCTTTATGCATTCTGAAATCGACAAGCGCTTTGTCGACATGTTGGGGAAGGTAGCCCGCTTTTAGAAACTTGAGATAAAGGTCAATATCGATCTTGCAGGGTAGATTAATATCATAAGAACCTAACGCCAGCGCCGTTTGCCTGCGAAACAGGGTGCCCGAATGCTTGAATGGCAACCGGGGTTTCAGCAGGGTCGCCAATGTCATCGCCCGGGTTGAGTCATACTGACTATAGCGCCGAATTACCGTTTCCCCGTTGACCCGAACTTGACGGATATTTGCGAACACCAGGTGTATGTCCGTATGCCGGGACATGGCATCTACCAGCATATCCAGCGCATCCTCGGCAAGTCTATCATCGGAGTCCAGAATACAGATGAGATCTGTCCTTGCTTTTTCGAGGCCCTTCGCCCTGGCCGCGGCTACGCCCTGATGGCTTTGATAAACAACAGAAACCTTCGGTTCGCTAGCCTCGAGTAATTGTAGCCACTCGATGACCTCTTGCTCGGAACCATCATCGACAATGAGAATTTCATAATTGGGGTATTGCTGGATTAGGGTGCTGTCTACCGCACCCTTGAGAAGCTCAAGCCGCCCATAGGAAGCCACCAGTATGGTAACTGCTGGTCGCGAACTATTTTCCTCTAATGAATCCTTCATCTGATTATCCAGGCAGCTTAAACGGTTTAAATCTGTGGCACAATTTAATACTAACCAGATTTTGTCGTATCTGGAATCCGCATCGACCTAGTTGTAGAATAGTGACTGCATAGCTGGTAGATTCCAACGCCTGATCAAAATAATGAATATACGGCATATGGCCTGATATGTTATATGCCAGACATATGTTTACTCCGTTACAAAATTCTGATCGTCACCTATCGGTCCGATTACCTGTTTTATTGAAAACAATTGCGACAGGAGCGATTACCTTAATTTCACTGTACGCGATACTGAATACTGCTTACGCCACTGAAGATACGGCACGTGGCAGCACGGCTACGACAATACCGCATCCTGAACTTGCGCCGATGGGCATACGCCGCGGTAGTTTCACATTGTTTCCTAATCTTATTTACTCGCTGAACTTTGTCGATAACGTTTTCGCAACCGAAAGTAATACGGAATCAAGCTATGTATCGGAAATTATCCCATCAATTTCAGCAAATTCCGACTGGAACAATCACGCACTTAATTTCAGGGCCACTGTGATCGATTCCACCAATAACAAGTTTTCCAGCGAAGACTATACCGACTGGAATCTGGAGGCCGACGGCATAATCGATATCAGTCGTGATACCTTGTTATCATTGGGAGCAGCCACTGGTCTTCAACATATTGCAAGATCAGCACCCGATGACGCACGCGGAGTTGAACCGACGGAATTCGACAGGACCAGTTTTTTCACCCGTTATTCACACAGGTCGGGACGCCTGGTGAGCGCCATCAATTTAAACCTTGTCCGCAAGGAATACCAGGATGTAGACGCAATCCGTCTGGGGATCCCGGTTACCCTCGATACCAGCGATCGCGATCGCACCGAGTCCAGATTAAGGCTGCGAACCGGCTTTCGTTATGTCGGTGACGAACAGGTCTTTTTCTCGCTGGAAGGCTTCGATCGGAATTACGACACTACCCGCAACTTCAGCGGGCTGGACCAATCATCGACAGGCCTCGAAGCCCTGGTTGGCGCCAGCTTCGATTACCACGGCATTGTGCTGGGAGAATTTGCCGTTGGTTACCGCACCCAGGATTACCAGCAACCTTTGGAAGACATCCACAGGCCAATCATTGAAACCAGCATCCGGTGGAACGTTACAGATTTATCTACCATTAGTTTTATTGTTGATCACCAGGTTCAGGAATCGATCGACCTGGTATTTTCCGGATATACATCAACATCAGCTTCCGTGACCCTGGATCACGAACTGAGGCGAAACCTGTTACTGGATCTGTCGCTACAATTTACCCGGAACGAATACATCGGTATAGATCTCGCCGATCGAAACGATGATATCTACAATATCGGGGCTGGTTTCACCTATAAAATGAATCGTAATCTATTTTTTAATTCGCAATTTGTTCATGAAGAAAGAAAAAGCGATTTCAATACAGTATTAGGAGACCCCGAACGGTTTGATTTCAACAGAAACCTGATATCCTTTCAGCTACAAGCACAATTCTAGCCGGTACCAAAACTGCGATGAAACAGATCAATTCAAAAAATCACCAGCTGTCGATCGATGACAGCAAAATTAACCGGCGCAAGTCAATGTCGGCGCTAATTTTATCTGCATTGATTGCCACAATGGCTGCCTGTAAAAGCAGCAACTTTCCTGAACAGGGGTCCTACCGTACCCCCGTGCTCGATAAAAATACCGTATTTACCCTGGGCCCGGGTGATAACATACGCATCAGAGTTTACGACCACGAGGATTTATCGGGCAGTTATAATGTAGACGATACCGGCAGAATTTCATTGCCGTTTATTCTTGGTGTCAATACCAGGGGATTAACGCTGCCGGAGCTGGAGCTGAAGATAGCGGATGAACTTGCAAAAAACTTTATCGTGAATCCCAAGGTCAGTATTGATTTAATTAAGTCGCGCCCTTTTTGCATTTTGGGAGAAGTCAGAAATCCCGGTTGCTTCAGCGGCAAACACGGTATGAACACCGTACAGGCTATCGCCATAGCCGGTGGCTATACCTATCGCGCCTATAAGGAAAAATTTGTCGTTACCCGTGAAAATGGCCGAAAAGTAGTCGCCGACAGCGGCACGCCAATATTTGCCGGGGATACAGTGGAAGTATATGAACGCTATTATTAGACCGGAAAGCCTGGCCAATGATTTGCTTGCCGCATCATCGATGACCAACTCGCATGGCTAAAGGTCGATAACAGATTAAATTTACGTAGATCTGCGTATCTGCTTTGCCGTGGATTATTTGGCATCGTGCTTTACGCCTCGTGCCCGATAACCCGGTATTATCGCGCTAAGTCAAATATATAGAAACGCTTTTGAGGCCCAATGCAAAGTATCCGCAAGCAGATCGCGCTGGCTAAATACATCGTACGCTTACTCTGCAGACTCGTTTATCGCACTTGCACGCAAAAGATGCGCGTGCTCCCGGACTTCTTTGTTCTAGGCCCACCGAGGTCCGGGACTAGTTCGCTAAGCTACTACATCGCCCAGCATCCAAACCACCTCAGGCCATTCATGAAGGAGCTAGCCTACAGCGCAGATCCAGAATCGAAAAGGGTGCCGCACGCACAGTTCAATCAAAATTTTTACCGCCAGCTGCCCGCGGGGCTGCGAAGACCCTTAATGTGGGCGGTACAAGGATTGTATTACCATAATGGCGCCAGCGGATATCGCAAGCTCTTTCCGCTCGCATCGGCCATGAAAAGGACAGCGCAGAGGCACGGAAACGCGATTACCGGCGAATACACAGTCCTTGGACTCTATAACGACGCAACGACTGAGGGGTTCCCCTATTGCCTCACCGGCGATGGCACGAAGTTTATAACGATTTTGCGAAATCCTGTCGATTTTCTGTACTCGTTCTACACAACGGAAACCAGTGCTCATTTCCGAAAGGTTAATCGCGACCTGAACTTCGACCGGTTCATCCATCATCCCGAAGACCTCTACGCCGACGACAGGTTTCTCCGCAAAATGGACATGATGTTGCAACAATGGCGTCCGCTCTTCGAACAGTATTCGTTTTTCGACGAAAGTCGGTATTCCTTTGCGACATTCCTGGTCTCGTACGTGGTCTTCGTTAAGCAATGGGCGAGTAAACTTCCGCGGGACCGCTTTCTTGTGCTGAGCTTCACGGATCTCTGTGAGAACTCACAGGAAACAATGAACACCGTTTTCGATTTTCTGGAGGTCCCGCGTTTCGAAGTCCCGGATGTGAAGCCCGTAAATGCCAATATGTATACGGAGAAGGCGATCCCAGAAGAGACGGTATCCTACATCAAAGCGGTGACCCAACCTTTCAACGAGGAACTCTACAAGTTTCTCGGACGGGATCTCGGATGGAGATAGCAGAATTTATCTCGACCCTGCCCTCGGCCGCTCGGGATTAAGACGTCAGACATGAGGCGACTGTTCCAACCAGTGATATCGAGACTGCGGGCCTGGCGGCGAAGGCGAAGATGGCGTTTGCGCCGATCCGCAGTTTTTGCATGGATGCCCGACGGTGCCGTGCGTGACGTATCGGCCACACCGGGCAGGGGGTACTATGCGCTACCTTGCGTTCATCCTGACGGCAGTTCCGTCATCTTCCACGGCGGCACATGCGAGTTTTCCCGAATCTGGAGAACCGATCTCGACACGGGAATTTCGACGCCGTTGACCTCAAATGCGGTGGTTGCATGCTCGGCTTCTTACAGCGCGGACGGTGAGTATATTACCTACTGTGCCGATGACGTCTCGAATCATAAACCCTATACGATGGAGAAGGCGGTTCATGCGTTTCCGGGCACAGGTATCTATTTCGGCGGCGCCCCGTATTGGATGGGTGTATTCGTGATGAAAGCGGACGGTACGGATGTCCGTCAGCTCACTTCCGGTCGATACAGCGACATGCGCCCGGCATTCAGTCCCGACGGTAAAACCATTGTCTTCCTACGACATCCCCGCACGCCAGGGGCGCTACGAACGATGTGGCAGATTTCCGTAAATGGCCGAGAGTCTCCACAGCCGCTTATTATAGATGTCTCGGTGGGACGGCCCTGGTATTCGACCGATGGTATCTCCATCTATTTTTTCACGGAGGTGAACGGCCGCAATACCCTTGCCGTGATCCCGAGCCAAGGAGGACCCTGGCAACCGCTTGCCAACGACACCCTGGGCGACTGGAGTCACGGGCCTTATTGCGATCCCGATGGCAAGCATCTCTGGTATCATTGCGGCATCAACGGTAGCTCGATATGCCGCCTCCCGCTTGAAGGCGGCGACCCCGTGATGCTGGAACCGCCCGGGTTTTCGGAAAAGTCCTGCGCCCACCCTTCGATTTCCAGGAACAACGTCGTTGCCTTCGATTGGCTGGAATACGCTCAAAAAAAGAAAAATGTAGTGCCCAGGAAGTGATCCGGGTATTGACACGAGCACTGTCAGGCTAGTCACCAACCACTCAAATCGACCGGCAGATTGGCAATCGGCCATTTTTCCACGCCTATATTCACCAGCCCCGACTGTGCCGGGTTATCCAGATTCAAGTCTATGCTCGCAGCCGCGGGATAACGAACGATAAACTCATCATCAAATCCTGGAGCAATTCCCAGCTCGAATCTGATCCGACCTGGAACAGACGAATCCAACACATCCGCTGCTTCCAGAGATACTCCGCCGACACTCAACGGAGCCATGTCGGATATAATTTCGCCCTTGTACTGGATTCCTTGCGATCCGGCGGTTGCCCGCAGGTGCCACGCGCCACCCGGTTCTTTCCATACGAACAATCCCTGATCCGTGGCCAGGTCTACCGCCGGCGCGCCATAGGGACCGGCCATCGGAACCAAATAAGCGTTCGGCTCACCCAGGGTTCCGGCGCTGCGGTTGACACCGTAAACAGGGAACAGCCTGTCGCGTAGATAAAAAAGCCCCAGATTACCGAATTGCGGGAAGTTTATATCGATACCATCCCAACCTGTTCCTACGGACCCGTAAACACCGACGGCATGCGTCACGCTTGCCACAGTATCGTCAACCTCAAGGTCATACGCGGCATAATTGATGAACGGTTGCTCGCTCAGAAATACCACGCTGCTTTGATGACTGTTACCGTCTCCTTTCCACCTTGCCACCAGGTTATTTGACAAGGTATCGGTTCCCAAAAACAGGCCAGCCTGGGAATCATTAATGTCCCACAGCTGAATATCCGGCAAATCCTCGGAATTTACGATCCATCCCACGGGTGACAGAGGCAGGGCAGTTGTACCGACGTGGATTTGCCGCGGATTGGCCTTACCGTCTCGAGTTACGGACAACATAGAACTGCTTCTGGGCGTCACATAGAATTCGAGGCGATCTTCGGACCCTGAAACATTCGATAGCAGCTCAAATCCCGCATCGCTCCTGAGCCATGAGTCGGCTGCATCCAGGCCAAATGCATCTGCGGAAACCAGCGGTACCGTCGCGATCAGTTTTACCTGGTATTCTCTCGGCGAACCATCGCCACTGACCCGCAGATGATAGGGCCCATCGAACGTCTCTTTCCAGAGATAAATCCCCGTGTCGATTCCCGGGGTGTAATCGGGTTGCCCGGCAAGTGAAGGAGTACTGGGTTCGACTACATGCAGCGTCTGATTACCCGGGATATCCCTCACTTCTTGCACGACTCCACTTGGCCATTGGATCGTCATACTTGATATGAGTGTTTCGGCGCCAAGGCCAAAATGCTCGGGACCGCTGCCTTGCGAGTACAGCTGGCCACCTCCTCCACCATTGACATGTCTGGTCTGCTGTCCGG
>Ga0224497_10001702_pt1 | contig 13709 bp, 15 predicted proteins | sample SF_Jul11_sed_USG_4_FD_167970 | JGI IMG/M metagenome (GOLD analysis project Ga0224497, IMG submission 167970) | Sediment microbial communities from San Francisco Bay, California, United States - SF_Jul11_sed_USGS_13 | ecosystem: Environmental > Aquatic > Marine > Sediment | place: USA... | reverse complement strand
GATCGCACCGTTCCTCCTGGTTCTTTTCGGTGGCTTTGCGATGTTCCGTGTAGTCAGGCACCGCATGTCGATGCCGATAGATGACGACACAGCCATAACAGCTAAAGAGGGGTCGACTGAGTGACTTTCTGGGTAATTGCGGCGCTCTTGTGTCTCGTCGCCCTGGGTTTCGGTGTTTGGCCCCTGTATCGTGAGTCACGCCGTCTCACGCCATTACTGGCGATTGTCATCGTGTCCACGGTGGCAGTGTCCGTTGGTCTTTACAGCCGCATAGGCAGCCCGGATGTGCCATCGGCCGGGGCAAAGTCCGACGCGCTTCCGGATATGGAATCGGCGATGGCCTCGCTGCAACAGCGGCTCGCGAAGAATCCCGACGACGTAAACGGTTGGAATATGCTGGCACGTTCCTATATGACGTTGCAGCGTTTTGGCGACGCAGTCACGGCTTACGAGCGGGTCATGGAACTGGAGGAGGGCCAGAACGCGCAGACGCTGGTCGATCTCGCATTGGCAATCATGTCTCGTGACGGCACCGCGATCGAGGGCCGTACCTCGGCACTGATCGAAAGTGCGCTGGCGCTGGAGCCGAACAACCCGGCAGCATTGTTCTATTCGGGTATCGCGTCCGCGAATCGCGGTGATACGGAGATGGCGGCGAAGCGTTGGGAGATGCTCCTGGGTCTGAACCCGCCGCCCGAGATTCGTTCGATCCTCGAGCAGCGCGTCACAGAATGGCGCGGTGTGCCGATCGAGTCGATTGAACCGCGGGTCGCCGATACAAGTCCGGCCTCGCCATCCGATTCGACAGAAGCACCGACTGCCGATCCCGATGCCGTGGTGACGGCGCGGATCGCATTATCGAACGATGCGCTTTCGGCACTTACGTCTGATGCCAACGTGTTCGTTATTGCACGCGACCCGGCACAACCGTCACCGCCCATCGCGGTCAATCGTGTGCGCTTGTCCGATTTGCCTGCTGTCGTGTCGCTCGGTGATGCGCAATCGATGGTTGCCGGACGCTCGCTATCCGGTTTTGAAGAATTCGAATTACTGGCCCGTGTTTCCCTGAGCGGATCTCCAGCCGCAGCGTCGGGGGACTGGTTTGGTACCATGATCGTAAGACCGGCGGACAATCCCTCGGTTTTCCTGGCGATCGACCAGCAGGTGCCGTAATGGCATTGCCGCAGTCCCTCGAAGGCAAGCTTCGAATCCCTCTTATCGGCGCGCCGATGTTCATCGTTTCGGGACCCGAACTGGTAATTGCGCAGTGCCAGGCCGGCATTGTCGGATCGTTTCCAGCACTTAACGCGCGACCGCAGTCAGCTCTGAGTGAGTGGCTGAAACAAATCAAGGACGAACTCGGCGAGTATAAAGAAGCTCATCCGGACGAGCCGGTCGCGCCGTTTGCGGTTAACCAGATTGCACATGCCAGTAATCCTCGTCTTTTTGAAGACGTAGAAACCTGCGTTAAACACGAAGTGCCCATTATCATCACCAGCCTCAGACCCCCTGAAGAAATTGTCACAGCTGTTCACTCCTATGGCGGGCTGGTCTTTCACGATGTGATCAGCCTGAAGCACGCACGTAAAGCGATGGAGCAGGGCGTTGATGGCATCATCGCAGTATCCGCTGGCGCCGGCGGTCACGCGGGACCATTGAATCCATTCGCCTTCATCAAGGAAATAAGGCGCGAATTCGATGGCGCCGTGATTCTCTCCGGCTGTATCACGAGTGGCAGCGATGTTGTGGCGGCACTGGCGTTGGGCGCCGACCTTGCTTACAGCGGGACGCGCTTTATTGCGACTGACGAGGCCCGGGCCGTGCCAGAGTACAAAGCAATGCTTGTCGACAGCAAAGCTGACGACATTGTGTATACATCGCTATTTTCTGGCGTGCACGGCAGTTACCTCAAAGGCAGTGTCATCAACGCAGGGATGGATCCTGACAATCTGCCCGAGGGTGACAAGAGCAAGATGAATTTTGGTAGCGGCGGCGATGTCGCCGCCAAAGTCTGGAAAGACATCTGGAGCGCGGGGCAGGGTGCGGGCAATATTGGTGAGATTTTGCCGGCCCGCGAACTGGTGCTGCGCATGGAGCGCGAATATCACGATACGCTGGCCCGCCTTGGCGCTGCCTAGCCATGCATATCGTCTTTTATTCGTACCTGTTCGTCGCTGTCGGCGGCGCGCTTGGCGCGATGGCGAGACTAGCACTGAATGTTTTCCTGCAACGCGACGTCGAGTTTCCCTGGGGTACCTTGAGCGCGAACCTGATCGGTTGCCTCGTGATGGGGGTTCTCGCGCAACTGATCGCGAATACGTCGTGGTTTAACGATGCTGGCATTATTCCTGATCAATACCGTCTGCTGTTTGCCGTGGGCTTTTGCGGCAGTTTCACAACGCTGTCGTCTTTGGTGCTGGAACTCAACACAATGATCCAAAAGAACGAGCTGTTTTATTCTTTTTCGTACCTCGTCAGCACGCTGGTAGGGGGGTTCGCTTGCTTCTATCTCGGCGTCGTCCTCATGCGGGCCGTTTTGCAGTTGCAGAACAGCTAAGTAACTGGATTCATCATTCAGCAATGCAAACGAAATGGCTGCCCCAGCCTATATACGTGTACGGTATTCCACCCAGTTTCAGACAAGTCTCTTCATCCTCGACACCCTCGTAGACTTTCTTCATGTATTTTTCTTTAGGTCCAGGGCAATAATCGCCACACGCGAATACTTCGATGATCCTCGGCTTCGTCGGAGCATCTTCTTCGTCCTGGCCGGCACAGGCACTGATCAAGAAAGCTGACGCCAATAATAATTGCGTGAGGGACATAGTTCTAATTATCGCATTTCATGATTCAACAGTATCGGCAGCGCTCAGCTCAAGGACCTCGACGATACGGTCGAGCCAATCGAGATGTTCGGGCTTCATGAGTACCGAGCGAAGACAAGTGATCGTTTCTGAATTCGCACTAATACCGGGGGCATAGCGCTGAACCAGCTGAACAGGTAGCTCGATCATTGCGAGATGCAGGTCACGTTCGGCGGCTTTCGCGAACACGCGACGAGCGCGCTCGCTTGCGGTTCGGCTGTCGGGCGCCTCGACCGCGTAAACGACGATGTCGAGTTCGGGCTCCATCAATGGCATGAAGTTCTTGCTGTCTCGCAGCCTTTTCCAGAAATGCCGCGCCGCGTTCAGGCAATCATCGAGCATCGCAGCGAATTCACCGTCGCGCAGCAATGGAAGCAGCCGCTGCGTTGCCCACAGCGCGACAGCCGACGCTCCGGGTCGTGAGCACTCGAGACTGATTTCCCCGAGGTGCAGTTCGGCCGAACTGAAATAGGTGAATGGCGAGCTGTGTTTGTACAGTTGGCCCACTGACGGGTCCTTGAACAGGATGCAGCCGCAACCATAGGGCTGCAACCCGTGTTTGTGTGGATCGATGACGATGGAGTCGACGGCGGCGAGGCTGTCGTAAACTGCGCGCGTGTCGTCGTGCAGCTGCCCGGCGAGGACGAAGTAACCGCCGTAAGCCGCGTCGGCATGGATTCGGAAATCGTACTTTGACTGCAACGCGATGAGCTCCGGGAGCGGATCGACCGCGCCGAGGCCGGTATTGCCGATAGTCGCAACGACGGTACCGATGTCGCCCGCGCGCAATAGCACCTCGAGCGCATCGGTGTCCATGCGTCCATCGCTCGTTACCGGCACCGATGAGAAGGGCAGGCCGAGAACGTCGCTGATGCGGCTGTGCGTGTAGTGCGCTTGCTCCGATGCGACGATTCGTTTGCCCGGGTGCGAGTTCCCCGCGACCCAGAGTGCTTCGAGATTGGCCATCGTGCCGCCACCCGTCAGGTGACCCAGGGGTCCATCCCAGCCGAACATTTCGCCGAGTTCGATGATGCACTCTTTTTCCATGGCCGAACTGGCCCGGCCACCGTCGAGCGCGTGATTGTTCGGGTTCACCCAGAGCGACATCGCGTAAGCGATACGCGCAATCGGGTGGGGTGGCTTGAGCATCTGTCCGGCGTACTGCGGATGGTAGTAGGGGAAATTATCGTGCATTCGCGTCGCGACTTCCTGCAGCACGTCTCCGATAGCCGCGGCATCGAATTGCATGCTGAAGTCGGGCAGGTCCGAATAGCCCTCGGCCAACTTGTCGAGAGCATTCTTCAGGAGCGTCAGTTCCGTCGCGTCTATCATCGGTGGTTCCGGTTACCTTCGTCGCGCAGCATATCGTAAACTGTGCAAATGGACCTTATCGCGATCGCCGTGCCATTTTTCATGCTCGCGCTAGTCGTAGAGCTGATCATTGACTGGCGAAAAGGCAGCGGGCTCTATCGCAGTAACGACGCGATCAATAGCCTGAGCGCGGGAATCCTCAGCACGACCATAGGCTATTTCACGAAGTTCCTGCCCTTGATCGCTTGGGGATTCGTGCTGCGCAATTTCGCACTCATCGATATGAAGCCGGAGTGGTTCGATCTCTCACCGAGTGGATTGCTGCTCTGGGTAACCGCGGCGCTTGCCTGGGATTTTTGCTACTACTGGTTCCATCGCTTCAGTCATGAGATATCGGTGCTCTGGGCCGCGCACGCGGTGCACCATCAAAGCGAGGACTACAACCTGTCAACCGCGCTGCGGCAAACGAGTACGGGGTTCCTGTTTGGCTGGATCTTTTACACGCCGTTATTCCTGATTGGCTTCCCGCTGGCAGTTCTTATCACGGTCAATGCCATTAACCTGATCTACCAGTTCTGGGTGCACACGCAAATGGTCCGGCGGCTGGGCGTTCTCGACCGCATCCTGGTGACGCCTTCAAATCATCGCGTGCACCATGCTCAGAATGAGCGCTATATCGACAAGAACTACGGCGGCATGCTGATTCTCTGGGATCGTCTTTTCGGGACATTTGAGGATGAGAACGATGACGAGCCGGTGGTTTTCGGGGTACGCAAACCGCTGGCGAACCTGAACCCGTTTTGGGCCAATCTGCAGGTCTACGACTACCTGCTGTTCGATGCCCGCCAGACGTCCCGGTGGCGCGACAAGGTTGCGGTCTGGTTCCGCCGCACGGGCTGGCGGCCCGCGGACGTCGAGGCGCGGTACCCGAAGCAACAAACGGATTTTTCGCGGTTTCAAAAATTTGATCCACAAACGGCGCCGCAGCAACGGCATTACGTCATGGCTCAGTTCATTATCGGTATCGCAGGCGCGCTGCTGATCGCGGAGTGGTATGCGCGTGAAGGCGCCGGGGCCGTTCTGATTCCGTGCATTCTGTTGTGGCTGCAACTCTATACCCTGGGATTACTCAACGAAGGCCGGTCCTCGGCGCGTCGCCTGGAGTGGCTGCGTTTGCTGGTTGGAGTCCCCGTCCTGTATTTGCTCTTGTCGGCCAGCGCCGACGGAGTGCTGCAACAGGCTGGGGGATGGATCGTTGTGGCCGTTTATTCGATCGCGTCCGCGGCCTGGTTGGCGCTGATCCCAAGGCCTGGGAGACAAGCAATAACTCATTTATAATCATATATATACGAATAGAATATCAAGTAAATTATCGGTTGCAGGGAGAACGTTGATGGGCACCAGGAAGAACATTCACTCAGGCGCACCCTGGGAGTCCAAAGCCGGTTACTCCCGTGCCGTTCGGGTTGGTCCACACATCATGGTCTCGGGAACCGCGCCGGTCGGCGAGGATGGTGAGGTGGTTGCTGCCGGTGATGCTTACGCCCAGGCCAAGCGGTGCATCGAGATCATTGCCGTCGCCCTCGGCGAAGCCGGGGCGGGCCTCGAGGACGTCGTTCGCACTCGCATGTTCGTGACCGATATTGAGCGGTGGGCCGACGTGGCCAGAGCGCATAAAGAAGCGTTTGGAAAGGTGATGCCGGCCACGACCATGGTCGAAGTCTCAAAGCTCATCGGTCCCGGCATGCTCGTCGAAATCGAGGCGGATGCGTTGCTTGAGGATGACTAAGATCCTGCTGCGCCCGTCTGCGATAGCGCTGACCCTTGCGAACCTGGTGCCGTTGGTGGGCGTGCTGTATGTGGCGATCATATTCGGGGCTGCCCTGATCCAGTGGTTGGGCAGCCCCATCATGATGCTGGTCGTGCTGGTCGCCGCAAAAATTGTGTTGGATCTGCGGCTGCATCTCGCTGAGCGTGAAAAGTTCGCGGTGGGGCTCGTGACCCCCTGACTGTTAGTCCGCGCTGGTGCTGGTCTCATCCCCGGCTTGCCGGCGATCCTGCTTGCCATGTCGTTTGCCGTCGCGCCTGTTGTTGCGGGCTTCGGCACGTTCCTCCTCTGACATTGACTCCCATTTCTGGCGTCGCTGGGCCTTCTTTTCCTTATGCCGTGCGCGCGCGGCTGCGCGTTCTTCCTCGGACAACGACTCCCAATGCTCGCGCCGCTTTGCGTGTCTGTCCTTGCGTTTCTGGCCTGCACCTTCCGGCCGGTTAGCGGCCATACGCTCGCGCAACGCTTTGCGTTCCTCGTCCGACAGTCCTTCGCGTTCACTGCGCCATTTCTCGCGCATTGCAGCGCGTTCGTCGGGTGACATGCTCTCCATGTAGGCCCGACGCTCTTCCGGGCCGAGGTCGGCGATGTCGGATACCGACTGCGAATAGCCGGTAACGGGAAGTAACAGCGCCAGCCCGGAAGCCAGCAGGAGCAAGCGAAGTTTTTGCATCTGGTATTCTCCTCAGTTGAGACGAATCTGCCTTGAAGCGCCCCATACGCTTAACGCATGGATGTGTACTGGGTTGACATGAATTCTACAAGAACATTCAAATTTATCTATTCGGTTTTGATCGCAGGCCTGGTCCTTGCGGCTTGTGCATCGCGCCCGGAACTTGCGACCCGAAGTGGCGTCGTTCCTGCCGGCGCAGACTTGTCCGGCCTTTGGCAACTTCGCGAGGAGCCTGGCTCGAAACCCATTCCAAGAGGGGACCCCGACCCAGGAATCCGGATTCCACCGAAATCCACAACGCCGAGTGTTGCCAAACGGCGGTCCAAACGCTCCTCGGGTACTGCCGTAACCATGTTTCTGGAAACAGGCGCATCACTCAAGATCTCGCAAACCCCGGACGGTCTGTTCATCAGTTTCGACCGGGCTATCGTCGAGGAGTATACGTTTGGTGAAAATCGAATTGTCTCCGTGGGCCCGATCGAGGCGCAGCGCGTGTCGGGATGGAACGGGATGGTGTTTGTCGTCGAGACGCTCGATGAGCAAGGGACGTTGTTAACCGAGTCCTGGCACCTCGAACCGGGTGGCACCGTCTTGGTGCGCGACATCCTGGTCAGCCGCGGTAACAACGAACAGTTCTCGTCGCGGCAGCGCTTCGACCGCATTTAGTCGCTTGGTGTATAGCGTCGCAGCGTCGCCCGAACGCGCAGCTTGCCTTTACGGTGTTGTTCGATGACAACCGGCAGATAGTCCAGTTCCTCGGCGCACCAGAGCGTCGTCACCCTGGAAGAGTTTTCTGCCTGATGTTGAATGCCGACGGCCGTGAAAGTGCCGGCCGCAACCTTAATTTCTCGGCTACCGATCGAACGCACATTCAGGGTTTTGAGCTTATCGGCTTCGAATAACTGGTATTGCTCGCTGAGCTGGTCGTTTAGCAAGTCATGCATGAGCGCATATTGAATCGACACACGATCCTGCCGGAGTCGATCGAGGGTCGTATGAAATTCATCATCGTTGACCGTGCCACTTGCCTCCAGCGTATTCCAGTCAAACCGGATATCGGCGCGCGGATCCTCCTTGGCGATTGTGTCGTTCGTCTGGTAAGCGATCGGATAGACGCCCTCATCGCCAACCGCGAACTCTGAAACTTCGGTAATGTCGCCGTGAGCGAGGATTCTTGACATGCCTGTCGGCTCGACAAAGTGCGTGGCGATATAGCCGGAGTCCTTCGCTTTAAGCTCCGTGCTTAACCGACCACCGACCACACTGATCTTGATCCTGTACTCGGCCGTGTGCGGCGTAAGCTCTCCGCTGGCCTGGGCAGCACCCGCAAACAAGCTGGCGGCCAACAGTAACGCTGGCATCCAATGGAACTTCCGGAAATCGCGGCGGCAATACCCGTTCATGCGTAGCTCTCTTTGAGGACCTGTTCGGATTCTCGCATAAGTGACATGACTGCTTCCTGAACAGCCAGGCGGTGCGACTCCAGCGCGTCCAGCGGCGCATTGGCCGGTATCGGGTAGGGCTCGCCGACCGCCAGGACAATGCGTGAAAAGGGCTTGGGAACCATGAAATCGTCCCAGCGATTCAGATACCAGGCGCGCTCCGCGGCGCAAGCGATCGGGATTATGGGCACCCCCGCGATGCGGGCCATGAGGACGGCGCCGACCTTGAACTCGTATTTGGGGCCACGAGGACCGTCGGCAGTCGTGACGATGGAGTATCCAATCTTCATCATGCGCTGCATGTCACGTAGCGCAAGAGCGCCGCTCTGATTCGCCGAACCCCGAATGACTTCAGCGCCCCATGAGCGGGCAATTCGTTCCGGTACCTCGCCGTCTACCGAACCGGAAACAAGGAAGCAGGCCTTGAGTCCCCGCTGCACCCACGAGCGGATCAGCGTCGAGCCGACGACATGATGCTGGTGCCAGTAGCAGGGCGCACACACCGTGCCATCCTCGATGAAGGGCTCGATACGCTCGGCGCCGATCACTTTCTCGACCCGGTAGGTCGACACCAGCAGCCGAATCAACGCCCGTAGCACCGGCAAACCGAGGAAGTAGTAGATTCGCCGCGCCGGTGACATTCGTCGACGGGAAGCCGTGCTGCGTCGTGACTCGACCGAGTCGAAGTCTTTAGGTTGCTGCTTGCTCAAAATGGGACCCGGCGGCAGAAGTGCATGAGTTTGCAGTATCGATTCGACGCCGGTCAATGTAAGATTGCGCCTGCATTTTCCGAGTCCCTCCAAACCCCCATCTGCAGATGACAGAAGCGCAGCTCGCATACAGGCGGCCACCTGGTCCTGACCAGACCGTTACGCTTGGCATTGACCAAGAGACGCTCGCGACACTCGAGGGCCTGCAGCGCGAATTCGGCGACATGGTCAGCATGACCAAGCCAAATGGGCGCCTCGCATTCTTCGTTAACGATGCCGACGAGGTGCGCCGCATCCTGGTGCGCCGGCACAGCAAGTACCACAAGGGCCCTGGATTCGAACGCGTCAAGATGCTGCTCGGCAACGGCCTCATTGTCAGTGACGGGGATGTGTGGAGACGCTCGCGCACGATGATCCAGCCTGCATTCAGCCGGCAGAATGTCCATCGCCTGATGACCGTGATGGTTGAATGCTGCGATCGCCGTGCCGTCCACTGGGCCGATCTTGTCGCTCGCGGCGAGAACATCAATATCACCGAGGAAACCTCCGATTTCGCCCTGGAGCTTATCCTGATCAGCATCTTCGGCGACGATTACCACAATCGCATCCTGACCCAGGGTGAGAATCCGTTCGCGTTTCTTAGCAGGGACTCGACTCGCGACCTCAGTGTCGTCCTGAAGGTCCGCAAGCTGCGCGAGCTGTTGATGAGTATCATCGAGAACAGGCGCAGCCGCGAAGGCGAGGACCAATTCGACTTCCTCTCGATGTACCTTGCTGCCGTTGACAAAAAGGGCAAGTCGTTCACCGATGCCGAGTTACTCGACGAACTCATGACGCTGATTGTTGCCGGATTTGAAACTTCGGCAAATACGCTGAACTGGGTCTGGTACCTGATCGCGAAACATCCCGACATCGAGGAAAGACTGCTTGAAGAAACGCGGCACGTACTGCCCGGTGTAAGCGCTGTGAACCCCGACTCGATCAACTCGATGCAGTACACACAGCAGACGCTTGAAGAAGCACTCAGGTTGTATCCGCCGGTCTGGCTGTTTACGCGGCGCTCGCACGACGAGGATGAACTCGATGACTACGATGTCCCGCCTGGAACCGACATCTACCTGTCACCGTTTATCCTGCATCGGACCGAACGTTACTGGCCGGACCCGCACACGTTCGACCCGGAGCGATTCGCGCCGACCGACAAACCGAGCAAGGACCGACCGTACTTTCCGTTTTCACTGGGCCCACGACGGTGCCTCGGCGAGTATTTTTCTTTCCTGGAAATGAAGGTACACCTGGGCTTGTTACTGCCACGTTTTCGAATGCGCTTGCTTGACGATAAAGAACCCGATCTCGAATTGGGCATTAATCTTCGTTCGGCGAACGACATCTACCTGCAACCCGAGGAACGGTAAGCACGTCATGGAGCTTTACAACACACTCACCGACATGCTGCGCGACGCACGTGGCAAGGACCGTGAAATTCGATTTATCGACGGCGAGAATGACGAGACTGTCATTCGCTTCCCGGACCTGTGGGATCAGGCTATCGCGCTGCTTGGTTCCTTGCAGGCTCGCGGCATGCGGCCGGGTGACGAGCTCATTATTTTCAGCAAATCGAATGCGAGTTTCGTAGTCGCATTCTGGGCTGCCGTGCTCGGCGGTATCGTGCCGGTGCCGGTCGCCGTCGGTATCAGCGATGAGCATCGGCTCAAATTATTTCGCATCGTGTCGCAGCTCAAGAAGGGGACGCTGTTTACAGAAATGGGGTTGCTGGAACGCTTGCTTGAATTCTCGAAGCAACGGGAACTGGATAACATCACGCAATTGCTGGAAACCCGCACCGTGTTAATGAGCGATGTGGAACCGGCAGCGCATGGCGAGGTCTTTGCAGCGACACCGGACGATATTGCATTCATCCAGTATTCCTCGGGTTCGACGAGTGATCCGAAGGGCATCGTGCTTACGCACAAGAACCTTTGCATCAATATCCGCGCGATTGTCGAGGCGACCGGTTGGGACAAGGCCGATCAGAGCATGAGCTGGATGCCGCTGACCCACGATATGGGACTGATCGGTTATCACCTGAGCGTACTCGGCGTGGGCATGAATCACGCTGTCATGGATACCAACGTATTTGTCAGGCGACCGTTGTTATGGATGAGCAAAGCCGATGAACTGCGTGCCACGCAATTATGCTCGCCCAATTTCGGGTACAAGCACTTCCTGAAGCTGTTTGTGCGCAAGGGCCTTCCGGACCTGGATCTTTCATGCGTCAAGTTGATCCTGAACGGCGCGGAACCGATTTCGTGGGAACTCTGCGAGGAATTCCTGGCGGCGCTCGCGCCGCACGGTCTCAAGCGCACAGCGATGTATCCCGTATACGGACTGGCCGAGGCTACCGTTGGCGTTTCACTTCCGAAACCGGGCAGCGAATATTCACGCATCACGGTCGACAGGCATAGTCTGCGCGTCGGAGATGGCTATCGTGCCGTTGACCCCGGCGATCCGGATGCCGTGAGCTTTGTGAAAGTCGGTAATGCCATTCGCGATGTTGAAATTCGAATAGCGGACGACGAGGACAAGGTCTTGCCCGAAGGCGTGATCGGAAATATTCAGCTACTGGGTGGCAGTGTGACCGAAAAGGTGTACGGCGATGATGCGGCGACGGCCGAGCTGTTCACGCCAGATGGCTGGCTGCGCACCGGGGATTGCGGCGTGTTCGTCGATCAACAGCTGGTGATCACGGGCCGTCAGAAAGACATCATCATTGTCAACGGTCAGAACTACTATCCACACGACTTCGAGGAAATTATCGCCGGACTTGATGGCATGGATCTCAACAAGGTCGTGGTCGCAGGCGCGACACCCAAGGGCGGCCAGACCGAGGAGCTGATCGCATTCATCCTTTACCGCCAGGCACTGGAAGAATTCGTGCCCGTGATCCACCGGGTACGAGCGCTGGTCGGCGAGCAAACGGGCCTCGAAGTCGATACGGTGATCCCGGTTTCACGCATTCCAAAGACGACCAGCGGCAAAGTGCAGCGCGGCAAACTCCTGGACGCCTACCTGGACGGCGAATTTGACGAGGTTCTTGGCCAGCTTGCACCTGGTGACGCGGATGACGCCGCGACCGACGATGACGCACTCGTGGCCGAACTCATGACGATTTGCCGCGAGTTTTCGAAAGATCGTAAGATCGGGCCGGGAGACAACCTTTTCGAAGTCGGGGTGAGTTCGCTGACGCTGACCGAGATCGTCCTGGCGGTTGACGAGAAGTACCCGGGTAAACTGGATATCAGCGACTTGTTCGACTATCCGACGTTGCGAGAGATCGCGGCGTTCCTAAGAAGGAACACCACATGACTTATGCACGCATCGCCGGTATAGGCAGTTTTCTGCCGGAAAAAGTCGTCACCAACCATGATCTCGAGAAGACCATGGATACGTCCGACGAGTGGATCCGCGAACGAACGGGCATCAAACGACGGCACATCGCCGGCGACAATGAGACTACCTCGACGATGGGTGTAGAGGCAGCGAAGCGCGCCATGAACATGGCGGGCGTCGGCCCAGAAGATATCGGTCTCATCGTTCTTGGTACGGCCACTCCGGACAAGATCTTCCCGGCGACAGCCTGCATTATTCAACGGCAGCTGGGCGTCAAAGGCTGTGGAGCTTTTGATGTGCATGCCGCCTGCAGTGGTTTTGTGTACGGCCTGGACCTTGCCAACCGTTACATCCAGACGGGCGGAGCCCGCACGGCACTGGTCATCGGCTCCGAGACCTTGTCCAGAATTACGAACTGGGAAGACCGTGGGACAGCTGTCCTGTTCGGCGATGGGGCAGGTGCTGTCGTCCTTCAGGCTAGCGAGGAGCCCGGCATACTGGCCACGCATATTCATGCCGATGGTGAGTACGAAGAACTGCTGCAGGTTGAACAGGGTGTCTCGGTAGGTTTCGACGTTACGAAGGCCGGCGGTGCTTATATAAAAATGGAGGGCAACGCCGTCTTCCGCCGCGCCGTCGCGACGTTCGACAATATCGCCCGCGAAACGGTTGCGGACCTGGATGGCCACCTGGATGACATCGACTGGTTCGTACCTCACCAGGCCAACATGCGCATCATCACGGCGGCGGCCAGGAAACTGCAGATGCCGATGGAGCGAGTGATAGCGACCGTCGACGAACACGCCAATACGTCCGGAGCGTCCATCCCGCTGGCGATGGATCTCGCGATTCGGGACGGCCGTATCAAGCGCGGTCAAACGTTGCTGTTGGCGGCTTTCGGGGCCGGCTTCACCTGGGGATCGGCGATGCTGCGGTATTGATTCCCGAGCGTCCATACTGCGTCCAATTCGACATAAGCTGCAAAAAAGGCCGTTTTCGCCATTCCAGTGTGACCCGGTTCACGTTTTGAGGGCCCTGCTGTCTCTATACTGCGACAGTATGTACTGTCTCCAAACAGAGACACCCACGGAACGGAACGCCGATGGAAAAGGAATTCAACGACGACATACCGCTTTCGGAGTCGAATGTGTCGCTCAAACTGGCCGATATTCAGAAGCGCTGTTCGCAGCTGCTGCAGGACACGGACAATTCGCTCGAGTTGACGCTCGAGGAAGCCGTCGCGCCCAGCGACGCCTTTAATCCCTACGATCGCGCCTAAAGCTCTAGTTCGTTGCTCTTGAGCGCCTGCTGCTGCAGTCGATGCATCAGCCTCAGCCGCCATATCCAGATACCGACAATAAGCGCTGCCGCGACCGGCAGTGCTGCCACCGGGTGTAATAGCACCAGGTAATCGTAAAGTCCGTGCAGGAATGCAGCCAGCAGGAACCCCAGGCTGGCAGCCTTTGCCGCCGGCAAGTTCGAAAGCCGTGC
>Ga0224497_10001700_pt1 | contig 13748 bp, 11 predicted proteins | sample SF_Jul11_sed_USG_4_FD_167970 | JGI IMG/M metagenome (GOLD analysis project Ga0224497, IMG submission 167970) | Sediment microbial communities from San Francisco Bay, California, United States - SF_Jul11_sed_USGS_13 | ecosystem: Environmental > Aquatic > Marine > Sediment | place: USA... | reverse complement strand
GGCCCAGCAGGAAAATCACGCCGCGTTCATATTCTTTGAGGATCTTTATCGTGTTGTACAGCACCACGATAATCGCGGCGCCGATAATTGCGAACAGTGGCAGTTGTGGCATCGGAGACTCCTCCTTAAGTTTGCAGCTGGGCGTCGGTCTTCGTGCTGGAAGCGACAGGCTCTACGTCGAGTATCAGTCCGTCCATGGCGCGCACGATGACTTCCTGGTTTTTCGAAATGGGTATCTTGGATCGCGCGTGCCATGATTCTCCCTCGAGCCAGACGTTGCCGTCGCCGGAAAAGTCTTCCATGGCAATCGCGATGCCGCCGACGATCGATTCTCTGCCCGACACGGCGCCGCGGCGGCGGAGCTTCACGAGATAGCTGAGCATCCAAACGATCAGTAGCGCAAATACCAGTGCGATGCTGATGACAAATGTGATCGAAATGCCAAAACCCGGGATGCCGCTGTCGAACATCATGATCGAGCCGAAGACGAACGCGGCGATTCCCCCGATTCCCAGCGCACCGAAGCTCGGGGCGTACGCCTCCGCAATCATCAGCGCTATGCCCAGGAAGATCAGCGCGACGCCGGCGTAATTGACCGGCAAAACCTGCAGCGCATAGGCGGCGAGCAGAAGGCATATGACCCCGACCACACCCGGAACTATTGCCCCGGGATTCCAGCCTTCGTACATCAGCCCGTAGATGCCTATCAGGCCGAGCAGCAGCACGATTTCGGGATTCGAAATGACACCGAGCAGCTTGATGCGCCAGTTGGCTTCGTAGGGCTGAACGTCGGCGTCCTTGGTTGCGAGCGCCCTGGTTTCGCCGGCTATCTCCACTTCGTGCCCGTCGAGCAGCTGCAGCAATTCGTCGCGGTCCGCCGCAATGAACTCGATGACATTCTCTTCAAGTGCCTGTGTTGCGGTCAGCGTCGCCGCCTCCGTAACGGCCTTTTCGGCCCAATCGGCATTGCGCCCGTGGCGTTCTGCGAGACTGCGAATGTAGGCAACCGCGTCGTTCATCACCTTGCGTTCCATCGAACTGCCCGATGGTGGCGACGGCGCGTCGCCGTCCTCGTCTTGCTCGCCATCGTCGGCCGGTGGCGTTGCGTCCTCTCCGCCGAGCGAGACCGGAGTCGCGGCGCCAAGGTGAGACGTCGGCGTCATTGCCGCGATATGGCTGGCCAGCAGGATATAGGTGCCCGCGCTATCGGCTCTTGCGCCGGCCGGGCTGACGTAAGTGGCCACGGGCACCGAGGAGCCGAGAATTTTTTGCACGATGTCGCGCATCGGCTTCATAAGACCGCCGGGCGTGTCCATGTAAATGACGACCAGTTCGGCGTTGATCTCCTCGGCATGGTCGATGCCGCTGACAAGGTATTCCGAGGTTGCAACACCGATGCCGTCGCGGACTTCGAGTTCGACGACCACGTTGGCGGCCGTGGCCGAATGACTGACCCCGACCATCATCAGGATCAGCGCAAGTAGGGCCGGCATTTCAGGCCACCGGCGATCCGACAGGCGTGAGGTTTTCATGTTCAGATGATACCAGTCTCGTCGGGATTGTGGTGTCTTATCGGGCTTTCGATTCATGCCGTCAGCTGGCATGCTGTCGGCCTCGTACCTTGCCCTGGCAGGCTCATGTTCATTCGATTCATTACGACCGGCGGGACCATTGACAAGATCTACTTCGATGCGCTGAGTCATTTCGAGGTAGGGGAGTCGCAGGTGCAGCATATACTGGCCGAAGGGCTTGTCGACTTCGACTTCGACGTCGTGCCGTTGATGCACAAGGACAGTCTCGATATCGACGACGCTGATCGCCGCAAGCTGCGCGACTATATCGAACAGGACGATGCGAGCCGTTACGTCATTACGCACGGCACTGACACGATGCCGGAAACCGCCGCGGCGTTGCGGGATCTCGAGGGCAAGACCATTGTCCTGACGGGCGCATTGAGCCCGGCCAGGTTCAGGACAACCGACGCCGTCTTCAATGTCGGCATGGCCGTGGGGGCCGTGCAGATGGCCCCGCCAGGGGTTTACATTGCGATGAGCGGTCAGGTTTTCGACGGCGGTGCGGTCCGCAAGAACCGTGCCGAGAATCGTTTCGAGAAAATAACGTAGGAGCGGCTATCAGCCGCGACAGGCTGCGTCCACGGTCTGCTCCTACAGGTCGAAATTAATACCCTGCGCCAGGGGCAGGTCGCGACCCCAGTTGATCGTGTTGGTTTGCCGGCGCATGTATGCCTTCCAGGCGTCGCTTCCCGCTTCACGGCCGCCGCCGGTCTCTTTCTCGCCACCGAAAGCTCCGCCGATCTCGGCACCTGAAGTACCGATATTGACGTTTGCAATACCGCAGTCCGATCCGCCGTTCGACAGGAAGTACTCTGCGTTCTGCAGATTGTCGGTGAAGATGGCGGATGAGAGCCCCTGAACGACGCCGTTCTGCATCGCGATCGCTTCATCGAGCGTGTCGAAGGGAATCAGGTACAGGATAGGCCCGAAAGTCTCGGTTTGCACGATATCCGAGTCGTTGTCCGCAACGGCGATGGCCGGTGTCATGAAGTGACCGGGGCCGTCGATGCGTTCGCCGCCGCACAGAACTTCACCGCCGGATTCACGAACGGCGGCGCATGCGGACTCGACGCGCTCGATCGAAGACTCGTCAATCAACGGGCCCATCAACGTCTCGGGATCGAGAGGGTCGCCTATGCGGATCTGGCCGTAGGCTCTGACCAGGGCGTATTTTAATTCCTCGAAGCGGCTGCGGTGCACGATGACGCGACGGGTCGACGTGCAGCGCTGGCCGGCTGTTCCGACGGAGCCGAACACGATCGCAGGAACCGCGAGGTCGAGATTGGCGAATTCATCGACGATGATGGCGTTGTTGCCGCCCAGTTCGAGCAGGCTCTTCCCCATACGAGCGGCAACGCGTTCGCCGACCCGGCGACCGACGGCGCAGGACCCGGTGAATGAGATCAGGTTGATGCGAGTGTCGTCGACAAATTGTTGTGCCAGCTCATTCGAACCATCGTTAATCAGGAAAAATACCGGCGGCAGATCCATGTCCGCGAGCGCTTCGCTAAATATTTTCTGTACCGCGACGCCACACAGCGGCGTTTTTGGAGAGGGCTTCCAGATGTTGACATTACCGCAGATTGCCGCAATGCATGAGTTCCAGGAGTAAACCGCAACCGGGAAATTGAATGCCGAAATCGTCCCGATAAGACCCAGCGGATGCCACTGTTCGTACATGCGGTGTTGTCGTCGCTCCGAGTGCATCGTGCGGCCATACATCATGCGGGACTGGCCGACGGCAAAATCGGCGATGTCGATCATCTCCTGGACTTCGCCGTCACCCTCGGCCTTGATCTTGCCCATCTCCAGGGACACGAGGCTACCGAGGGCATCTTTGTGGTCGCGAAGCCCGTTGGCAATCCTGCGAACAGCCTCACCGCGAACGGGCGCCGGCACATTTCGCCAGATGGGAAACGACTCCTGCGCTTTGGCGATGACTTTTTCGTATTCTGCCGTCGACGTCGATCGCACGCTCGCGATGACTTTGCCTGTTGCCGGGTTTAGGGATTCGATGACGGCAGCGGACCTGTCGCCGCTGGACTCGGCGCCCAACCAGGTACCGTCGTTGACTGCGTCGAGTCCGAGTCGCTTTAGTATTGAGTGCATGATTTGATCTCCGGTGGGCGCGCATTGTGCCAATCTCGCGGTGCCCTTGCCACACCCGGAAGAACGATTGCTGCCGGCCCATGGTCCCTGGCAACCGGGCTTCACGCGATGCCACCGTGGGTACTTCAAGAGGCGTGAAGAAACTGTTCCTAATCCTCTGATTACATGAGAAACTTTTGAGCCCCGTGGCACGGCATGGCATAGTCCGCGCTTTCCCGGGGCCGACAAACATAAGCCCGCCGCCAGAGACAGGCACCGACCGTGAGCAGAACCGTGGCAAAAAACGCATGGCATCCCGCAAGCTGGCAGAGCTTCGATGCGTCGCAGCAGGCTTCCTATCCGGACAGGGCGGAGCTGGACCGGGTTGTCGCCGAGCTGAGCCGGCTGCCGCCAATAACTACGTCGTGGGAGGTGGACGCGCTGAAGGACCTCATTGCAGCCGCCCAGCGCGGCGAGGCGTTTGTCCTGCAGGGCGGCGACTGCGCCGAGACTTTCGACGAATGCACCTCCGAGAACATCGTCGACAAGCTGAAAATCCTGCTGCAGATGAGTCTGGTCATGATTTACGGACTCAAGAAACCGGTCGTGCGGGTCGGTCGCATGGCGGGGCAATATGCGAAGCCGCGCTCGGCCGATACCGAGACGCGCGACGGCAAGACCCTGCCAAGCTTTCGTGGCGACCTCGTTAATCGCAGCGGCTTCACGCCCGACGATCGCATTCCAGATCCGCAGATGATCCTGCGCGGCTATGAAAGAGCAGCGCTGACACTCAATTTCGTCCGTTCGCTGGTCGACGGAGGGTTTGCCGATTTGCACCATCCTGAGTATTGGGACCTGGGCTGGGTGAGCCATTCCTCAGCCGCGGCCGAGTACCATGCGATTGTTTCATCGATATCTGATTCGCTCGATTTCCTCGAAACCGTGTCGGGAAGGCAGTTTCACCTTACCCAGCGCGCCGATATATACGCGGCACACGAGGGCCTGCACCTGCATTACGAACAGGCCCAGACGCGCTACCTGGATCGCCGCAAACGCTGGTACAACCTGACGACACATTTCCCCTGGATCGGCATGCGAACGGCGCAGCTGGATGGCGCGCACGTCGAATATTTCCGCGGTATCGCCAACCCCATCGGCATCAAGGTCGGCCAGGGGATGACGCGCGAATGGATCCAGGACCTGGTGCGCATCCTGAATCCGCAGAACGAGCCCGGTCGTCTAGCGTTGATCCATCGCTTCGGGGCCAAGGCGATTGACGATCACCTGCCTGCACTGATATCCGCCGTTCGCGAAACCGGCTCACCGGTCCTTTGGGTCTGCGATCCGATGCACGGCAACACCGAGAGCACCTCGGACGGGATCAAGACGCGGCGATTCGACAACATTGTGTCCGAGCTGGAATCGGCGTTTCGCGTCCATGAATCGATGGGCAGCTACCTGGGCGGCGTCCATCTCGAGCTGACCGGCGAAAACGTCACGGAGTGTACGGGCGGGGCTCGTGGCCTGACCGACGGCGACCTTGCCAGGGCCTACAAATCGACGGTCGATCCGCGGCTCAACTACGAGCAGGCAATGGAAGTGGCCATGCGCATCGCGGGGCTCAAGAACGGCGGGTAGGTTCACAACTGTGGGACGCTCCATCCTGCAGTGCTTTCCAGGCATCCTCATTCGAGATCCGGCGGCATTCACCGGATCGCAGGCCGTCGAGCGACCAGGGCCCGATCGAATAACGAATCAGTCGCAGTGTCGGCAGCCCGACGGCGGCCGTCATGCGACGAACCTGGCGATTTCGCCCCTGGGTCAGGGTGAGTTCCATCCAGGAATCCGCCACGCTGGCGCGATAACGAATCGGCGGGTCTCGATCCCAGAGATCCCGCGGTGGCTCAATGGACTCTGCTGACAGTGCCTTTGCCGGCCCGTCCTTCAGTTCTACGCCGCGCCGCAGTTTGCCGAGCTGTTCTTCGCCCGGAGTGCCTTCCACCTGGACCCAGTAGGTCTTGGGGATTTTTGAGGTCGGCTGGCTGATGCGAGCCTGAAGCTTGCCGTCGTCGGTCAGTAGCAGCAGGCCTTCGCTATCGTAGTCGAGCCTGCCGGCGGGGTAGACGCCGGGGATACCGACATAGTCGGCGAGCGTGGCCCGGCCCTCCGAATCACGGAACTGGCTCAGTACGTGGCAGGGTTTGTTGAGAAGAATGAGCACTACTGGTGGTCCCCGGCGATCTGTACAATGCACGCCCACTGAAATCCGGCCGAGAACGACATGAAATACGACCACATCGAAGTGCCTGCCGACGGCGAGGCCATTGTAGCCAATCCGGACCACTCGCTGGTCGTGCCGGACAATCCCATTATTCCTTTCGTCGAGGGCGACGGCATCGGGATCGACGTGACACCTGTCATGCTGAACGTCGCCGAGGCTGCCGTCGAACAGGCCTACGGCGACAAACGGCACCTGCGCTGGATGCGGGTTTTCGCCGGTCAACGGGCAACCGAAGTATACGGTGACGATATCTACCTGCCCGACGAGACCCTCGATGCGTTGAAGCGCTTCGTCGTGTCGATCAAAGGTCCGCTGGCGACGCCGACAGGCGGCGGTATTCGCTCGCTCAACGTAGCAATACGGCAAAAGCTCGACCTTTACGCCTGCGTGCGCCCGATTCGCTATTTCCCGGGCGTGCAAACGCCGATGACCGACTCGGACCTGGTCGACATGACCGTGTTTCGCGAAAACACCGAGGACATCTATGCCGGCATCGAGTACCCGACGGGCTCACAGGAAGTACAGAAGCTGATTCACTTCCTGCAGACAGACCTCGGTGTCACCAAGATCCGTTTTCCCGCGAGTTCTGGGATTGGCATCAAACCCGTATCTCGCGAAGGCTCGGAGCGCCTCGTCAGGAAAGCCATCCAGTACTGCGTCGATCGCGACTATGGCTCGGTCACGCTGGTCCACAAGGGCAACATCATGAAGTACACGGAGGGCGCGTTCTGCAAATGGGGCTATGAGGTTGCGCGCGCCGAATTCGGGGCCATCGAAAAGGACGGCGGCCCCTGGCTGGCATTCAGGAACCCGGTCACGGGTCGTGAGATCGTCATTAAAGACGTCATCGCGGACAACTTCCTGCAGCAGATCTTGCTGCGCCCGGAAGACTACGACGTCATCGCAACGCTGAATCTGAACGGTGACTACATCTCGGATGCGTTGGCGGCGCAGGTGGGGGGCATCGGTATCGCCCCGGGTGGCAACATCGGTGATGGCGTAGGTGTGTTCGAAGCAACGCACGGCACAGCGCCGGGCTTCGCCGGCAAGAACCGCGTCAACCCCGGCTCACTGATATTGTCAGCCGAGATGATGCTGCGATACATGGGTTGGACGGAAGCGGCGGACCTGATCATCAAGGGTGTTGCGGGCGCCATCGCGAACGCCGAACTGACTTTCGATCTCGCACGACTGCGCACTGCCATTCGCGCACCGAAACGCAAGGTCAAGGCGCACGACAAGAAAGAGGTCGAGCGGGAACTCGAGAAACTGGTGCCCGGTGCTCGACTGGTCGGTACGCGAGGCTTCGGCAGGGCAGTCATACGCCACATGCACGGCTGACGAGTGGACGCTGCCGTTTTTGACAGGAACTGCCGTGCGTGTACGCGGCTTGCCGATTTTCTTGATGACGTCAATGGCCGCTACCCGGACTACTACTGTGGACCGGTTCCACCATTCGGCAGCGCTGACGCTCGTTTCCTGATCGTCGGGCTTGCGCCCGGCATGCACGGCGCAAATCGCACGGGTCGTCCGTTCACGGGCGATCACGCCGGTATTCTGCTTTACCAGATGCTGCACAAATACGGTTTCAGTTCCCGCGACCATTCCGAGTCCGCCGATGACGGGCTGCTGCTTAGCGACTGCCGCATTACCAATGCCGTGAAATGTCTGCCGCCCGACAACAAGCCCGTCGGCGCCGAGATCAATACGTGCAACCGCTTTCTTGAACGTGAACTCAAGCTGTTACCGCCTGGCTCGGTTGTGATGGCGCTGGGCGGAATAGCTCACAGGGCTGTCATCAAAGCCCGGGGATTGCGTCAGGCCGACTACAGCTTCGCGCACGCGGCGGCACATGACCTTGGTGAATTTACGCTGCTCGACTCGTACCACTGCAGCCGCTACAACACGAACACCCGTCGGCTGACCGAGGCCATGTTTGACGGCGTATTTGCAGACGTACGGGCGTTGCTGCAAAACTAGATCCGTGACCGACGAAGCGCCATTTGAAGTCAAATCCTTCCTGCGCAGCCTGACGCATCGTCCTGGCGTCTACCGCATGCTCAATGCCAGGCACGATGTAATTTACGTCGGCAAAGCCCGCGACCTCAAAAAACGGGTGTCGAGCTATTTCAACCGGGCACAGGCGTCGCCGAAAACCGATGTGATGATGAAGCAGGTGGCGCGCGTCGACGTAACGGTCGCGAATACCGAAGCCGAGGCCCTGATCCTCGAAAACAGCCTGATAAAACGGCACAAACCGCGCTACAACGTCCTGCTGCGGGACGACAAGAGTTATCCTTATATTTACGCGTCGACAGACGCCGGGTTTCCGCGCCTGAAATTTCACCGCGGTCCCCGACGCGGCAAAGGCCGTTACTTCGGCCCCTATCCCAGCACGCGCGCCGTACGACAAACGCTCAAGGAACTGGAAAAACTGTTTCTCATTCGAAACTGTGAGGACAGCTTTTTCAGCAACCGCACGCGGCCGTGCCTGCAGTACCAGATCAAGCGCTGCACGGCTCCCTGCGTTGACTTGATTTCCGAAGAGCAGTACCGGAAAGACATTGAGGCTGCGATACAGTTTCTCGAGGGCAAGAACAAGACGGTCGTCGCTACCTTTGTAAAACGCATGGAACAGGCGGCCGCTTCGCGCGACTATGAACAGGCGGCGCGGTTTCGGGACCAGATAGCGCGCCTGAAAGAAATCGAGGCACGGCAACTCGTCAAGCGTAGCGATCGCAAGGATTTGGATATTCTCGGTTTCGCATCCAACGGTGCATTGCATTGTGTGGCCGTGCTGTTCATCCGCAGCGGCTCGATCATCGGCAGCCGCGACTATTATCCGCGCCTGCCCGGCGAGACCGACAAGCAAAAAATACTCAACGCGTTCGTTGCGCAGTATTACCTGGGCCGCGATGCTCCTTCCGAAATCGTGATTGAGCTGGCTATCGAAGACGGCGAACTGCTGCAGCAGGAACTGACGCAACGTGCCGGACACAAGGTCGCGATTCGTTCACGTGTGCGGGGCGACCGTGCGCGGTGGCTGACGATGGCGAAAACCAATGCCGAGCAAGGGCTCAGCCTGAAAGCTGCAAGCAACGCGACGATTCGGCGGCAGTTCGCTGCACTCGGCGAGGCGCTGAAGCAGGAGGAGGCGCCCCAGCGGCTCGAATGTTTCGATGTCAGCCATACCTCCGGAGAGGCAACGGTCGCATCCTGCGTGGTTTTCAATACGGCAGGGCCGATGAAAAGCGACTACCGGCGCTTCAATCTGAGCCCGGCCGTCGCCGGCGATGACTACGGCGCGATGGCCGAGGCGCTCCGCCGGCGCTACGAGCGGGTAAAAAAAGGCGAAGTGCCGATGCCCGACGTGCTGTTTGTCGATGGCGGCAAGGGACAGCTCGCCGAAGCCATGACCATCCTTGACGAACTCGAGCTCGACTGGCTAAGTGTAGTGGCGGTAGCCAAAGGCAGGGCGCGCCGACCGGGAGCGGAGAGACTGTTTCGCCCGGGGGACGACAAGCCACTGGTACTCCCGCCCGACTCGCCGGCGCTGCTGCTGGTTCAGCAGATCCGTGACGAAGCGCATCGCTTCGCAATAACAGGCCACCGGCGGCGCCGCGGCAAGACCCGGACAACGTCACGCCTCGAAGAGATTGCCGGGCTGGGGCCCAAAAAGCGCCGCGAGTTGCTGCGCCAGTTTGGTGGATTGCAGGGCGTGATGGGCGCGGGTGTCGACGATCTCGTGCAGGTGCGCGGGATCAGCCGCAAGCTGGCCGAAACCATATACAATGACCTGCACCTGGAGAATCAATAACAACAAAAGAGCAACGCATTGAAGCTGAACCTCGCAAACCTGTTGACCCTGTTTCGAATAGTGGCCATACCGGCCGTCGTTATCTGTTTCTATAGCCCGATCCCGAACGCTCGGCCGATTGCAGCCATACTCTTCGGGGTCGCTGCTGTCACGGATTTTATCGACGGCTGGGTCGCGCGCCGCTTCAACCAGACCTCGCGCTTCGGCGAATTCCTCGACCCGGTTGCCGACAAGCTGATGGTAGCCATCGTGCTCGTCATGCTCGTGCAGGCCCAGTCCGGCTGGTTCGAGGACATCATCGCCATGATCATCATCGGGCGGGAAATTACGATCTCGGCGCTGCGGGAATGGATGGCCACGATCGGTGAGCGTGCCAACGTCAAGGTCTCGATGGCGGGCAAAGTCAAAACCACGCTGCAAATGTTCGGCATCGGCTTCATGGTTTACAGGAACCCGATGTTCGGTGTCGATATCTACGCCATAGGCTTCGTGCTGCTGGTGCTGGCTGCCGTCATGACGATCTGGTCCATGATGATCTATCTCAGGGCGGCCTGGCCATTCATAATGAGCGACCAGTCCTGAAGGAACTCATCAAGGGCATAGAGCCCTGCCTTGACAGACGGCCGCAACCGGCTAAAATCTCGTCCCTCAACGATTTAGCGGGTGTAGCTCAGCGGTAGAGCATCACGTTGCCAACGTGAGGGTCGTGAGTTCAATCCTCATCACCCGCTCCAATTCAACTAAGGGCTGCCTCTCGGGCGGCCTTTTTTTGTTGCTGCACGAAGCGGGGTCAATGCCTCTCCTGCTGATATCATCGCGGCTTCGAGAGTGAACCGAGAGGGATCGAGAGGGTGGAGCCCGAGTACTTTGATATCGTCATCGTCGGCGCGGGCCTGTCCGGCATTGGCGCGGCCTGTCACCTTAAAGAGGACTGTCCGGGCAAGAGCTACGTAATTCTGGAAGGTCGCCATGCGATGGGCGGCACCTGGGACCTGTTCCGTTACCCCGGTATTCGCTCGGACAGCGACATGCACACCCTCGGCTATAACTTCAAACCCTGGCGGGAGTCGAAGGCGATCGCCGACGGGCCGTCCATTCTCAGCTACGTGCGCGAGACAGCCGCTGAGAACGATATCGACCGGCATATTCGCTACGGGCACCGCGTTGTCAATGCCAGCTGGTCGAGCGAGGGCGCCTGCTGGACGCTGCAAACCCGTCGGCCGGACACGAATCAGAGCGTCAGCTTTCGCTGCAACGTGCTCCTCATGTGCTCCGGCTACTACCGTTACGAGAGAGGCCATACGCCGGTGTTCAACGGGCGCGAGCGTTTTCAGGGGCCCATCGTGCATCCGCAGCTCTGGCCGGAAGATCTCGACTACCGCGACAAGGACGTGGTTGTCATCGGCTCGGGCGCCACCGCGATGACGCTGGTTCCGGAGATGGCCAAGCTGGCGCGACACATCACGATGCTGCAGCGCTCGCCGACCTACGTGCTATCGCAGCCGGATACGGATCGGATCGCGAATATCCTGCGCAAGCTGCTGCCGGAGAAAGTGGCCTACGCGATAACGCGCTGGAAGAACATCACGATCCAGCAGTGGATCTACCGCCGCACGCGCACCTCTCCGGACAAGGTCAAGCGAACCCTGCTCAAATGGGTTCGCAAGGAACTGGGCGAGGACTACGACGTCGACAAGCATTTCACGCCGCATTACAACCCCTGGGACCAGCGGCTGTGTCTAGTCCCCAACGGCGATCTGTTCGTTGCCATTCGTGAAGGCAAAGTCTCGGTCGTTACTGACCAGATCGATACGTTCACCGAAGACGGCATTCGACTGCAATCCGGTGCTGAACTCGATGCTGACATCATCATCACAGCGACAGGCCTCGACCTGCTGGTACTCGGCGGCGTGCAGTTCGTGATTGACGGCGAGCCGGTCGATTTTTCAGAGACCTATACCTACAAGGGCGTCATGTCGTCCGGGGTGCCCAACATGATGTCGACGTTCGGCTATATCAACGCGTCCTGGACGCTGCGCGCCGACCTCACGGCCGAGTATTTCTGCCGGGTCATCAACCACATGGACGCGGGCGGCTACCGGCAGTTCACGCCGCTGGTGCCTGCCGAGGACGGGGATATGCCGGCGCGGCCGTGGATCACGGGCTTCTCCCCGGGCTACATGCAGCGCGCACTCGACCGGCTGCCGAAGCAGGGTGATCACGAACCCTGGATCAATCCCCAGAACTACAAGCTGGACAAGAAAATGTTCCGCGAGGGCGAAATAGACGACGGAACACTGGTGTTTACGGATCGTAAAAGCCCAGGATCGGGACCTTGATCGAAACGATTTCGGTTTCGTCAGTAATTTCGTCGGTCCACGCGAGAATCAGCATGTCGTCGCGGCGGATCATCTGCGGGTAAAGACGTATCAGCTCGGTGCGTCCGACCGTCTGCACGGGTCCGACGGTTCCGGCGGTTGTCACGCTGCGGATGTTGATGGCGTTGGTGCCGCGGTTGTCGGACTCGACCCAGCTGACGGCAGCGGACGATTGGTCGATGATCGCGATGCCGACGTGGCCGGATGCACGACGAGCTGCGATTTCGACGGGTTCCTTGAAGGTCCGGCCACCGTTGGTGGACAGCGCGGCCCTGACGACGGGGCTGCCGTTCGCCGCCGAGAACCAGGCAATCGTCACAAGATCCCCCTGTGCCTCGATCGCGGGACCATTAACCGGGCATCCCGCGATCTCCCAGGCGTCATTGGCGATCGGTGTGCCGGGTTCCCAGGCGCCGTTGGAGAATCGTGACACGTAGACATCGCGGATCTCATCGACCGTTCGGTCCCGGTAGACCGCGATCGGCCCCGCGGAGGAGACCGCGACGTCCGTCTGGCAACAGTCACACACGATTTCATCGACCAGCTGTTTGTGGCTCACGTCTCCGGAAGGGCTGACGACGGCCGAGCGCAGCGTCATGCTCGTGCTCTTCGGGTCGTCCGCGGCCTCGTTAATCATTTTGCGACCGTCCAGCCACAGGAGAGCCGCAGAGTCGCCCCGCGGGTAAATGGAAACGAAGCCGTGCTCCGTGGGCGTGCCGTCGCTGTGCGGACGGACAGGCGCACTCCAGCTTTGACCCTTGTCCGAAGAGTGCGCGAGCAGGATATCGTATGCATAGGTCGCCTCGGCGCTCTTGCTCAACCAGTGCGCCAGCCAGCGTGTTTTCGCCAGCGGAGTTACAGACGGCAGGTCGGCCCAGTTAACGAACATCTTCGGGTCTGTCACGACGTCGACGGCCGTCTGCCATTCACCCAGTTCCAGCGCCGAGAAACGCAGTGTCGCGCCGCTCTCCTCGTGCTGCATCCAGCTCAGAACAATGCTGCCGTCAGCGCCCGCCGCAAAACGTGGGCCAACCGCGTTTGTGCCGGCGGGAACCGGCAGTGGCACGGGCTCACCGAATACGGGGGGCTCCGCAACGGTGCAGGCGGCAGCGAAAGCAGCAAGGAGGAGGGCGATGAGTGAATTCAGGCGGCGCATATCGTGCATTATGCGCCCTGACGGGCCAAGTTTTGACACATGCGGGCAAATTGATTATCGGGCAGCGCGATGTATACTCCGACGCCTGCTCCATGGAGCGGCGCCTGACGCCGTTTCAGGGGATCGCTAAGGCTAGGTGGCAGAGTGGTTATGCAGCGGACTGCAACTCCGTGTACGCCGGTTCGATTCCGACCCTAGCCTCCATCTCCTCAAGGCCATGCCCGGGTGGCGGAATTGGTAGACGCTGCGGACTTAAAATCCGCTGAACGAAAGTTCGTGCCGGTTCGAGTCCGGCCCTGGGCACCAAGCATCAATAACATTCTATTGCGCGGAATTTTTTGCTTTCCGCGCGCTTTTGGCAATGCGCAGTCGCCGCAAATCCCTGCCATGATTCCGCATGGCCGCGATCGCGCGAATGTGGTCGGATCACGCTCGGCGCCCCGTTGCTCCCCGG
>Ga0224497_10001698_pt1 | contig 13754 bp, 10 predicted proteins | sample SF_Jul11_sed_USG_4_FD_167970 | JGI IMG/M metagenome (GOLD analysis project Ga0224497, IMG submission 167970) | Sediment microbial communities from San Francisco Bay, California, United States - SF_Jul11_sed_USGS_13 | ecosystem: Environmental > Aquatic > Marine > Sediment | place: USA... | reverse complement strand
GAATCGCAGTCCCGCTGGGGCTCGTGCTCCTGGCCGGCGTGACCGCGGGGGGCCTCGCGGGCGCAGCGGCCGCGGTACGGCACGGCCTCGCCATGCACGGCGACCTCCGGTACTCCGCCGACTTCACCCACTTCGACTACGTGAACCCCGACGCGCCCCGGGGCGGCGAGATCCGGCGCGCGGAGATCGGGACCTTCGACAGCTTCAACCCGTTCATCATCAAGGGGAACCCCGCTACGGGCGTGGGGCTCCTCTACGACACGTTGATGGTCCACGCCGCCGACGAGCCCTTCAGCCTGTACGGCCTGCTGGCCGAGAGCGTCGAGACGCCGGCGGATCGCTCCTGGGTGGCCTTCACCCTGCGGCCCGAGGCGCGCTGGCACGACGGCCGGCCCGTCTCGCCCGAAGACGTGATCTGGACCTTCCGGACCCTGCTGGAGCAGGGATCGCCGGCCTATCGCTTCTACTACGGAAGCGTCGCCGGCGTGGAGAAGACGGGTCCGCGGACCGTGAAGTTCACGTTCGCACCCGGCGAGAACCGCGAGCTGCCCCTGATCCTCGGCGAGCTGACCGTGCTGCCGAAGCACTACTGGGCGGGCCGCGAATTCGACAAGACCACCCTCGAGCCGCCGCTCGGCAGCGGTCCCTACCGCATCGGTCGCTTCGAGCCGGGGCGCGTCGTGACCTACGAGCGCGTCGCGGACTACTGGGGGAAGGACCTGCCGGTGAACGTGGGCCGGAACCACTTCGACGTCGTCCGCTTCGACTACTACCGCGACGAGACCGTCGCCATCGAGGCCTTCAAGGGCGGCGAGTTCGACCTTCGCGTCGAGAACAACTCCAAGCAGTGGGCCACCGCCTACGACATCCCCCAGGTCGCCGACGGCTCGATCCGGAAGCAGCTCTTCCCGCACGAGCGCACCGCCGGCATGCAGGGCTTCGTGTTCAACCTGCGGCGCGAGAGGTTCCGCGACCCGCGCGTGCGCTGGGCGCTGGCCCACGCCTTCGACTTCGAGTGGTCGAACCGGGTCCTCTTCTACGGCCAGTACACCCGCGCCCGCAGCTACTTCGACAACTCCGAGCTGGCCGCGACGGGACTCCCGAGCCCCGAGGAGCGGACGCTTCTAGAGCCCTACCGCGGCCGCATCCCCGACGAGGTGTTCACGACGGCGTACCGGCCTCCCGCGACCGACGGCTCGGGCGACATCCGCGGCAACCTGCGAAAGGCCGTCGAGTTGCTGAAGGAGGCGGGCTGGGAGATTCGCGACGGGGTGATGACGAACGCGGAGACCGGCGAGACGCTGGCCTTCGAGATCCTCCTGGTGCAGCCGGCCTTCGAGCGCATCGCGCTGCCCTTCGTCAAGAATCTGAAGCGCATCGGCGTCGAGGCGCGCGTGCGCACGGTCGACACCTCGCAATACCGGCGCCGGATGGACAGCTTCGACTTCGACATGACGGTGGGCTCGTGGGGCCAGTCCCGCTCCCCCGGAAACGAGCAGCGCGACTTCTGGAGCAGCGCCGCCGCCGACCGCGAAGGCAGCCGCAACTGGATCGGGATCCGCAGCCCCGCCGTCGACGCGCTCGTCGAGCGGCTGATCGCCGCTCCCGACCGGGAGAGCCTGGTCGCGCGCACCCGGGCCCTCGACCGCGTCCTCCAGTGGGGCCACTACGTGATTCCCCACTGGTACATCGGCTCGGACCGCATCGTCTACTGGAACAAGTTCGGGCGTCCGGAGATCACGCCCGATCAGGGCGTCCAGCTCGACACGTGGTGGCTCGCTCCGCAGGAGCCGGCGCCCGTCGAGCCGGGGGCGGACGAAACCGCGCCACGAAACGCGGGCCGGGAGGCGCCCTCGCTCGGAGTCGTCCTGCTCGGGGTCGGAATCCTCGCGGTCGTCGGGACGTGGCTCGTGATGCGGCGACGGCGCTAGGCGCGAGGGCGGGCCGTGGGCGCGTACATCGTCCGGCGACTGCTGCTCATGATCCCGACGCTCTTCGCGATCATGGTCGTCAACTTCCTGGTCGTGCAGGTCGTTCCCGGCGGACCCATCGAGCGCATCCTGTCGCAGCTCGACCGGACGGTCGTCTCGGCCACGGCGCGCGTCTCGGGCGAGGGAGGCGAGCTCGCCGGCGGAGCGACCTCCGGCGGCGCGCGGGGCGGCGGCGGCCGTACCTACCGGGGCGCCCAGGGGCTCGATCCCGAGTTCATCGCCGAGCTCGAGCGGCAGTTCGGCTTCGACAAGCCCCTGCACGAGCGCTTCCTGCACATGATGCGCAGCTACCTGGTGTTCGACTTCGGCACCAGCTACTTCCGCGACCGCTCCGTGATGGATCTGGTGTTCGAGAAGATGCCCGTCTCCATCTCGCTGGGGCTCTGGACGACGCTGTTCGTCTACCTGATCTCGATCCCGCTCGGAATCCGCAAGGCGATGCGCGACGGCTCGCGCTTCGACGTCTGGACCAGCGGAGTCGTGATCGTGGGCAACGCCGTGCCGGCCTTCCTGTTCGGGATCCTGCTGATCGTGCTCTTCGCCGGCGGGCGCTACCTCGACTGGTTTCCGCTGCGCGGGATCGTGTCCGACCACTGGCGGGAGCTCTCCTGGCCGGCGCTCGTCGCCGACTACCTGTGGCACATCGCGCTCCCGGTGCTGGCGCTCGTGATCGGCGGCTTCGCCTCGCTCACGATCCTGACGAAGAACTCCTTTCTCGAGGAGATCAACAAGCAGTACGTGATCACCGCCCGCGCCAAGGGGCTGGCCGAGCGGCGCGTGCTCTACGGACACGTCTTCCGCAACGCCATGCTGATCGTGATCGCGGGCTTCCCGAGCGCCTTCATCGGCATCCTCTTCACGGGATCGCTCCTGATCGAGGTGATCTTCTCCCTCGACGGGCTCGGCCTGCTGGGTTTCGAGGCGGCCGTGAACCGCGACTACCCGGTCATGTTCGCGACCCTGTACTTCTTCACGCTCCTCGGCCTCGTGATGAGTCTGGTGGGCGACCTCACCTACACCCTCGTCGATCCACGCATCGACTTCGAGAGCCGCCGGGTCTAGGCGATGGCGGACCGGCGACGGCGCCTCGGCGTGCGGATGGGCGAGGTGGGACGGCGGCGTCTTCAGAATTTCCGGGCCAACCGCCGCGGCTGGGCATCGCTCTGGATCTTCCTCGTGCTGTTCGTGACGACGCTCTTCGCGGAGCTCGTCGCCAACGACAAGCCGCTGCTCGTCCGTTACGACGGCCGCTTCTACGTGCCCGTGCTCCGGGTCTACCCCGAGACCGGCTTCGGCGGCTTCTTCGAGACGGAAGCCGAGTACCGCGACCCCGAGGTGCGGGCGCTCATCGACGCCAAGGGCTGGATGCTCTGGCCGCCGGTGCCGTACCGCTACGACACCGTCGCCTTCGACCTCTCCACGCCGGCGCCGTCGCCTCCGTCGCGCCGCCACTGGCTGGGCACGGACGATCAGGCCCGCGACGTGGTGGCGCGCCTCGTCTACGGATTCCGCATCTCGGTGCTCTTCGGCCTGATCCTCACGCTGGTGAGCTCGGCGGTCGGCATCGTCGCGGGGGCGGTCCAGGGCTACTTCGGCGGTCGCCTCGACCTGTACTTCCAGCGCTTCATCGAGATCTGGTCGAGCCTGCCCACGCTGTATCTCCTCATCATCCTCGCGAGCGTGGTGACGCCGAGCTTCTGGTGGCTGCTGGGGCTGCTGCTGCTGTTCAGCTGGATGAGCCTGGTGGGGGTGGTGCGGGCCGAGTTCCTGCGGACGCGCAACTTCGACTACGTGCGCGCGGCCCGCGCCCTCGGCGCGCGCGACGTCACGATCATGTTCCGGCACATCCTGCCCAACGCCATGGTGGCGACGCTCACCTTCCTGCCGTTCATCCTGAGCGGGGCGATCACCTCGCTCACCGCCCTCGACTTCCTGGGCTTCGGCCTGCCGGCGGGCAGTCCGTCGCTGGGCGAGCTCCTGGGCCAGGGCAAGAACAACCTGAACGCCCCGTGGTTGGGGCTCTCGAGCTTCCTGGTGCTCGCGCTCATGCTGAGCCTGCTCATCTTCATCGGCGAGGCCGTGCGCGACGCCTTCGATCCGCGCAAGACCTTCCGGTCCGAGGTCCCGCCCTCGGAGGCGGCTGTCCTGGCCGGCACCTGGCAGGGAGGGGCGGACGCGTGAGCCCGTTGCTGGAGATCGAGGGCCTGTCCACCCACTTCGATACCGCTGGGCAAACGGTGGAGGCGGTGCGCGGGATCTCGTTCGGGATCGAGCGGGGCGAGAGCGTGGCGCTGGTGGGCGAGAGCGGTTCGGGCAAGTCGGTGACGGCGCTGTCGGTGCTCCAGCTCCTGCCCTATCCCACGGCGCGGCACCCCTCGGGCAGCATCCGCTTCGCGGGCCACGAGCTCGTCGGCGCCCCATTCTCCGAGCTCCAGGCCATCCGCGGCGGCCGCATCGCCATGATCTTCCAGGAGCCCATGACCTCGCTGAACCCGCTGCACCGGGTGGAGAAGCAGATCGGGGAGACGCTGCGGCTCCACAAGGGCCTCGCCCCCGACCGGGCGCGGGCCCGCACCCTCGAGCTGCTCGCGCGGGTGGGGATTCCCGACGCCGAGCAGCGCCTCACGGCCTTCCCCCACGAGCTCTCGGGCGGACAGCGCCAGCGCGTGATGATCGCCATGGCGCTCGCGAACGAGCCCGAGCTGCTGATCGCGGACGAGCCCACCACGGCCCTCGACGTCACGATCCAGGCCCAGATCCTGAAGCTCTTGAAGGAGCTTCAGGCCGAGCTCGGCATGGCGCTGCTGCTCATCACGCACGACCTCGGCATCGTGCGCAAGGTCGCCGACCGCGTGTGCGTCATGACCCAGGGGCGCATCGTCGAGCAGGGCGCCGTGGAGCGCGTGCTCGCGTCGCCGCAGCACCCCTACACGCGGCACCTGCTGGCGGCGGATCCCGGGGCGCGCCCGCCGCCGCCGGCGCCCGGGGCCGAGACGGTGATGGAGGGCCGGGACCTCAAGGTCTGGTTCCCGATCCGGAAGGGCGTGCTACGTCGCACCGTCGGCTACGTCAAGGCGGTGGATGGAATCGAGGTCGCCGTCCGAGAGCGCGAGACCGTCGCCGTGGTGGGCGAGAGCGGCAGCGGGAAGACGACGCTCGGCCTCGCACTCCTGCGCCTCGAGCGCAGTCGCGGTGAGGTGCGCTACCGCAACCGCGACCTCCAGGGCCTCTCGTGGTCGGCGACGCGTCCGCTCCGCCGCGAGCTCCAGATCGTCTTCCAGGATCCCTTCGCGAGCCTGAGTCCGCGCCTGCCGGTGGGCCGCATCGTCGGGGAGGGGCTCGCGATCCACCGCCTCGGCGACGAGGCGGAGCGCGAGCGCGCGATCGTGCGCGTGCTCGAGGAGGTGGGCCTGGACCCCGAGTGCCGTCACCGCTATCCGCACGAGTTCTCGGGGGGGCAGCGCCAGCGGATCGCGATCGCGCGGGCGATGGTGCTGAAGCCCCGCTTCGTGGTGCTCGACGAGCCCACCTCGGCCCTCGACGTGTCGGTGCAGGCCCAGATCGTCGATCTGCTGCGCACGCTTCAGCAGCGGCACGACCTCGCCTACCTCTTCATCAGTCACGACCTGCGCGTGGTGCGCGCCCTGAGCCACCACATCCTCGTGATGCGCGACGGCGTCGTCGTCGAGCAGGGGCCGGCGGCGCGGATCTTCGAGCGCCCGGAGCACCCCTACACGCGCGCGCTCATGGCGGCGGCCTTCTCCATCGAGACGGCGCCTGAGGGCGTCGTCGCCACCTGACGATCCGGTCCGGGGAGGTCCCCCGATCTTCGCGCGCAGGGCCACTCGTCGACCGGCCGTGCAACGTTCTAGAGGCACGAGGGCCGTTCAATGCCGATCGCGCACGGCTCGCAGGGCGGCGGAGATCCCGTAGCCCGCCACGGCCAGCAGGATGATCAGGGGGCCCGGGGGCACCGAGAGCGCGAAGGCCCCGGAGATCCCGTACGAGAGGAAGAGCCCCGCCGTCGTGCAGCCGGCGGCGACGCAAGTCGCCACCCCCATCATCCGGGCCAGGGTGGTGGACCAGTGGCGCGCGATCGCGGCGGGCGCCGTGAGCAGGGCGATCACGAGGATCACCCCGACGACCCGGATGAGTGTGACGACGGCGAAGGCGATCAACGCCAGCAGCACGAGCAGCAGTCGCTCGACCGGGACGCCGGCGACCTCGGCGAACTCCTCGTCGAAGGAGACGGCCTGGAGCTCCTTGTAGAGGAGCAGCACCGCGACCGCGATCACGACGTCGAGCGCGCACACCAATGCGACGTAGTCCCAGCTCACGAAGAGCAGGCTCCCGAAGAGGTAGCTCATGAGGTCGGGGGCGTAGCCGGGCGCGAGCGCCACGAAGACGATGCCCAGCGCCATGCCCACGGCCCAGACCATGGCGATGAGCGCGTCGAGGCCGGAGTGAAGGCGCCGGTAGGCGAGCCCCACCACCAGGCCCGCCAGCACGCCGAAGCCCGCGGCCCCGAGCATCGGGGGGAACCCGAGCAGGTAGCCGAGGCCCACGCCTCCGAAGGCCGCGTGCGAGAGGCCGCCGGAGATCGAAGCCATGCCCTTGGACACGACGTAGGTGCCGAGGATCCCGCACGCGACGCTCGCGAGGAGCCCGGCGATGAGCACGCGCTGGAAGAAGGGAAGCTCGAGCGCTTCGAGCATCACCCGCCGCCTTCGCCCTCGTGGGGCGGGAACACGCGGTGGGGGTGTCCGTGGGCCAGCAGCTCGACGGGACAGCCGTAGGTGGCCTCGAGCATCTCCGCCGTGAGCTGCCGCGACGGGTGTGTGAAGAGCCGGACGTTCAGGCAGGCGACGCTGCGGACGTGACGGGAGATCGCGCCGATGTCGTGGGACACGCAGATGATCGCCATGTCGCGGGACAGCTCGTCGAGCAGGTCCCAGACGCTGCGGCCGATGCGCTCGTCCAGGCTCGCGGTGGGCTCGTCCAGCAGCAGGAGGCCGGGCTCCAGGGCCAGCGCGCGGGCGATGAGCACGCGCTGGATCTGCCCGCCCGAGAGCGTTCCGATCGGACGCTCCGCCAGCGCCTTCATCTCGACCCGCTCGAGCGCCGCGAGGGCGCACGCGCGGTCCTCCGCGTCGAAGCGGTGGAACAGGCCGCGGGACGCGAGCCGCCCCATGAGCGCCACGTCGAGCACGCGGATGGGGAAGTCGAGGTCGAAGACGAAGCGCTGCGGGACGTAGCCGACGCGGCCGTGGGCGCGGGCCGGGGGCTCCCCGAAGACCCGGATGCTGCCGCGATCGGGCGCCAGCAGGCCGAGGATCACCTTGAGGAGCGTGGTCTTGCCGCTGCCGTTGGGCCCGAGGATCGCGAGGGTGTCGCCCGGCTCCACGCTCAGGCTCACGTCCTCCAGCACCGGCTGGCCGCGATAGGCGAAGGAGACGCCGTCGATCGCGAGCACCGGCGCCGTCACTCGACGACCGCCGCTCCGGCCAGGGCGTCGGCCACGTGCCGGAGGTTGTCTCCCCAGGCGTAGGCCAGGGGGTCCAGGATCTCCACGCGCGCGCCGATCGCGTGCGCGACGATCTCGGCGCTGGCGGGGTTGAAGTGGGGCTGCGCGAAGACGACGGGCACGCCGGCGGCCCGGGCGCCCCGGATCCGCTCGGCGAGGGCGCGGGCGTCCGGCTCCTTCCCGTCGCGCTCGATGGCGATCTGCACGAGTCCGTACTCCTCGGCGAAGTGGCCCCACGCGGGATGGAAGACCAGGAACGTACCGCCTCGCTTCGGTGCCAGCCTCCGGCGGCAGTAGTCGTCGACGGCGTCGATCTCGGCGAGGAGCCCCGCCAGGTTGGCGTCCAGGGCGTTGCGCTGCTGCGGCAGCCGCTGCGTCAGGGCGCCGTGGATGCTGCGCGCCATCGCCCGCGCGTATCGGGGCGAGACCCAGAGGTGGGGGTCCGTGTCGCGCTCCGCCCGTGCGGAGACGCTCACGACCGGCAGATCGCCGCGCTCGGCCAGCAGCCGATCGAGCCAGGCCGCCTCGAAGGGCAGGTTGCCGACCGCGACGTAGAGGGCCGCCTCGGCGATCGCCTCGACCTGCGCGAGCGTGGGCTCGAAGAAGGCGGGGCTCGCGCCGGGGGGGATCATGACCGCGACCCGAACCCGATCGCCGGCGATCCGTTCGACGAACCAGGCCTGGGGGAGAACGGAGACGGCGACCAGCGGCACCGCCTCCGTCGTCGTCGGCGCGCCGCAGCCGACGAGGAGACCGATCGCCGCCAGCAGCGCAGGGGCCGCACGCGAGACCGCGGGTCGCGCGTGGCTTCGTGTGCGGTCTCGGGATCTGTGCATGGCGGTCCGCGATGGGCCCGACAAGCTAGCAGGCGCTTGCAAGACGGGTTTGCGCGGTGGAAGAGGGGGCCGGGGCCGAGAGGGATCCCTCCGCGAATGGCTCGGCCATCCCCGGCTGAACTTCGTTCGCCTTCGGCTCACTGCGCGGCGGCTGCACCGCCTTGCGAAAACTGGTTTGACCTGCGCTTTATTTCGCTGCGGGATCCCTCTCGGCCCCGGCCCCCGCGTCGGTATCACTCCGCGCCGCGTGGTAGAGGACGAGGTCCGGCGAGGGGCGCTCGCTGGAGACGCGGAAGCGGTGGCCGGCCGTCTGCGTTGCGACCTGCTGGATGAAGCCCTGCGTGGTGAAGCGGGCGACGTCCGGGAACGCCGCCGCCTCCTCCACCCGGATCGCGAAGCCGGCGCTCGAATCGGCCTCGTAGTTCCAGCTCGTGAAGTTGTAGATGACCCGCGCCAGCGTGACGACGACGGCTCCGACGCGGACACCCATGCGCTCCAGCGAGGTGTCCAGCTGCTGGTAGATGCCGGCCGCGCTCAGCCGCTCCGCGGTCCGTACGCCGCGCCCGACCAGGTAGGCCTCGGCGCCGCCGGAGGCCTCCTGCTCGACGAGCAGCTCGACCAGGCGCGCGTAGCTCGCGATCGGGTACCAGGCCGCCGGGGAGATCTTCTCGTCCAGGAGGCGCAGCTCCGCTGCCGGGAGCGCGACCTCGACCTGCTCGCGATACAGTTGCTGCTGCGCCAGCAGTCGGTTCACGTCGTCGACGACGGAGTGGAAGGCGGTTCCCTTGATCGAGGGGGTCGTCACAGCGGGCTCCCGGTTGGGCGCTTTCATCGGCGCGCCGGGGGGGACGCTTGACGCCCGGCGCGCGCGTGCTCTCCTGGCTCGGATCGCGCATCCGTCAAGCGGCCTCGCCGAGGACTCCGAGCAGCGAGAGCGTCCCGATCAGGTAGACGCCGCCGGCGACCACGGCGACGCCCGAGAACCCGATGCCCATGGCCAGGACGACGGCCAGCACCGAGGCCGCCACGGAGGCCACGCCGTTGACGGCCCAGGCCCAGGGGATGAGCCGGGGCTCCCGGCGGCGCAGCAGCTCGAGACCCGTCGGAAAGTACATGCCGAGCACGAGGCCCAGCGGGAGCTGGAGCAGGGCGGTGACGAGGATTCGCAGGGTGAGCGGCGTGGCCAGCAGCCGCTCGCGGATCCAGGGCAGGGCCAGCACCTCGAGGGCCAGGAGCACCAGCGTCAGCGCCAGGAGCGTCCCCAGGAAGCGTCGCGGCCGGCGCCAGCCGCGCGGTGCGAGCGCGGCGCCCGCCGCTGCGAAGAGCAGCAGCGAGAAGATCGTCACCGAGAGCGAGTACGTCGGGTAGCCCAGCAGCAGCACGTACTTCTGCACGAAGCTGATCTCGATCAGCAGGAAGCCCAGGCCCAGCCCGAGGAAGTAGAGCAGGAAGCCCAGCGTCGTGCGGCCCGGGAGGCTCCCCCGGGCCCCGCGCCAGAGCGGAAGCACGATCAGCACGCCGCCCAGCAACACGGCCTGCGCCAGCATCATCAGGAGCACGATCTGTCCCGTCCCCGAGCCCGGGTTGGTCCACTCGATGCGGCGGTCGAGCACGAGTCCGCGCCAGGGAAGGACGTGGAAGAAGAAGGGGCGGTCGTCCGTGATCGGCCGCACGGAGAAGATCTGCCGGTCGAGCACCGCGTCGAGGGCGTCGTCGGGCGCGCGCGCGATGCGCTCGAGGTGCGGATCGCCGGGCCCGCCGTCGGGCGACAGGCGGATCGCGAAGCCGTTGAGCTCGGTGAAGGCCCGCAGCCGCTCGAGCTGATCCGGCGTGAAGGGCGTATTCTTCACGATCAGGCTCTGGATCCACGCCCCCGCGACGATCGACCCGGGGGCGGTGTCGAAGCGGAGCGGCTGGCCGGAGAGCAGGACGTGCGCGCTCGGATCGGCGACGCCGCGGCGCTCGAGCGCCTCGCGCGCCACCAGGGCGAGGCGCAGGGAGAAGGGCGTCGGGATCGCGGGATCGTTGTAGAGGTGATCGCCGATCAGGATCGAGAGCATCCCGTCTTCGCTCAGGTGCGACAGGAAGTCCTCGAAGGCCTCGACGGTGTAGAGATAGCTCTCGGCCAGGACGTAGGCGCCGGTGGTCTGCGCCGCGAAGGTGTCGACGGCCGTGATCTGGATCAGGTCGTAGCGGGCGTCGTGGGATCGCACGTAGTGGCGGCCCTCGGCCGCCACCAGCTCGACCTCGGGACGCTGGAGCCAGCCTCCGATCCACGCGGCGAGGCGCGTCCGGTGCAGCTCGACGGTGATCGGCTGAAGCTCCACGCCCGTCACGTGCGAGGCGCCGTGGTAGACGGCGTTGAGCACGTCGATCCCGCCGCCCACTCCGATCACGAGGACGCGCGGTCGCTCCTGGAACAGGTAGGGCGTCTTGAGCACGTGGTAGTCGAGGAACGACAGCGAACGGCGCCCGCGCACCTGGAAGGCGTCGCTCCCGTTGTGGGCGTCGTAGACGATGGAGAGCGCGCGCGGCGGCGTGGGGCGCGTCTCGAGGTAGCGGTCGGAACGGCCGAACGCGGTCCAGAATCCACCGTACTGATTGGGGACGCCGAAGAGGTCGACCCGGTTCACCGGGCTCCACGCCGTGTAGAGGATCTTCGCGTCCGAGTCGCGGATCGCGGCGCCCAGGGTCTTGGTCGCGGCGGGACGGAACTCGAGCACGGCGCTCGACCACGGGGAGACGGCCACGAGCGCGAGGGCGACGCCGCCCAGGCCTCGGGCCAGGCCGGGCGAGGGAGCGTAGAGGGCGCCGGCGGCGACGAAGATCGCCGCGCAGAGGACGACGGCGGCCGGCCCGTCGACCCACGTGAGGGCCGCCACCGCCGCCGCGCAGCCGAGCGCGGCGCCGAGCAGGTCCGCGGCGTACAGGCGGCTCGCGCTGAGGGGAAAGGCGGCCAGCGGCGTCGACACGGCGAGCCCGGCCAGGAAGAACGGCACGGTGATCACCGCGTAGTAGGCGAGGAGCCCCAGGAAGAAGACCCCCGGACGGGCGATCAGCGCGTCCGGGCTGATCGGACGCGGCGCCAGGATCATCATCCCCACGACGAGCGCGACGCCGGCTCCGGCGGCGCACAGGGCCGCGAAACGCTGCGGCCGCAGCTCGTAGAGCCGCGGCGCCATCGCCAGGACCGACCCCGCGGCCCCGAAGCCGAGCAGGGCGGTGCTGATGGTCAGGTAGGCCAGGTGGTACCAGATCGTGAACGAGAAGATCCGCGTGAGCAGGATCTCCTGCATGAGGACGCCGACGGAGCAGCAGAGGATTCCGGCGTAGACCGACGGCGGAGCGCCGGGCGGGCGAATCGCGGTCGGCGCCGCCATCGCCGTCAGCGGAACTTCGAGAAATCGGGCGCGCGCTTCTCGGCGAAGGCGCGCCGCCCCTCGGCGGCCTCCTCCGACTTGCCGAAGCTCTCGAGACCCGTGAAGGCGAGCCTCCCCTGACCCCCGACGTGGGCGCTGTCGGCGTTGAAGGACGCCTTGAGGAAGGCCAGCGCCGTGGGCGAGAGGGCGGCGGCCTCGCGGCCCCAGTCCCGGGCCTCGTCCAGCAGCCGGTCCGCCGCGACGACCTTGTTCACGAGGCCCCAGGCGAGAGCCTGCTGCGCGTCGTACTGGCGGCAGAAGAACCAGATCTCGCGCGCGCGCTTCTCGCCGACCACCCGCGTCAGGTAGGCGGTTCCGTAGCCGGCGTCGAAGGAGCCGACCCGCGGTCCCGCCTGGCCGAAGCGCGCGTGCTCGGCCGCGATTGTGACGTCGCACACCACGTGCAGCACGTGGCCGCCGCCGATGGCGAGGCCGTTGACGGCGGCGATCACCGGCTTCGGCACCTCGCGGATGGTGTGGTGCAGCGCCTCGATCTCGAACAGGCCGACCTCGCTGGTGCCGTAGCTCCCCTTCTCGACGTACTCCTTCTGGTCGCCGCCGGCGCAGAAGGCCCGGTTTCCCGCCCCCGTGAGGATCGCGCAGGCGAGGCTCCGGTCGGCCCAGGTGCGCTTGAAGGCGTGGATCAGCTCCTCGACGGTGCGGCCGCGGAAGGCGTTGAGGCGATCGGGCCGGTCGATGGTGATGATCGCGCTGGCCTCGTCGATCTCGTAACGGATGTCCTGGTAGTCCATGTCCCCTCCGCGCCTCAGCCCGCCATCGTGAGCCCGCCGCTCACGCTCAGGACCTGGCCGGTGATGAAGGTGGAGCGCGGGCTCGCGAAGAAGAGGATGGCGTCGGCGATCTCCTCCGGCCGCGCGATCCTCCGGAACGGGATGGCGCGGGTGAGCGCGGCCTGGAGCTTCTCCGGCAGCGATCGAAACAGGGGCGTGTCGGTCGGCCCGGGGCAGACGCAGTTCACGCGGATGTCGTGGGGCGCCATCTCGCGCGCCAGCGACTTGGTGAACGCGATGATGCCGCCCTTGGCCCCGGCGTAGACCGTCTCGCCGCTGCTCCCGACGCGGCCGGCGTCGCTGGCCACGTTTACGATCGCGCCGGCCCCCGCGTCGATCATGGCGGGCAGGAAGGCCTTCGCGACCTTCACGGTTCCGAGGAGATTGAGGCGCACGACCCGTTCCATGAACTCGACGCTGTTGTCGACGAAGGGCTCGACGCGGTCCCAACCGGCCGCGTTCACGACGACATCCGGCGCCGCGCCGCGCCCGAGCACCGCGTCGGCCAGGGCTGCGATAGAAGCGTCCTCGGTGACGTCGAGGAGCACGAAGTCGGCCTCGCCGCCGGTCTGCCGCACGGCGCCGCAGGTCTGCTCGCCCCCGGCCTCATCCACGTCGGCCACGAAGACGCGCGCGCCGGCGGCGGCCAGGGCCTGCGCCGTCGCGCGGCCGATGCCCGACGCCGCGCCGGTGACCACCGCCCGCTTTCCCTCGAGGCGCATCCGCGCGATGTTAGCCCGATTCGGCCTCGGCGCGGTCGTTGCGTCCGCCGGGCTTCGGGGCCGCGCCCTTGAACGGGCTCTCCGTGCGCAGTCCCTCGATGGCGCGGGCCGCCTGGCCGCGCTCGCTGGCGAGGAAGCGCGCGACGGCCGCGGCCAGCCGCGGCTCGGTCAGGAAGTGCAGGCTGTAGGTCGGCTGGGCTTCGAAGCCCCGGAGGTACTTGTAGTCGCCTCCGGCTCCGGGCTCGAAGCGCCGGATGCCGGACTCGATGCAGTGCTCGATCGCGGCGTAGTAGCAGACGTTGAAGTGGAGGTGGCGGGCCGGGCGCAGCGCGCCCCAGTAACGCCCGTAGAACGCGTCGCCCTTGACGACGTTCGTGGTCCCGGCAATCACCTCGCCGCCGTGGCGGGCGACGACGAAGCAGAGCCGGTGTCGGAAGCGCTGGGCGAGCAGCTCGAAGAAACGAGGATTCA
>Ga0224497_10001696_pt1 | contig 13764 bp, 13 predicted proteins | sample SF_Jul11_sed_USG_4_FD_167970 | JGI IMG/M metagenome (GOLD analysis project Ga0224497, IMG submission 167970) | Sediment microbial communities from San Francisco Bay, California, United States - SF_Jul11_sed_USGS_13 | ecosystem: Environmental > Aquatic > Marine > Sediment | place: USA... | reverse complement strand
TGTAGGCATCCCCCGCCATTTCCATGTCGACTCCTGCCGATGCAGCCATGTAGGCGGATTCGCGATCATTCTCGGTCAGTCCGTGCACGTGTAACTGGCGAATCGCATCCCAGTCGCTAACGACGAAACCATCGAAGCCCCACTCTTCCCGTAGCACCTGGCGCAGCAGGAAATCGTTGCCCGTAGCCGGCACGCCGTTCACATCGCTGAACGAGGTCATAAGCGTCGCAGCGCCGGCATCCACAGCTGCCTTGAAGGGCTGAAGATAAACATTGCGTAACTCGTTTTCGGGGATGTTGGTTGTCGCGTAGTCGCGCTCGCGCCGTAGCCAGCGAAATGCTTGGCACACGCTGCAATTGTGCCGCTAGCCGCAAGGTCGCCTCCCTGGAATCCTTCGACCGTTGCCACGCCCATTACGCTTGTCAGATGTGGATCTTCGCCAAAGCTCTCGGCGATACGGCCCCAGCGCGGATCTCGCGAGATGTCGATCATCGGTGCAAAGGCCCAGTTAATTCCGGCCGTCGCAGCTTCAAGTGCAGCGATACGCGCTCCATCTCGCGCAATCTCGGGATTAAAGCTCGCCGCCTGCGCCAGTGGTAGCGGCATGACCGTGGCAAATCCATGAATGACGTCTCGCCCTACCAGTAACGGGATGCCCAGCCTGCTCTCCTCGACAGCGATGCGTTGCAACTCGTTGGTCACGTCGGCATTGGCAAGATTCAGGACGGATCCGAGCCGACCAGATCGCAGGCGCTCGCCGAGATAGTCCTCGGGGTTTTCGCTACTTGCGTCGAGTTGGGTCATCTGGCCAATTTTTTCGGCAAGCGTCATTTGCCCGAGTAACGCTTCGACACGCTGCTCGATGGCTGCAGGTTCTTTTCCTGATTCCGCGATCGTGACACTCATAGTCGTCATCCAGCACAGGCCGCAACTCGCGGCCAATAGTAGTTTTTTTGCAGGGTGTGAAATGGTTTCTCCCCCAATTCGGCTGTACCGCTGGTTATCCGGCATCGCCGCACCGAGCTTTTAGCGACGTTTGACAGCGCTGTCAATATGATACACGATGCCCCACAATGAAGCACTACCAAACAGCGCCTGAAGACCGCATTCCGCTTCATCAGAAGCTCGTCTACGGCCTCGGCGCCCTGGTCAACAATCTGCTCGCAGCCGCTATTGGCGGTATGGTAATCGTGCTGAACCTTGGCCTCGGAATGAACCCGGCTCTTGTCGGGCTGCTGGGTGCCCTGCCGCGTATAACGGATGCCATCACCGACCCATTGATGGGGTATATATCCGACCATACCCGAACCCGGTGGGGCCGCCGGCGCCCGTATATCTTCGTCGGCGCGATAGCCGTTGGCATTGTGTATGCGTTGCTTTGGCAGTTGCCAGTCGGCAAAAGCGAAGCCTGGTACTTCTGGTATTTCCTGTCCGGCTCGCTCATTTTCTATCTCGCCTACACGGTGTTCGTAACCCCCTGGGTTGCGCTTGGCTATGAACTCACGCCGGATTATCACGAACGCACGCGCCTGATGGGTACGCAGAATTTTGTTGGCCAGATCGCGTACATGATCTCGCCCTATTTTCTCGCGATCATGTACAGCAAGAGCCTGTTTGACAATGAGGTTGAGGGCGCGGCAGGCCTGGCACTAATGATCGCGGCGGTCGTCATTGTGGTGGGTGTTCTGCCGGCGATTTTCCTGCGTGAGCGATTTGCTTTTGATCCCGAAACTGCGCAGCCACGACAACACACGTTTTTCGACGGCATGCGTGATTTTTTCAGGGGCTTTGCCATCACACTGAAGTTTAAGCCTTTCCTGAAACTGTGTGCCGCAACCTTCCTGGTGTTCAACAGTTTCATTCTGATCGCTGCGTTCCAGTCCTACGTCATCATTTATTACATCTTTGGCGGCGATGCGACCGAGGGCGCCAAGTTCGTCGGCCATTCGGGTTTGCTGCAAACTATCTCTGCACTCGGCGTGATCGCCATCGTCACGTGGCTCGCCACGAAGATCGGAAAGCGGCGTGCATTTTTCGTTGCCATCGGAATTTCGATGGTGGGTTATGCGCTCAAATGGTTTTGCTATACCCCCGATAACCCATGGCTCGTGCTCATTCCCGCGCCATTGATGGCCTTTGGCCTCGGAGGATTGTTTACGCTAATGGGCTCGATGATCGCCGACGTAATCGACATGGACGAACTGGAGACGAATGAGCGACGCGAAGGCATGTATGGGTCCATTTTCTGGTGGGTTGTGAAGCTCGGACAAGCAGTCGCAATTGCGGGTGGCGGCCTGCTTTTGAATGCGACCGGCTTCGATGTTGCGTTACAGGGCGGTCAGTCCGAGCAGACGATCACGGCAATGAGATTTTTTGACGCATTCGTGCCAGTCGTCGCGTCAGGCATCGCCATCTGGGCGATCGCCTCCTACTCGATAACAGAAGAAAAAGCGCACGAGATTCGATTGCAGCTCGAGGCGCGGCGAGGCAAGTAAATGGAAAAACTCAAATTCAGAGAGAAGCTTGGCTACGGCCTTGGTGATACCGCGTCCAACTTTTTCTTTGCGACGTTCAATGTTTTCCTGCTGTATTACTACACCGACATTTTCGGGCTATCGGCCGCAGCTGTTGGCACCATGTTTCTCCTGACCAAGATACTTGACGCGGTAAGTGACCCGATAATGGGGTTGATTGCCGACCGAACAAATTCACGCTGGGGTAAGTTTCGACCCTACTTGCTGTGGGCCGCGGTTCCATATGGAATTTGCGGCTACGCAATGTTCGCCAACCCCGACCTCTCTTATGCCGGCAAACTCATTTATGCCTACGTAACTTATTCGCTGATGATGCTCGCCTATACCGCAATCAATGTTCCCTACTCGGCGTTGATGGGCGTGATATCACCCTCGTCGATCGAACGAACCAAGGTTGCCAGCTATCGGTTCTTCTGCGCCTTTGCTGCCGGTTGGCTCGTGGGTACGTTTGTCACGCCTCTGAAAAACATCCTCGGCGGTGGCAACGAAGCCCTTGGATTTCAACTCACCATGGCCATTTTCGCGGTTGTTTCCGTTGCCTTATTCTGGATCACGTTTGCAACAACCAAAGAACGTGTCGTTCCCACGCCCATGAAGTCCGATTTGAAACTGGATTTCAAGGCTCTGCTCGCAAATGGCCCCTGGAGAGCACTGTTCGCGACCGGGATCTTCACGTTGATCAATATCGCCGTGCGCAATGGCACCTTGTTGTATTACTTCAAGTACTACGTGGGCGACGATGGCACCCGGATTTTCCTGATCTTCGACAAGACCGCGGTGTTCCTGTCATTGGGCCTACTGGCGATGATGGTCGGCGTCGCGTTGACAAAAACATTGAGTCAACGTTTCGAGAAACGCCAACTAATGATCGTACTGTCCCTGCTGAATGCGCTTTCGATGGCAGCCTTCTATTTCACGCCTCCAAATTACTACTGGCTGATGGTGGCTATCAATTGTGCGGGAATGTTAGCCGCGGGACCGACCCCGGCACTGGTGTGGTCCATGTATGCGGATTGCGCTGACTACGGCGAGTGGAAAAGCGGGCGGCGTACAACTGCACTGGTGTTTTCCACTGTGCAGTTTTCGCACAAAATGGGCCTTGCGGTTGGTGCGGGTCTTGCCGGAATTATCCTGTCCTGGTTTGGCTTCGTGGCAAATGAAGTACAAACGGCGACGTCAATGGCGGGAATACGCTTCATGTTCAGCATTTTTCCCGCCGCATTTGCCCTGATGGGAATCGTCGCGATCTATTTCTACCGCATTGACAGAAATATGATCAGTGAGATTGAGCGGGACTTGTCGGTACGACACGGTACTGCTTAGTCCTCGCCGATATCCTCGTCGGCAAGTTTGTGGCCCCAGTCCTTTTTCGCTGCCAGATAACGGCGGTTCGATTTAGTGACGCCGAAGACATGTTTTACGGCCGTGATGTCGGTCAATCCGGCGGCCGTCAGGTCATCGATTTTCTTCGGGTTGTTCGTCAACAGCCGAAACGGCCCGTCTTTGCGGAAGAACTTTATGAGCGCTGCCGCATCGCTGAAGTCGCGTGAGTCGTCTGGCAGGCCAAGCGAGCGATTCGCCTGGTACGTGTCCTCACCGCTGTCCTGCAACAGATAGGTGGCGGCCTTAGCCCACAATCCGATGCCGCGACCCTCATGGCCTGACATGTAGATCAGCATGCCACCCTGCTCATCGTTACTGATCAGATCTATCGCAGATTCAAATTGCGGTCCGCACTCGCAACGCTGCGACCCGAACACGTCCCCGGTCATACAACTCGAATGCACGCGCACGAGCGGGTTTGACCAGTCCTCCGGATCACCGATAAGCAGCACACTGTTGACGGCCATTGACGATGCCAGCTCGGCAAATGTCTGTTGCCCGTGCTTTGCACGCAGCTCAGCCGCGAAGTCCTCTATCTGCGTCAGTTCAGTGTTGCGTACAGTCGCGTACCACTGCACGTCGACTGTGTTCTCGCCGAGTAGCAAAGGCAGTGGTATGGGGCCCAGGGCGCTTATGCTGCCACTGCCGGACGCCGCCTGATCGATGGGCACTTCGTTGCCTTGCCTGTCGATACGGAACAGTGTGCCTGCCGCGACGAGGCGCTCCCGGACGGTCGGATCAATGTAAGTAAACATGCGCCGCATTATGAACGAATCCGTCATTTGTGACTCATTTCACTTGCTGACTCGTCGGTCATTAACTATAATTACTGACCTACTAGTCAGTAATTGAGCTCGCTCATGCCAGAACCTCGTTTTCGTCGCCGCAAGGAAGACAGACCCCAGGAAATAACCGATGCCGCGCTCGCCGCGTTCGCTGAAAAGGGCTATGCCGCGACACGTGTCGATGATGTCGCCAAACGTGCCGGTGTCAGCAAGGGGCTGCTCTACCTGTACTTCAAGACCAAAGAGGACCTGTTCAAGGCGGTCATTCGCAGTTTCGTCGTGCCGAGGATCGATGCCCTGACAGCCATAGTCGACAGCTCGGAGATGTCCGCTGAAGAATTCCTGCGCGGCCCGTTCTTTGAATTCGTGAAGACCCTGCCGGGATCACCAATATCCATTCTCATCCGCCTGATGATCGCCGAAGGCCCGAAGCACCCGGACCTGCTGCAATTCTACTGGGACAACGTCGTGTCTCGGGGTCTGGGTGCACTCTCCGAAATTCTTGATCGCGGTGTACGGCAGGGAGAATTTCGCCGCTCGGCGGTGAATGACCTGCCACATCTCTTCGCGATGCCGGTCTTGTTTTCGGTTGTCTTCAAATCTCTGTTCGAGAAGAACTGTCCCGACACAGACAAGCTAATCGGGACACAGATCGACCTGCTCATTGCGCATATGAAAGGAGACGTAGCATGAAGCTTCATAGTCAGTGGGCAGCCATGGCATGCGTGCTAATGATCAGCGCTTGTGACCCATCGTCGAACGACGACCGCATCGTTGGAGAACTCGCCTCCGATCGCATTGAACTGACCGCCGAAAATTCCGAACCTGTTGTCGAGATACTCGTGTCCGAAGGCGAAGCCGTGCAGGCGGATCAGCTATTGATGCGCCAGGACACTGCTCGCGCAAAGGCGCGCCTTGCCGAGTCCGATGCTGCGCTCGGGCAAGCGCAAGCACGACTTGACGAACTCGTGAGAGGACCGAGAAGTGAGCAAATTTCCGCGGCGAGGGCGAACGTGGAGGGCGCCACAGACGAATTGACATTTCGCCGCACCGATTACACGCGCGTACAGGAGATCTTCGCGAAACAACTCGCCTCGCCGGAATTGCTCGACCGCGCCAAAGCTGCACTTGACGCGGCAGAGGCAAATTCCAAATTACGGCGAGCCCAGTTACAGGAACTTTTGAGCGGCACGACCATCGAGGAACTCGCCCAGGCAGAACAAATGCTCAAGCAGGCCGCCGCTCGTCGTGACTTACTTGCAGTGGATTTATCTCGTCATGACATCAAAGCACCCGTCGACGGTCTCGTCGACAGTCGCCTGTTTGAAGTTGGTGAGAGGCCGGTTCCGGGACAGGCAATGCTCATTATGCTGCCGGAACGGCAGCCTCATGCACGCATATATGTACCCGAGCATCTGCGGGTGCAAGTCAAACCGGGTATGCCGGCGATTATCTACGTCGACGGACTCGACACCGCACTTGATGGGCGCGTGCGCTGGGTCGCTTCGGAAGCAGCATTTACTCCCTACTACGCTTTGACAGAGAGAGACCGTGGCCATCTGACGTACCTCGCCAAGGTCGACATAGTCGAAGAGCGCGAACGTTTACCGGATGGCGTACCGGTCGAGGTCGAACTCATGCTGAGTAAACCCGAGTGAATGTCGAACTCGCCATTCGTGCCAGAGGTCTTAGCAAACACTTCGGCGACCTTCGCGCCGTCGATCATCTCGATCTCGACGTGCCTAAGGCATCGATTTACGGCTTTCTTGGGCCCAATGGATCAGGAAAATCGACGACCATTCGTATGCTGTGTGGTCTTCTGACGCCCACCGAGGGCTCCGCAGACGTATTGGGCATCGAGGTACTGAAACGATCGAGCGAGCTCAAGCCGAAGATCGGCTACATGACCCAGAAATTCTCCTTATTCGGCGATTTGACGGTCACCGAAAACCTCAAATTTATTGCTGAGATTTACTCATTTCCAAAATCCGAAACTGCATCCAGAATTGACGAACTGCTCGAAAAGTACGACCTCATCGATCAGCGAATACAATTTGCGGGAACCTTGAGTGGCGGCCAGAAGCAACGTCTCGCTCTCGCCTGCGCGGTGCTGCATAAACCCCAATTGCTGTTACTCGATGAACCGACAAGTGCCGTGGATCCACAAAGTCGGCGCGATTTCTGGGCCAACCTGTTTCGCCTGGCCGAGGGCGGGACCACGATACTCGTATCGACGCATTATATGGACGAAGCCGAACGCTGCCACAAGCTCGCGATTCTCGACCACGGCGTAAAAGTCGCCGACGGCTCACCCGAAGATCTGCAAGCCAGCACCGGAATGACCATCGTTGAAGTCCTGGCTGATGACCCCTACGGCGCCCAGACAGTGATTCACGATCTTCCCTTTGTTGCGAGCGTCACACAACTCGGCATTCGGCTTCGTGTTCTTATTCCGGAGTCTGTCGACGATGCGTTGGGCCTTGTAGATCGGGCACTGAAGAATCGAAACGTGACTGCTACCACGCACATCGCCCATGCCACACTCGAAGATGTATTCGTTGCCGTAACTTTGAAGCCCGCGGAGCAGGCGGCATGAAGTCTCTCTCCCGTCTCATGGCCATCACGCGCAAGGAAGTGCGCCAGTTGAGTCGCGACAAGCTTACGTTTGCAATGATCGTCGGCATTCCTCTAATGCAAATCCTGCTATTCGGCTACGCGATTAATATGGATGTTCGTAACCTCAAGGCGGCAGTTGCTGACGAAGCGAACACGCACTTATCTCGCGAGTTCATCTCACAGCTAAACGAAACGCAGGTTGCGAATATTCATTACCGCGTCAACACGGCGGCAGAACTTGAGGAACTTTTGCGTGCAGGTGAAATATCTATTGGCGTCGCTATTTATCCCGACTTTGATCGACGAGTCGGCGACAATTCCCGCGCAGCAGTGCACTTGCTTGTCGACGGCAGCGATCCAACTACGGTTGGCGTCGCCAATGGCTTACGTAACATGCCAATCGCTTTTGACACGACCCACGAAGCCAATAAAAAGGGCTTGATCGAAGTCCGTCCATACTACAATCCGGAGCGTCGTACCCCGGTCAACGTCGTTCCTGGACTCATCGGCGTCATTCTGACCATGACGATGATGATGTTCACAGCGGTCGCCATTGTACGCGAGCGCGAGCGCGGCAACCTCGAGCTGCTAATCAACACTCCCGTAACATCCGCTGAACTCATGGTCGGCAAAGTACTACCCTACATTTTGATCGGGCTGATACAGCTCGCACTGATCCTGGTCGTGGGCAATATTCTTTTCGATGTGCCGGTTCGAGGCAGCATCGTCGACCTTTATATCGCTGCGAGCGTGTTCATCGCGGCCAATCTCGGGCTGGGGCTGTTCATGTCGACGGCGGTTAAGACTCAATTCCAGGCCATGCAATTGACCTTTTTTCTGTTGATGCCGTCGATTCTCCTATCTGGATTCGTATTTCCATTCGACGGCATGCCCGTCGTCGCGCAGTACATAGGCGAAGCGCTTCCGATTACGCACTTTATCCGCCTGACGCGAGGGATCATGTTGCGCGAGGCATCGTTGGGAGATTTGCCATTCGAACTTATCTACCTGGGCACATTTGCGGTCGTCGCGATGACAGCAGCAGCGTTGCGATTCTCGAAACGCCTCGATTAGGAATCTGACTGTACGGGACCGCTTTCGGCTACACGGTCTGCGCCCGGGTATGGCACACAGCCGGCAAACGCAAGCTCCGCCCGACCCAGCATACTGAACCGGCGTCATGCTGGTCTCTTTCGCCAAAACAATGGCGACAAAAACAGCGCCCCAGATTATTGCCAGTTGCGTTAGTGGCTCAATTCTTTCAGCCCCAAAACATCTTTGGACTCGCAAATTTCGATCAATTCTGATCCAATCAGCACCAGAATTCACTGACCCCCGGTATTATGACGCAGAATCCAGACAAGCAAGCTACAGTTTTCATCGTCGACGACGACCCCGCAATTCGGTTCGCCATGCAGGCACTGATGGACTCGGTCAACATTGAGCACGAGATTTTTGCCTCAGGTGACGAGTTCCTCGAGAGCGCGGCGGAACAGCGCCCGGGTTGCCTCGTACTCGATATCCGCATGCCGGGTCTCGGTGGCCTGGAGCTACAGGAAGAACTTATTCGGCGCGGCAGCAGCTTGCCAATCATATTTATCACCGGGCATGGCGATGTGCCAATGGCCGTCGATGCCATGCAGAAAGGTGCTGTCGATTTCATTCAAAAACCATTCCGTGACCAGGACCTGCTTGACCGGGTTCACGAGGCGCTGAGAACCGACCAGGAACGACGCGAGGAACAACAGGCGCACACCGAAGTTGCTGAGCGCCTTGCACGCCTCACAAATCGCGAGCGCGAAGTATTTGACCTCGTTGTCACGGGCAAGCCGAACAAAGTCATTGCTTATGATCTGGGTGTTAGTCAGCGCACCGTCGAAATTCACCGCGCGCGCGTCATGGAGAAAATGCAGGCCAGGTCGCTAGCCGACCTTGTCAAAATGCATATGACGGCCTGACGCTACAGCCTTCTACGTTTGCGCTCGTCAAACTCAGCACATTCAATGCATTCGTCCGCGTAGGGATACGCTTCAAGTCGGCCAGGCTCGATCTTCTCGCCGCATTCTACGCAAACGCCGAATTCCCCCGAGTCCATGCGGCTTAGCGCAGCAGCGACCTTGCCTAGCTCTCTGCGGGCCTCGTTTCCCAGGGCATCAACAACTTCGCTGTCCTCGAGCTCTTTGGCTTGTTCTTTTGAGTCCGCATTCAGGCCGCGACGTAAATTCTGCGTAATTCGATCGAGTCGCAGACCCAGTTCGTCCTTTTTTTGTTGCAGCTGCAGGCGCAAGCCCTCGTACCCCGGCATCGCGAAGTTCCTTCAATATTCGTCCCACCAATTTACCCGCCCGCACAGCGATTCGGTAATTAGTACATTCACTTACGCCGCCGTACGTAAAAGCCACTATGCCCTAGGCATCACGCCTTATGGAAAGGTCGGCGCAACAGAAATATCCTCTTTCGTGGGTGGCAGGTGTATTTCGAACAACAGAGGTAGTTATGCGCACGATTACCAAGATTCTGTCGGTAATAGACCCGACAGCAAAAGATCAGCCAGCATTGCGGCATGCAGCCTGGCTTGCCGAACGCGCAGGTGCGGAACTCGAATTGCTGGTGTGTTACTACAATGAATACCTTAGTGGAGACCGCCTTTTCGACTCACCTTCCCTGGAGAAGGCGCGCAGCGAGGTCATTGCCAACCAGGAGCAACACCTCGAAGCGCTAGCCGAGCCTGTTCGTCAAGCGGGTATCGTCGTCACGACATCAGCGGTTTGGGACCACCCGTTGTTTGAGGGCATCGTACGTCACGCTATCAGTAGCAATGCAGACATTGTCTTCAAGGACACGCACCATCATTCGGCGGTAACGCGGGCGCTCCTGACTAACACTGACTGGAATCTCATTCGCACTTGTCCGATTCCGCTTTGGCTGGTCAAGCCGCAAGAACTCCCCGATGCGCCGATTTTCGTCGCGGCTATCGACCCGATGAATCAACATGACAAGCCAGCGGCGCTTGACGACGAGATAATACAGATCAGCAAGCTCCTGGGCGAGACGGTCGGAGGTGAAGTTCACGCGTTCCACTCTTACGATCCGCGCATTGCGGTAGCAACCGCAACAGCCAATGCCTATATCCCCGTTTCGTTGCCGTTTGACGAAATCGAGCAACAAATGCACGAGGACCATCAGAAGCGATTCAATGAGATCACGTCCTTCCACGGCGTTGCCGACGACCACTCGCACCTCGTTGCGGGCTTGACTCATGAAGAGCTGCCGCTAATCGCGAAAAACCTTAAAGCTGACGTTGTCGTAATGGGGGCGGTTGCGCGCAACCGCTGGAAGCGACTGTTCATCGGTGCAACCGCGGAACGGACGCTTGAGCACCTGCCCTGCGACTTGCTGATTATCAAGCCAGACTGGTTCCAGTCGCCGGTAGAGCTCACGACACACAGCGCGGCCTGATGCAGAGCTAGGACCCCTGCTTATCTCGCCACGATGACTCGAGAGAGGCTGTGGTCGAGGATGTCGATCATGTAGTCGGCGTCTTCGCTTGAAAGAACCAGAGGCGGCCTTAGCTTCAGGATATTGGCGTGCGGCCCGATCGATCCACTCAGCACACCGTGGCTACGCAAATCGTTGACCACCCTGGCAGCCAAGGCAGTAGCCGGCGTGCGGTCTGCGCGGTCGTCGACCAGGTCCAGCGCGAGAAACAACCCCGTGCCGCGAATATCACCGATGCATTCGTGCTTTTCCGCGAGGCCCCAAAGACGATCAGCAATGTGTTGCCCGACATTCAGGGCATTTTCCTGCAAACCCTCGTTTTCGATAACGTCCAGTACGGCGAGTGCGGCGGCACTTGAGACCGGATTACCGCCGAATGTATTAAAGTAACCGCTGCATTCGGCAAAAGCTCCGACGAGATCGCGCCGCGCTACAACTGCTGCAATGGGGTGGCCATTACCCATCGGCTTTCCCAAGCTGACAATATCCGGAATAACTCCGTCCTTCTCGAACCCCCAAAAATGTGACCCTGTACGGCCAAACCCTGGTTGGACCTCATCGGCAACAAACAGGCCGCCAGCGCCGCGAATTATTTGCGCCACACTGCTCAGGTAGCCGGTTGGAGGCGACACAACACCGCCGCTGGAAACGATCGTATCGATTACCAAGGCGGCAGGCTTGAATCCGCGGCTCCTGAGGAGCTCGACTGCTTCGTGTACGTAAACCGAGTATTGCTCGCCCGCATCTTCACCGCGATGCAATCCACGATAGGTATCCGGCGAAGGTACAGTTACGACGTGGCCCGGAAGGTCCTCCGCCGCGATACTGTGGGTTGATATTTCAAAGGTCGCTTGGGAATTGCCATGGTAGGCACTGTCTGTGACCACAATACCCGTTCCACCCGTTACGACCCGAGCAATTCGCAGCGCGAGTTCATTTGCCTCACTGCCCGTGCAACAAAACATTGCTGTATCGAGACCACTCGGCAATTTGTCCGTCAGACGTTCTGCGTAGTCGAGTACGTTTTCGTGAAGATAGCGGGTGTGCGTATTGAGAATACTGGCTTGCTTGCAGATCGCTTCGACCACGCGCGGATGGCAGTGACCCACGTGAGCCACATTGTTGTACATGTCGAGGTATTTTCTGCCATCGGCATCGAACAGCCAGACGCCTTCACCGCGCACGAGATGCAGTGGTTCATCGTAAAACAGCCGATAGGCAGAGCCCATCAGCTGTCGTCGTCGTTCGAGAAGATTTGAAGTATCTGCCATCACTGCTGATTAGATTACCGGAAGCAACGGCAGACTTCGATTATCAATAATTGGCCGTTAGCATGATCCAGAACTTGTTTGTATCCACTTTGTTCAGCGGTGACGACGAATCATGGCTGAAGAACGCGCCCTTGAGCAACAATCCGTAGCGCTCACCGAGTTTACGTCCCGCTGAGAGATCGAACTCATCGCCGTAATCACTATCGCCGAACTCTGACGAAAAATCGTGATACACGCCGGTAAGGCTCCATTTGCCTGCTTTGTACTTGACCGTGAAGTAAAGGTCTTCCAGACCGTCTGCGGGCGTACCCAGGAATTGATCGGCCCAACCATTAAAGGCATGTCCGGTCGCGAGTGGCGTGCGGAACGCCGTTCCAGCATTCGAGTCGGCACCCAGTGACTCGAAGGCAACCCCCAATGACAGCCCGTTTTCGAGCGCCCAAAGCGCACTGACATGCAGGTAATCCGCGTCATAGTTGTTCGCATTATCACCAGCATCGCTCTGCGAGGCGAACTCACCCAGAAGCGATATCTTGCCCTCACCCGCCTTGAGGTCGCCGGCCAGCCTAACGCCGAACGTCCCCGTGGAGTTGACGAAGTTCGCCGCATCCTTGTAGTCGAGTAAGTAATAGTACGGGGTGACGGAAAAACCCTCGCCAACGCTGATTTTTGCGTTCAGCAGATGACCATCCAAAGCAGCCTTCCCGCCTGGCACCGTTTGACCGAAAATGCGTCGCACCTGATTGAGGTATGAGTATGACAACGCCGTCTTCGAAAACGCTTTGCTGTTGAGCGTAAACGCATCATACGTTTGCTCGTTCTGACGCCAGCCGACACCACCAACAAAGCGCTGATTGTCGAGCAAAATTCGTTGCCGCCCGAAGCGGAACTTCCAGTCGTCATTCGCGCTGTAATCGAAATACACCTGGTTCAGGTCGGACCCTTTCGGATCCGCAACCGTCGAGTATTGATCTCTTCTCGGGCTGGTTCCAGCGCCGGAATTAAAGTCGTCAAACAAGAGGTGAAACACGTGATCAAACTCAGCGAACGCGGACCAGCCATTCCATTGGCCAGTCCGGTAGTTCAGCCGCAGTCGCAACGTCGACGCATCGGCATCCTCGAGAGCATTGTCCTGATCAACGCGCTCGAAGCGGTAGCGCCCGGCTATCGTCGCCTTACCCGACGTAATTGCCGATACCAGGTCCGTCGAGCCCTCGCCCTCGGCTACCGCTGCCGCTGCCGAGAATGGCAACAGCAAACCAAGCAGTGTTCCGAGGACGATATTGTGATCGCGTATCATGGTACTTGTCCTTTAGTAGATATCGTTGAGCGTGTTGAAGACATTGAACTTGCCCGTCGGCGTGACAATCTCAGGCCCTTTAATCACAGCCTTCAATTCACGCGTCTTGTCATCGACGACAACAATCGCTGACTCCTGCTCCTTACCACTCCAGACAGAGAACCAGACTTCATCACCCGCCTTGTTGTACTCGGGTTGAACGACTCGCTTTGGCCCTTCGCCAAGATCGGCCCACTCACCGATAGGTAACGTTACGAAACCGGCATCCAGATTGTTGATGTCATATACAGCAATACTCTGGCTGAGATGCTCTGCCGGGTTCAAAGGTGCGTCGACCCACAAGTTGCTGGAGTTCGGATGTGACTTAACGAACAGCG
>Ga0224497_10001694_pt1 | contig 13771 bp, 14 predicted proteins | sample SF_Jul11_sed_USG_4_FD_167970 | JGI IMG/M metagenome (GOLD analysis project Ga0224497, IMG submission 167970) | Sediment microbial communities from San Francisco Bay, California, United States - SF_Jul11_sed_USGS_13 | ecosystem: Environmental > Aquatic > Marine > Sediment | place: USA... | reverse complement strand
CAACGGGGCCGATATCGTCATGGTCGAAATCGGCGGTACCGTCGGCGATATCGAATCCTTGCCCTTCATGGAGGCAATTCGGCAAATGGGCTTCGAGCTGGGGCACGACAACGTGCTCTACATGCACCTGACCCTGATTCCCTACCTGCCGGCGGCGGGAGAAATCAAGACCAAGCCGACCCAGCACTCGGTCAAGGAATTGCGCTCGATCGGAATCCAGCCCGATATCCTGCTGTGCCGCGCCGACCGGCCGATTCCGCAGGACGAAAGACGCAAAATAGCGCTGTTTACCAATGTCGCCGAGGAGGCGGTTATCGCCGCGGTCGACGTGGACCATATTTACAAGATCCCGCGCGAACTGAGCGAGCAGGGTCTCGATGAAATCGTGGTCAAGCACTTCAAGATGGATTTACCGCCGGCCGACCTGAGTGGCTGGGACCGCGTCGTCGAATCCCTGCAGAATCCGGTTAACGAGGTTTCGATCGGCTTCGTGGGCAAGTATGTCGATCACACCGATGCCTACAAGTCGCTTAACGAGTCGCTCGATCATGCCGGCATCCATACCAGGACCCGGGTCAATATCGTAAAAATCGATTCGGACACGATCGAAACCGACGGCATCGATGCCCTCAGGGGGCTGGACGCGATACTGGTTCCGGGCGGTTTCGGCAGCCGCGGCATCGAGGGCAAGATCGCGGCGGCCAGTTATGCACGCACCAACAACGTGCCTTACCTGGGTATTTGCCTCGGCATGCAGGTTGCCGTGATCGAATACGCGCGCAACGTGCTGGGGCTGTCCAAGGCCCACAGCTCGGAATTCAATCCCAAGACACCGGACCCGGTAATTGCGCTGGTCACCGAATGGCTTGACCGCGACGGCTCGCTCGAGACACGCGATGAAAACACGCATCTCGGCGGCACCATGCGTCTCGGCGCACAAACCTGCAAACTCGTGCCGGGCACGCGCACACGTCGCGCCTACGGCGCCGAGGAAATCCACGAGCGTCACCGCCACCGCTACGAATTCAACAACAACTACCTGCAGAGGCTGCAGGACGCCGGCCTTGTTATTTCGGGTCTGTCGGTCGACAACGAGCTCGTGGAAATGATCGAGCTTTCCGATCACCCCTGGTTCATCGGCTGCCAGTTTCACCCTGAATTCACATCGCATCCGCGTGAAGGGCACCCCCTGTTCAACAGCTTTATTACCGCCGCGATCGAGTATCATCAGGCAAAATCTCAATGAGACTGTGCGATTTCGAGGTTGGCCTCGATCAGCCTCTGTTTCTGATGGCCGGGCCCTGCGTGATCGAATCGGAACAGCTGGCGTTCGATACCGCCGCGCAGTTACAGCAAATTTGCGGCGAACTCGCGATCCCGTTTATCTACAAGTCGTCTTTCGACAAGGCAAATCGTTCCAGCAGCAAGAGTTTTCGTGGACTCGGGATCGAAAAAGGACTCGCCATTCTCGAGAAACTGCGCAGCAGTCTCTCGGTTCCGGTTGTCACCGATGTGCACGAGGACACTCCGCTCGACGAGGTTGCCAGCGTGGTCGACGTGCTGCAGACCCCTGCCTTCCTGTGCCGGCAAACCAATTTCATCAAAAATGTCGCGGCCCAGAACAAGCCGGTCAACATCAAGAAAGGCCAGTTTCTTTCCCCCTGGGACATGCAGCAGGTCGTCGACAAGGCGCTCGAAACAGGCAACCGGCAGATCATGGTGTGCGAGCGCGGTGCCAGTTTCGGCTACAACAACCTCGTGTCCGACATGCGCTCGCTCGCGGTGATGCGCCAGACCGGATGCCCGGTGGTGTTCGATGCCACCCATTCGGTGCAGTTGCCCGGCGGCCAGGGAACATCGTCAGGCGGGCAACGCGAATTCGTGCCGGTACTCGCGCGCGCCGCGGTTGCCGCCGGGGTATCCGGCATCTTCATGGAAACCCATCCCGACCCCGAGCAGGCGCTCAGCGATGGTCCGAACGCCTGGCCCCTGGCACAAATGCAATCTCTGCTGCAGGTACTGATCGATATTGACCGGGTCACAAAAGCATCTTCGTTGCACGAAAATGCCTTAATGGGTATCAGTTAGCAATCACGGAGCAATCATGGGCAAGATAAGCAGCGTGGTCGGGCGCGAAATTCTGGATTCGCGCGGCAATCCAACGGTAGAAGCCGAGGTTACACTCGACAGCGGCGTGGTCGGCTGGGCCGCTGCGCCTTCCGGTGCGTCTACAGGGGAACGCGAAGCGATCGAGCTGCGTGACGGCGATAGCAGGCGTTACCTTGGCAAGGGTGTTACCCGGGCAGTCGGACACATCAATAATGAACTGGCCTTGCTGGTGCAGGGCAGGGACTGCTCCGATCAGCGGGGTCTGGATCAGGCCATGATCGAGCTCGACGGGACCGATAACAAGGGCCGGCTGGGCGCCAATGCGTTGCTCGCGGTTTCGCTGGCCAACGCCAGGGCGGCCGCGATCGAAGCCGGGCAGCCGCTGTTTCGCTACCTTGGGGGCTCCGATGCTGCGTTGCTCCCGGTACCGATGATGAACATCATCAACGGCGGAGCCCACGCGGATAACAGTGTCGACATGCAGGAATTCATGATCCTGCCGGCGGGTGCGCCGAGTTTCAGCGAGGGATTGCGCTACGGTGCCGAGGTTTTCCATGCACTCAAGTCCGTGCTTGCCGCGAGGGGTATGAACACCGCGGTCGGCGACGAGGGCGGATTCGCACCCGATTTGTCATCCAACGAGGAAGCGATCGAAGTCATACTAAGCGCCATCGACAAGGCCGGTTTTCGGGCTGGGCGAGATATTTACCTCGGGCTGGATGTCGCCAGCTCGGAGTTTCACGACGCTGGAAAATACCTGCTGGCCTCGGAAAAAAGGTCTTTCGACGCCGCCGGATTTGCCGATTACCTGGCAAGCTGGGTCGATCAGTACCCGATCATCAGTATCGAAGACGGTATGGACGAGGGCGACTGGGAAGGCTGGGCAATACTGACCGAGAAACTCGGCCACAGGATCCAGCTGGTTGGTGACGACCTGTTCGTCACCAATACCCGTATCCTGTCACGCGGTATCGAGCAGGGCATCGCCAACTCGATACTGATCAAGTTCAACCAGATAGGTACCTTGAGCGAAACGCTGGACGCTATTTCGATGGCGCAGGCTGCGGGATACACCACCGTCATCTCGCATCGCTCCGGGGAGACCGAGGATGTCACTATCGCCGATCTCGCGGTGGCGACAGGGGCGGGCCAGATCAAAACCGGGTCTCTGTCACGCACCGATCGCGTCGCCAAGTACAATCAACTGCTGCGCATAGAAGCCTTGTTAGGCAGCGCTGCCAGCTTTCCGGGAAAATCAGCCTTCAGAAACCTGTAACACTCGATCAATGCAGCGATGAAGATTCTACTGGCCGTTTTATTCGTAATTCTCATCGGACTGCAGTACAAATTATGGCTCGGCGATGGCAGCCTGTCGGAAATCGTTCAGTTATCACGAGAGCTGGAAATCCAGAAAAAGAAGCTGCGAGAGCTCGAGGAACGAAACAAGATACTGGAGGCGCAGGTACTCGACCTGCAAAATGGCCTCGATGCCTTCGAAGAGAAGGCACGCAACGATCTGGGCATGATCAAACAGGGTGAAACCTTTATCCAGCTAATCCCGGAAGATGGCAGTGACAGCGGCGCGCGCTAGCACCCCTGTCTGGGCGGTAATTCCGGCCGCCGGTAGCGGCACCCGCATGCAAAGCGAAACGCCCAAGCAGTATCATCGCTTCCAGGGAAAGACGGTTATCGAACACACGCTGGATCGACTGCTCGGACATCCTGCGGTCGATGGCGCGGTGGTCGTGCTCGCCGAGGACGATCCGACCTGGGAGCAGCTCGACTATCGGCCCGACAAACCCCTGTTTACTGCTACCGGGGGCATGCAGCGCCAGCACTCCGTTTACAGCGGCCTGACCACGCTGCAATACCGCTTTGGCAACGAGGCAATCGCCCTGGTCCATGACGCGGTGCGGCCACTGGTGACGCATCAGGACTTGAGCCGGGTCATCCAGGCGGCACAGCGGCACCCTGCGGGCGCTATTCTGGCGGCTCCGCTTACGGATACGCTGAAGCTGGAAAACTACAATATGGAGATCGCGAGCACGCTGTCACGCGAAAGATTGTGGCGAGCGTTTACGCCGCAGGTGTTTCATCTGTTACCGCTGCTCAATGCGCTGAAACGGGTTATCGACGATGGCCTGCAAATAACCGATGACGCCCAGGCTATCGAACTCCTGGGCTATGCGCCGAAACTGGTCGCGGCAAGCGTCGACAATCTCAAGATTACGTCGCCCGGTGACCTCAGGTTGGCTGAAATGATCTGGCTAAACCAGCGCGATCAACAAAATAATGAATAATACTATCGCCGCCATAGGCACGATAAAGCCCATCCAGTCACTGGCGGAGCCCTTGGGGGAATTTTCGATGGTCTGTTTGGCGCGCGGGAAAAGGTATATCAGCATCGCCGCCATCAGCACTGCCGAACCGATTTTAACCCAGTCCATAGTTTCCTCGTCGGCTAACGAAAAAGTAAGCCCCGCGGGAACGGGGCTTACCCGAAGCAGTCGTTAGCAACCTGCTTAATCGTTATTGAATGCCCCAAGCAGGTGCAACAAAGCCTGGAACATGTTCAGGATGGACAGGAACAGCCCTGCCGCGGCCATGATGTAGTTGGTCTCGCCGTTGTGGATCAGCGACGAGGTCTCCCACAGGATAAATGCGCTCATGATCATGACGATCGCTGCATTGACCGCCAGGAACAGGGCGGGCATACCCAGGAAAATGTTTAGAATCGCCGCGCCGAGGACGACCAGCATTCCCACCATGACAAAGCCGCCAAGGAAGCTGAAATCCTTACGGGTCGTCAGGGCGTATCCGGAAAGTCCCAGGAAGATCGCGCCGGTTCCGCCAAGCGCCGTCACGACGATGCTGGGATTGACCGACAGGTAGTAATTCAGAACCGGGCCGAGCCCGAAGCCGAGCAGACCCGTGAACGCAAATATAACCGGGATTCCGGCTCCGGTATTGGCGGTTCGGGGCAATACGAACCAAAGTATTACAATGGCAGCGATCGTCGAGACCAGTGCGATGCCCTGTCCGATTCCCGTGATGACGCCAAGGTAAGCCATGAAGCCGCTGAAAATAAGCGTCATCGACAATAGAATGTAAGTATTCTTGATGACTTTATTGGTCTGCAGAATCGCTTCTTGTGAGCGGGTAACAGCAGTATTCATTTGCATTACAATCTCCGTTTAAAATAACGTCAAAATAGACATCTGGGCGCCATTCTAAGTTCCCGCCCTGTCGATAGCAAGCGCATCACGTACGGGTAACCCTGGCAGGACCGCACCAGACTTCGATCGAACATGGGGTTTAAATACAACATTTCAAGACGGCACCGGCAACAATAGGGATGACTGGCGGGCCCAAATGCTTATAATACGCCGCATTCGGGCTTGTTGCGTTTTGATCCCAAATTGAGTCGATATTTACCGGAGAGCTGGCTGAGCGGTCGAAAGCGGCGGTCTTGAAAACCGTTGACCCGAAAGGGTCCGGGGGTTCGAATCCCTCGCTCTCCGCCAAACCTAAAACTGCCCCTTCGGTGGGCATTTTTAGGTTTGGCCGATAGCACGGGATGCGGAAAATTTCGCAGGTCCGACAAATTCACCCGGAGCTAATCTGTACGCGCCGGCACGGCCTCGCAGGGGCGATGGCGGGTGCCCGCGCTTCGTTTGTCTATGCCGGCCAGGAGAATCGCCCGTCATCGATGCATCGTTTCGTCTAACCGCTTCCTCGAAGGTCTGCAGTGCCCGAAGGTCCAGAGATTCGACTCGCCGCCGACAAGGTAGCCGCAGCCCTGGTTGGTCACGAGATCACCCGGGTTGCATTTGCTTTCGATCGCTTGCGCAAATTCGAGAGCCGACTTTGCGGGCGTCGTGTCATCGATGTCAGAACCCGCGGCAAGGCGATGCTGACCTGCTTCGATAACGACTGGGTAATTTACAGCCATAACCAGCTCTACGGACGCTGGTTTACTTGTCGCCAGGGCGTGATACCGGATACCCGCAGACAACTCAGGGCAGAGATCCATAATCGAAAAAACAGCGCCTTTCTCTACAGCGCTTCCGATATCGATGTTCTGCACCATGACGAACTAGATCAGCATCCATTCCTGAGCAGGCTGGGTCCCGACATTCTAAGCGACAAGCCTGATGCCCGACTGATCCTGGAACGCATGCTCGCGCCGCAATTTCATAACCGGCAGCTTGCCGGCCTGCTGCTGGACCAGAGCTTTCTGGCAGGGCTCGGAAACTATCTACGCGCCGAAATACTGACCCTGGCTCGGCTACACCCGTCCCGCAGGCCGGTCGATTGCAGTCGCGAACAGCTGCAGAAACTGGCGCGGTTGATCATCCGGACCACGCATCGCTCCTACCGTACCCGCGGCATTGTCAATCCCCCTGGACTGGTCAGGCAACTCAGGTCCCAGGGTAAATCGGCGCGTGCAGAGTATCGCTTCAACAGCTATGGCCGAGAAGGGGAACCATGCCATTACTGTGGAGAGCGTATTCGATGCGCTAACGCAGGTGGCCGCAAAATGTATTTTTGTCCCGGCTGCCAGCCCGCACCTGAACGGGTGGAAGTATAAATATTCGACACTTCGGGAGGTATATAGCGACACTTTCGAATAATTAGTTGCAAAATGAAACCTTTAGTATCAACCTCTTCAGCTCGGTAATGGTATCGAACAAAACGAAATATTTTCCGACTAGCCGTGGCATTGGAGGGGCTAATGCTCAAACCGACTCATCTTGCCGACACTGTCTACCTGGCTTTGCTTGCTGCGAGTGTTCTCCTCACAGGCTGCAGTTCGATGGGCCAACCCGGTACCGGAGGCGAGCGGTTCGGCCTGGATGAGCCTCTCGCCACGCCCCAAATGGGTTCACTCGGGAAACCGGATCCTGCCCGCAATTTGACCCGGAGTTCGACGACACTCGAAAGCGGCGCCGGACTGATTGGCAAGACCCTGCTGGTCGATCCGTTGATAAGGCCGTTTTCGACGATAAAGGCCCTTTACGGCGCGACCATAAAATCAACGGGGGGATTTATCGACCGAACCTTGATCGAGCAAGTGAGATTTCCGCGGCTTGAACGCAGGCCGATACCTGACGTGACGAATGGCAATCCGATGGATCTGGCGGCATGGGAGCGCCAGCTAGACGATATGACCGGTAAGGCGGCATCCCGCGGAACGATACGTTTTTTGGTGGATGGCGAGACCTATTTCGATCGACTCAGGCAGGTCCTGATCGAGGCCGAGGAATCAATCGATATGCGTACCTACATCTTCGATAACGATGATGTCGCGCTGGAAATAGCCGATTTGCTACGTGACAAATCGAGTAAGGTCGATATCAGGATCCTGGTCGACGGACTGGCCGACCTGTTTGCGACTCGTAGGGATTCGAGCAGCATGCCCGTCGATGTCGAGTTGCCGCCTTCGATTTCAAGCTACCTGACCGATGCCAGCAGGATCCAGTTTCGTAAGCAATCCAATCCCTGGTTTACCGGTGACCACGTCAAGATAACCATTGTAGACGAGGACCTGGCATTCCTCGGCGGCATGAATATCGGCCGGGAATATCGCTACGACTGGCACGACCTGATGATGGAAGTCGAAGGGCCCGTGGTGACACAGCTTCGCCATGAGTTCGATCTCGCCTGGGCAAAATCCGGAATGTTCGGGGATCTGGCCTGGTTTGCGACGGCATTCGAGGGCTATCCGCAACCGGACTCGACGCCGGGCTATCCGCTTCGAGTCCTGTCCACGACCATCCACGATTCGGAGATTTATCGCGTGCAGGTCGCGGCCATTCGACGAGCCCGCAACCATATTTATATCGAAAATGCTTACTTTTCCGATGACAAGATCCTGTTCGAGCTTGCCAGGGCGCGACGGCGCGGTGTCGACGTCCGCGTTATCCTCGCCGAGGAGGGCGATAGCGGGATTCTGAACCTGAGCAATCGGAAAACGATCAACACGATGCTGCGTAACGGCATTCGGGTTTACATTTATCCCGGAATGACCCATCTCAAGGCTGCGATATACGACGGCTGGGCCTGCCTGGGATCGGCAAATTTCGACAAGCTCAGCTTGCAGATCAACCGGGAAATAAACCTGGGGACCTCCCACCGTGCCACGGTGAACAGCCTGATGGAGCAGGTTTTCTATCCCGATTTCGCGGTTTCGACCGAACTTTACGAGCCGGTGCAACTGGGTGCGCGCCACCATATTGCCGAGGTGATCGCGGACGAAATATTCTGAGGCATTGACCAGGCCGGTACTATAATATGGGCCATCAGGAACGGAGGACGGTATCATGTCTCAAACCAGACAGCTTATCGATACTTTGAAACAGGAACTGCGCAAGCGGCGGATCACCTACAGGAAGGTTTCGGAAACGCTGGGTCTGTCCGAGACAAGCGTCAAGCGATTGTTTTCCGAGGAAGCTTTTTCGATCAAACGTCTGGAAAAGGTTTGCGAATTATTACACCTCGACCTTGCAGACCTGGTGCAACTGATGCAGGAAAACATCGAGTTGACGAGCCAGCTGACGCGTGACCAGGAACTAGAGCTGGTCTCCGATGTAAAACTGCTGCTAGTTGCCTTGTTGGTGATGAACAAGATTAAATTCGACGATATCCTGAAGATCTATAATATTTCCGAACCGGAGGGCATCAAGCTGCTGGCGCGCCTCGACCGCATGAAGATGATAGAGCTGCAACCAGGCAATCGGATCAAACTGATTATTGCGCCAAATTTCAAATGGATTCCAAACGGCCCCATCCAGCAGTTCTTCGTGGGCACGGTGCAGCAGGAGTTTCTCAATTCATCCTTCACCGGCCCGGGCGAGTTGAGAATATTCGCATCCGGTATGATTTCCAGAAGCGCAAACGCGGATTTAATAAAAAAAATACAGCACCTGGCCAGGGAAATGCACGAAATGAACATCGAATCTGAGTCGTTGCCGCTGGATGAGCGCTTCGGCACCAGCCTGATGATGGCGATCAGGCCCTGGGAGATAAGCGTATTCGAAAGCATGCGCCGGATAAAGGATAATCGTATCTTTGGATAGGGGCCAGATTACAGGCGCTCATCAGCTGTTAACATACACCACATGATCAATATTCTGACCTATAACATCCACAAGGGATTCGATCGTTATAATCGGGACTTCGTATTGCACAAAATAAAGGAACATCTGCAAAACGCCGAGGTCGACATTGTTTTGCTGCAGGAAATCCAGGGGCGTCATTTTCATCACGAGAGCCGCATTTCGGCCTGGCCCGATGTCAGCCAGTTCGAATTCCTCGCCGATAGCATCTGGCCTCATTATGCCTACGCTAAGAACGCGATCTATCGCAAGGGGCATCACGGCAACGCCATTCTCAGCAAGTTCGAAATTTCGGACTGGACCAACCTCAATTTGTCGCGCTTTCAGCGCGCCAGCCGAAGCATGCTGCACGGCAAGGTGGAACTACCCGAGGGGCGCGGCCCGGTTCACCTGTTATGTGTTCACCTGGACCTTATCGGTTTCGAGCGCAAGCGCCAGATCCGCGAATTAAAGCTGTATATCGAGTCGACCATCGATGATAGCGAACCTGTCATTCTGGGGGGCGATTTCAACGACTGGCATGGCGGCCTCGGTAAATCTCTCGAATCACAGCTCGGCATGCAGGAGGCGTATCGCGAGTTAAATGGACATTACGCCAAGACTTTCCCCTCGCACTGGCCCATGCTGCGAATGGACCGGATTTATTTTCGCGGCATCAACCTGGTCAATTCATTTCGCATGGAACGGCATCCCTGGGATGAATTGTCCGATCATTTGCCTCTTTATGCTCGATTCACGTTAGGCTGAGGTCGCCGTGCCGGCCGAGCGACAATTATATTTTGCGCCAGGTGAATACTTTGACGGCCTCGTTGCTGACATCGATCAGGCGTTACAGGAGATCAACCTGGAGACCTATATCTTCGAGCTGGACAGCGTCGGTAACCGGGTACTGGCGGCATTGGAGAGAGCGGCGAATCGAGGGGTGAGGCTACGTCTTTTGATCGATGGCGTCGGATCCTATCGCCACGCCGGCGCTATCGCGCGCCGCCTTGACTCGGCAAACTGTGAGCTGCGTGTATTTCATCCGCTGCCCTGGGATTTTGCGCTATACCGACGCGGGCTGCAGGCGGGCGGCTGGTACTCGCAACTACTGTATCTGCTGGCCTCGATCAATCGCCGAGATCATCGCAAGCTGTGCGTCATCGATCGAAAATGCGCCTGGCTCGGGAGCTTCAATATCACCGACGACCATTTTAATCGGCGCTCGTTACAGGCAGGCAACTACTGGCATGACACCGGCCTGCGCGTATCGGACCCGTCGGTAAAAATTCTTGCGGATACCTTTACCCGGGTCTGGCAGCGCAAGACGGAGAGCGTCGGAGAACGATCGCGACAATTTCTAGGGGTCGAGGAAATATCGCAGCGCAGGCGGCGCAAACTGCACGTCATGCACGTGCTGGAGCTCGCCGTGAAAAGGATCTGGGTTACCAACGCCTACTTCAACCCGACCAACCGGGTGTTGAAAATTTTGAAACGGAAGGCGAAGCAGGGTGTTTCCGTCAAGTTGATCGTACCTGAGAATTCCGACATCTTTTTTTTCCCGACGCTGGCAAGAACTTTCTACAGTGATTTATTGCAGGCCAATATCCGCGTATTCGAATACGGTGAACGCGTGCTGCACTCAAAGACGATGATCATAGACGGGCAGGTGCTGGTGGGCAGCACCAATCTGAACTATCGCAGCCTTTTTCACGACCTCGAGCTCGATTTGTTGCTCGATGACCCAGATTTGCTGCAAAAGTTACATAATCGATTCGAACGGGATCTCGATAGCAGCACCGAAATTACATTGCGTAATCGAGGCCGTCATCCGCTGTTGCTGCGTCCGCTGGGGTGGCTGGCAAGGTTTTTACGATATTTTTTCTAGGCACCAGAAAATATCGTCGAGGCAGAATAATTCACCTTAACTATACTTAATAACTTATTGAATTTATTATGTTAAAGAGAAGACATTTTAATTGATAAAATTACGTTCCGCTAATGGGACGTCTCGATCCGACAACTGGCCATGAATACGACTAACAATGGTTTTACCTGGCGCTCGCAATCTACCTTCGTGATTGCGTCGGCCGGCGCGACCTTGAGTCTGAATGACTTCCTGACATTTCCGGTACTTGCCGGTCAGAACGGTGGCGGCGCCTTCCTGCTGCTTTACATCCTGTTCCTGTTCCTGCTGGGGCTGCCATTACTGATGGCGGAGCTGATGCTGGGCCGTCTGACACGTAGCGATCCGGCGGCCTGCCTGCGCACCCTGTCGGAACAGTACAGGGCCTCGGTTTACTGGAAGCTGGCTGGGCTGGGTTCGATGCTGGCCGCTTTCCTGATTGTTTCGACATTGAGCGTAATCGCGGGATGGTCGCTAGCTTACTTTGTCAGGTCCATGGTCGGAGTATTCGAAGGCGTCACGCTGGAAACCGCGAAACTGATGTTCGAAGAATTGACCATCGACGGCGAGCGCATGACCCTGTGGCATACCCTGTTTATACTGGTTGTGGTCGGTATTTGCGCCCAACCCGTAAAGCAGGGGATCGAGCGATTCATGCTGGTGATGGTGCCGGTCATTTTCCTGCTGCTGATAATCGGACTTATCCTTGCGATCAGCTCGAGCGGGTTTACCAGCAGTGTACAATATATCCTGTACGCCGACTTTACCGCGATCGATTCGCACACGCCGATACTCGCGCTGCAGCGTGCATTTTACACGCTTGCCCTGGGCCTCGGAGTGATGATTGCCTACGGTCGTTATCTGCCCGCAAACGTATCGATAGGTTACGCCGCAGGCCTGGTAATCATTGTCGACTTGTTATTCTCGATCTTCACGGGGTTATCGATAAACGCGCTGATGCTCTCTGCCGGGCAGCAACCTGGCGTCGACAGCCAGTTTGCATTTCGCATCATACCGGTGATACTCGACAGGTTTTCCTCTGGCAGCATGTTCAGCGCGCTGTTTTTCCTGTTAATGACGCTGGCGGCGCTGACGACCACGATCGCGCTGCTGGAAGCACCGATTACCTACCTGCAACGAAAATGCGGTATAACCCGTTTAAAGTCGGCGGTGATGTCGGGCCTCGGGGTCTGGTTATTTGCCCTCGGGGTAGTGCTTGCGCATAGCGTCTGGAATGGCGAAGGATTCACCCTGGCGCTGTTCGTCGGCGACGACGCGATTCGCCTGGTAAACAATGCCGGATTTCACGACGTGCTGGCGTTCGTATCCAGCCACCTGATCCAGCCATTCGTCGCGCTTTTCATCTGCCTGTTCGTCGCCTGGAAAATACCCCGCGAGGTCAGCCACAAGGAATTCCTGCTATCCAGACATTACAAATTCGAAATCTGGAACTACCTTATCCGTTATATTGTGCCGGTACTGCTGTTGATTGTTATCCTTGCTGCTTTTGGAATCATTTGAAGTGCCCGAAATTACGCGCAGCGCGCTGCTGCCTTACCCAGCCCGATTTATGTACGACCTGGTCAACGACGTCGAAAAATACCCGGAATTCCTGCCCTGGTGCGGTGGAAGCAGGATTCACCAGGCCGACGATAGCTCGATGGAGGCATCGATTCTGATGCAGGGCGCAGGATTAAGTCAGTGGCTTAAAACGCGTAACCGCATGATCCCCGGGGAATCGATCGAGATAACGCTGGCCGAAGGCCCGTTCAAAAGCCTGCAGGGGCTGTGGCAGTTCACGTCGGTCGCGGAACAGGGCTGCAGGATCGAACTGACCCTCAGCTTCGAGTTCGAACGCGGCCTCGCAGCGGCGATAATCAAACCCGTCTTTACTCGTATCGCAAATACGATGGTGGACTCGTTCTGCCAACGCGCGCAGGAATTGTATGGGCGATAAGACCTCGATAGAAGTTGCTTACGCAACGCCGGCGAAACAGGAAATACTGGAGTGTAAAATCGATCCGGACACGTCCCTGCGAGCCGCCGTCCGGCTATCGGGCATCGGTAACCTGTTTCCCGAGATCAATTTCGAAACCTGCGATCTCGGGGTGTTCGGCAAGGTTGTGCCCGACGACTACGAATTGCAGGATGGTGACCGCATCGAGATATATCGGCCGTTGATTGCCGATCCCAAGGAGATACGCCGCCAGCGTGCGGCGCAAGGACTGAAAATGAAAAAAGGCGGTGGAAAAATCAGCCAGGACTGAGCGTACCGTCGATATTCGTGAGCAGATCACCACTGAAGGTAAGCGTCATGACACGTTTCTCGATGCTGCCATCATCACCTGTCTTTAGAAAATAGATATAATGCCAGCGGTCGGGATGGTAAAGATCCACCAGCGCCGGCGTACCGAGCAGGAACTCGACCTGGTTGCGCGACATGCCAATCCTGAGCTGTTTCACCAGCGTCGGATCGATGCGATTGCCCTGGGGCACATCCATTCGATACACGCAGCCCGAGAATGTTATAATTACCAGTCCGACCAGCAAGCCAGTTTGTAACAAGCGTAAGTTCATGTTGGCGACAATAGCGAGCGAGAGCGCGATAATACTGTCACCACCGGCTTGCTGCAAATAATGTGAGAGCATCATATATGGA
>Ga0224497_10001692_pt1 | contig 13775 bp, 14 predicted proteins | sample SF_Jul11_sed_USG_4_FD_167970 | JGI IMG/M metagenome (GOLD analysis project Ga0224497, IMG submission 167970) | Sediment microbial communities from San Francisco Bay, California, United States - SF_Jul11_sed_USGS_13 | ecosystem: Environmental > Aquatic > Marine > Sediment | place: USA... | reverse complement strand
TTGTAATTTCATGGGCAGGGTTTAACTGTTCCACGTCCGCGCATGACCTGCTCCTTTTCAAGTTATGTTGATGTAATTGTTATGGAATAAATTCGCAGGCCTGCTGTATATGTTATCGAGTGCGGTCATCATTTGCGACTCAACCTTGTAGACTACAAACCAGGAGACATCCACGATGAAAAAAACAGTTATAAGCTTGCCAGCCATAATGCTGCTGGCATTCAGTCTTCCCGTCCTTGCCGCCAGTTGCCCCAAGGACATGAAGAGTATCGATGCTGCGCTCGCGGCGAACCCATCCTTGAGCGCCGCCGACATGGCGCGTGTCAAGGAATTGCGTGCCTCGGGAGAGGCGCTGCATAAATCCGGCAAGCACGCAGACTCGGTCGCTGATTTGCACGAGGCGATGAAATTGCTTGGCATAGAGTAAAATAGGCCGCTCCGACACCGGATCACCGTCTTGACCCGATTCGAAATCCTGCTCGTCGACGAGATACCTGCGCTCAGGCGTTATGCTCGTGCCCTGTGCGGGGATATCGGTCAGGCGGATGATCTGGTGCAGGAGTGCCTGCTGCGAGCCGTCAGCCGGCGCAGGCTCTGGATAAGCCGAAAGGGAATGCGGCCATGGCTGTTTACGATATTGCATAATATTTTTGTCAATACCTTGAGTCGCCAGATCAGATCCCCGATCGCCGGGTCGACCGAAAATCACGAACATGCGATGACATCGGAGGACAATTCGGATCAACTCTGCACACAGTCCGATTTTGAAAAGGCGCTGCTGCAGCTTTCATCCGATCAGCGCGAGGTCCTGTTGCTGGTAGGGCTGGAACAAATTTCGTACAGGGACGTAGCAAAAATCGTCGGTGTGCCCGTCGGAACCGTAATGTCGCGCCTGTCGCGCGCCCGGGAGCACCTGCGCAAGAACCTGGAAGGTGAAGTGAAACTGGCGAAAATCAAGTGCGTAAAATGAATCACGGTAATCAGAAAGTGACCGAGGACGAACTGCAGAGGTTTGTCGATGGCGAGCTGGGTGAGGCGCAGGCGGAGCGATTGAGCGCTGTCCTGGCCAGCGACGAGGCGCTGGGCAGAAAGGCTGCCGATTACCGGGAGATCAATCGCAGGCTTGGCGAAATCTATGATGAGAAGACGCAGGGCCCGATTCCGGCCAGGCTATTGCTGGCCGCCTCCGGACGCAGCGGTTCGCCGCTTTGGCATGTCGCCGCGGCTGTTTTATGGCTTGGTGTCGGCGCTATCATCGGTTTTTCGCTACAGAACCAGCGCGATGCTGACGGGTTCCTCAGACCCTTGCCGGTGGAAGCGGCGTTTGCCCACGCTGTCTATGTTCCGGAAGTCAGGCATCCCGTCGAGGTCGGCGCATCCGAACAGGAACACCTCAATGCCTGGTTATCGAAGCGCCTGGACAGGCCCATTGCCGCCCCCGATCTGCGTCCGGCAGGCTATGCCCTCATCGGTGGCAGGCTGTTGCCTGACGGCCATCGCCCGGCCGCGCAGTTCATGTTCGAGGACGCCACGGGGCAGAGAATAACGCTTTATATCCGTCATGCCCTCGATACCCGGGAAACCTCTTTCCTGCATGCTGAAAAAGCGGGTCTCGGGATCGTGTACTGGGTGGACAACGGGCTGGCCTACGCGCTGACGGCGGCGACCGGCAAGGATGATCTGACCGAAACCGCGAAAATCGTTTACCGGGAGGTAAATCCGTAACCCGGTAGTGCGCCAGAAATCCCCGGTTACCCGGATTTCCAGGCCCGGCTTCAATCCAGAACGGGCTGATCGCTCAGCTCTCGCTAATCCTGGTTATGTTCATAGCAGTGCCTCAAGCGCGCTCAGTTTCTGGTAAGATATGCAACTGTTCAAGCAGTCAATCAATCCAATGGCCAGACCCGATATTCTGATTTCGTAATGAAAGCTAACCTGATTCAAAAATACAATATCCCGGGACCGCGTTATACCAGCTACCCGACGGTTCCGTACTGGGATCAAGACTCGATCGATGTGGAGAAATGGAAGCAATCGGTCGACCGGGCATTTCTCGAGAGCAATGCAAGCGAGGGAATCAGCCTCTACGTCCATCTTCCCTATTGCGAGAGCCTGTGCACCTTCTGCGGCTGCCACAAGCGGATCACCAAACGACACGAAGTCGAGGCGCCTTATATCGATGCCCTGCTGAACGAATGGGGCAGTTATCGCGAGCTTTTTTCAGCTACCCCGCGCATCAGGGAACTGCACCTGGGCGGGGGTACCCCGACCTTCTTCAGCCCCGATAACCTGCTGCGGCTGATCGACGGCATCATGCAGCACGCGCGATTGGCCGACGACTTCGAACTCGGTTTCGAGGGCCATCCGAACAGCACTACCCGGGAGCACCTCGCAACCCTGTACGACCTGGGATTTCGCCGCTGCAGTTTCGGCGTGCAGGACTATGACCCCGTGGTGCAGAAAGCCATCCACCGGATGCAGTCGTTCGAGCGGGTGCGCGAGGTGACCGAAACCGCCAGGGAGACCGGCTATACCTCGATTAGCCATGACCTGGTCTTCGGCCTGCCGCACCAGACGCTCGACAACGTCATCGACACGATCGAGAAAACCAACAGCCTGTTGCCCGACCGGCTTGCATTCTACAGCTACGCGCACGTGCCGTGGATCAAGGGTACCGGGCAACGCGGCTTCAGCGAGGCAGACCTGCCCCGGGACGAGGCCAAAAGGGCCCTGTACGAGGCCGGCAAAAAGCGCTTTGCCGAACTGGGTTACACCGAAATCGGCATGGACCACTTCGCGCTGGAATCGGACAGCCTGTACCGGTCCATGCAGGATGGAAGCCTGCACCGCAACTTCATGGGGTACACGGCCAACAAAACACGGCTCATGATCGGACTCGGTATGTCGGCCATCGGTGATTCGTGGTACGCCTTCGCGCAAAACGAGAAAACGGTGCCGGAGTACGAGGCACGCGCGAACGCCGGCGAGTTACCGGTATTTCGTGGCCATCTGCTAACCGATGAGGACCGCCTGATCCGGCAACATATCCTGGATATCATGTGCCGCTTCGAAACGAGCTGGGAAGAACCCGACAGGCGTTTCCCGGAACTGGAAGAATGCCTGCGCAAGCTCGGGGAAATGGAAGCCGACGGACTGCTGAAGCTCGAGCAGGATAAGCTCCTCGTGCCAGAACCCTCACGGCCATTCGTCAGGAATGTCTGCATGGCCTTTGATCTCAGGCTGATGCGTAACGCGCCCGATACCAGAATCTTTTCGATGACGATCTAGGCCGTTCCGGCATCGCGAGTCACCGGTTGACCTGGATCCTGTCGCGCCCGTGCGTCGCGCTGTAATCGATATCGGGACCCTTCGGCACGATACCGCCAGGATTGATCGATCGATGGCTGCCGAAGTAGTGTGTCTTGATGTGGTCGAGATTAACCGTCTGCGCCACTCCGGGCACCTGGTAGAGTTCGCGCGTGAAATCCCACAGGTTGGGATAGTCCACGAGGCGCTTGCGGTTGGTTTTGAAGTGAGTGTAGTACACCGGGTCGAAGCGAACGAGCGTGGTAAACAGTCGCCAGTCCGCCTCTGTAATCTGGTCGCCGACGAGGTATCGATTCGCAGCGAGCCGGGATTCCAGTTCGTCGAGCGTTGCGAACAGTTGATCGTAGGCGCGCTCGTAGGCCGCCTGCGAGCGCGCGAATCCGCACCGGTAGACGCCGTTATTGACGGTTTCGTAGATCTGACCGTTGAGCGAGTCGATCTCGTCGCGGTATTGCCCGGGATAAAAATCGGCATCCGATTCGGCGAATTCGTCGAACGATGAATTCAGCATGCGGATGATTTCCGACGACTCGTTGTTGACGATGGTGCGCTCTTTTTTATCCCATAGTACCGGGACCGTGACGAGGCCGTCGAATTGCGGATCGGCGAGCCGGTAGACTTCATGCAGGTAACGCGAATGGTTGACATGGTCCTCGCTCGCGCCCGGGTATTCGCCGAAGACCCAGCTCTCCGCGGGCATCAGCGGGTGTACCACCGAAACCGTGATTATTTTTTCGAGTCCTTTCAGGGCGCGGAAAATCATCGTGCGGTGCGCCCATGGGCAGGCATGGGAAACATACAGGTGGTAACGACCCGGTGCGGCGGCAAAGCCGCCGCTGCCGCTGGGACCAGGCAGCCCGTCGGGCGTTACCCAGTTGCGGAATGTCGAATCGCTGCGGATAAATTCGCCCTTGACGGTTTCCTGGCTAGTTTTCATTTGATCGACTCCAGATAAGTTTACTAGTTGGGAATGCATGGGTGGAGCCCATGCATTCGCTCCGCATCAGTGGTCGACGGCAAGCCTGCCGGGTTTCAGGTAACCGTCGAGGCTGTAGGCGCCGGCGCCGTGAACCGCGAGCAGCAACAGGCCGCCGGCGATCGCAAGGTTCTTCATGAACAGAATCATTTGCATCTGGTCGCCGAGATTATTATGAAAGATCACCGCGGCAACGATCGTGAACCCGGCCAGTGCGATCGCGGCGAGCCGGGTTTGCCAGCCGGCGACCAACGCGATACCGGCACCGATTTCCAGCAGGATAACGAGTGGCAACAGTATACCGGGAACGCCCATGGATTCCATGTAGCCCTGGGTGCCGGCGTAGGCCTCCGCGCCCAGTTTGCTCAGCCCGGCAAGCAGGAAAATATGACCGAGAAGTACCCGGGCGATTAATTGGCTAAGTTTACTCATTGTCTTTACCTCCAGGATTCGCATGGTTAACAAAAGCTGCGGCAGGTTTGTTCGCAGGGAACCGATTGCCACAGCCCGGGTTAATTTAATCTACACAGAAATGATAATAAACATAAGTATTTTCATATTATTGTTGCTAAAAAGATAACAATATCGAGGTCAGGGTTGCATTAGCGTTGCCCGCACACAAGCTTCGCGACCCGCGTACACGGTTGTGATCAGCAAACGTTTCAGTCGAGGTCGAGAAACTCGGATTCGCCGCGACCGAAACGATGTTGTACCAGGTCGCGCAGCGGTTCGATCAATGCGGCCAGCGTAATCATCAGCACGCCGAGCAGTTCGCGCGCACCGAAGGGTTCGTCGGTCATGAGGCTCGCGGTGATCGTGCCGACGCCGATCTCGACCATGAACAATATGCCCGCGATTCCCGGGTTGAGCTGGGTAGGGCCGTAGATCACCGCGAAACCGGCCGGAATCACGAGAATCAGCGCGATCGGAATCATCCACGGTAACACGTCGACAAACAGCGATAGTTGCGGCAGCGAATCGTCGCCGTAGCCGAAGAAGTAAAGTGTTACGGCGATCGCCGCGATACCGTTCCACAGGAAAAACCAGAGCGCGTAGTCGACAGGACTCTCCTTGCCCATCAGCATCATCAGGCTGGCGATCGCCCACAATACGCCCGCCGCAAGCGCGATCCAGTCGCCGACGTTGTCGGGCAGCGGCAGCCCTGCATCGATACCGAAAATCGTCAACATCCCGCCGATCCCCAGCAGGATCGAAATCCAGCGAATCGGCGTGATCCGGTCACCGAGAAACATTCGCGCCAGCAGAAACCCCCAGATCGGCGTCAGGTAAAAAAGAATCAGAACTCGAACCACGTCGGTAAAGATGAACGCATTGGTGTATGCGACCAGCGACAGACCGACCACGATTCCGGTGACGTGAAAATGTGGCGGAGCCCGCCTGATATAAGACCATCGCCAGGCGATCAGGGGCAGAATCAGGATCATCGGTATGACGTTGAAAACCAGCGCCGGCAAAACCTCACGCAAACCGGCCTGCTCGAGCGCGCGCAGCGGAATCCAGTAGAGTCCATAGGCGAGACCGGCGTAGAGGCTCGCGAACTTGGCCAGCGTTTGCGTCGAGAAGCGTCGCATCAGGATGCGCAACCCTTTGCAATGCTGATTATTCGAAATTCGGTCGATGGCATGTCTGGCTCCCGTACGTAAGCGGGAATGGTCGTTGGTACCGGGGCCGGATTATGGTGCCTGCGATAGGCAATAACAAACAATTCGATTTCCGGCGCGTCCTATTGTGCGAGCTTGCAACGCATTGTCGCTTTGCTATGCTTGCTTGCAACCTCGAAAATTTTTCTCTAAGACAGTCACCTGACTGGATTCGGGCGCTTTATAAAATTCTCGCTCAAGCGGGATGCGAACTTCGGAGAAAATACTATTGCGCCATTATGCAGATGGAGCGGGGCTCGAATCATGCAAAAACCTCTAACGATCCTGCTCGTCGTCATAGTTTTGTGCCCGTTTATGGGCGTGGCGGCCGACGCCGGGCCATTGGATTATGGTTTTCAGCTGAATCTGGAGCGCTCGACGCTGGCGGGATTGAGTCTCGGCGCCGAACCCGACCTGGACCAACGTATCGAAACGGATCTCGAACTCGAGTTAACCCTCGAATATCCGCTTACCGAAAACCTGTATCTCTTTTTCACCGGTGTACTGTTCGACAATTCCGCAACCATCGAGTCGATTGGCAGCGAAGCGAAGCTGGCGGGACTGGAGCGAAAGGCAATCGGCGTCGGTTATTTCTTCGGCGAGCAAATCAGTTCGGAATTGATCCTGGGGCGCATGGAGTTTGTCAGCAGCAGCGATTGGTGGCCATGGTGGAACGAGGAACTCGACGCGATTCGCATCGAATCGACCTATGGCGATTTCGAGGCGATGCTGGCGCTGGCCGAGGAGCAGGCGCGCGATTCAAGCGGGGCGGATTTCATCGATCCCGAGTTCGACGGCGTACAGCGTCTTATGCTTAGTCTGGGCTGGGAATTCGCGCCCGATCATCGGCTGGTTGTATATTACCTGGATCAATCCGACGGCTCGCGCTCGTTCGATGTCGGTGACTTCGAGCAAGCGGACAGGATCGATGAAGAGGATTCGAATCTGCGCTGGAGTGGCATTAGCTACCTCGGCGGATTCGAGGTGAAAACCGCCGGAGAGTTTGAAATAGAGCTGCATGGTGCCCGGGTCAGCGGGGATGAAACGGTTTACGAATTCGATGATCCGTCCGCCGATACTGCCCGCGTAAGCGGACGCCGGCAAAACTCGGTAAGCGGGTCGGCGCAGGGCTTTCGATTCGGCTGGACCCCGGCCCAGTTCGACGAATGGACCCTGGTCCTGGGCAGCGCCCGGGGTTCGGGGGATATCGATCCCGACGACGGGCGCGAGCGATCCTTTCGACAAACCGGTCTGCAGGGTGATACCGAATCCTACGGCGAGCTTTACCAGCCGGAACTCTCTAACCTGGTCGTCGACCTGCTGGGCGTCGAGTGGGCAGTCAGTGGAGGCGTAGCGCTCGCCCTGTTGAGATACGATTATCGCCAGCGTGCGCCCGCCATCGAAATGCGTGACGTCAGCATCGAGCTCGATCTGTCGGGTACGGATCGTGATCTGGGGAGCGAAATCGACCTGGTGATCACGGTTACCGCCAGGGACGGGCTGGAACTCAGGCTGACCGCCGCCGAGTTCGACCCTGGCCGGGCCTACGGCGCCTACGCGGGCGAGGGCAGCAGCTTTTTTCATTTCGAGCTCGCCTACGAGTTCTGAGCCGGGTTGCCTAGCCGGGCTGGTGCAGCGCCGCCTGCAGCCCCGAAATCCTGACCCTGAATACCTGCCGGCTGTCGAGTTGCAGGCTGACTTCCAGCTGCAAGATCCGCGCGAGCGCGTCGACAAGGGTCAATCCAAGCCCTGAGTGACCGCTGCCGGCATGGGTTTTGTGCTTACGCCAGAAACGATCTTTCATGTGCACGATGTCCTCGGGTTTGAGATCGGTGGACTCATTCTTGACCTCGAGCACGATCCTTTCATTGCGAATTTCGGCGGCAAGCTGAATTTCGGCGTTCTCGGGGCTGTAGCTGATGGCGTTGATAAACAGGTTGCTCAGGATCATGCCGAGTTTCTCGCGATCGGTGTTGATTACCAGGCCTGCCGGGATTGTTTTGACCAGGGATTTTCCCTTGCCTCCGCCGTTGACCGCGTGCTGCCAGATTTCATCGCAGTAAGACGACAACTCGATATCCTCAGGGTCGCTGCGCAGCAATCCGGCTTCCGAGCGCGCCAGCTCCAGCAGGGTAATGACTACCTTCTCCATTTGCCCCGAGATTTCACCGACATCGTTGAAAAAGGCGCCGATCTGCGTGTCGTCGGCGGGCAGCATGCGGCCGACCTCGGCAAGCGTTTTCAGCTCCGAGAGCGGGGTACGCAGTTCGTGCGCGACGTTTGCGGAAAAACGTTTTTCCCGTTCGAAGGCGGACTGAAGCCGCTCCAGTAAATGGTTCAGCTGGTTTGCGATAGGCGCGATTTCGATGCTCCGGGCACCCTCGTGGGTCAGGCGCGCCGCGAGGTTCGATTCGTCGATTTCGCCGACCTGCCTGGCAAGGCTGGATAGTGGCGCTAACCCGCTGTCGACGAGACGCCGTATCAAAAGTGCCGAAAGCAGTAACACGGCGATTATCGCGCCAAAAATGGTGATTCCGGTGGCGAACAGGGTGGCGTCGAGCGTTTCCCGCTCGCGCGCATACACCAGCGTGATCGGTTGAGCCGGCGGTATCTCGACCCGCTTCCTAGCCCCCGCATCGTCTTCGTCGTCGTCGGTTTCCACCCGCGGCATGAAAGTAATTTCGATCAGACGGCCGGCGCGCCCGTCGGGTAATCGCAAATCTGCAAACTGGTGTTGTCCGGTCACGGTGCCGATTATCGGCAGCTCGCGGAGTTCCAGCGACGGCGACCTGATCAGCAATTCGCCGTCCGTATCCCAGACCTGGTAGTACTGCGGCGCGTCGCCTGATTCGAACTCGAACATGACATCTTTTTCGGCGAAGTCGAATTCGAGGCCTTCCTCGTCCAGCTCCGTCAGCGATATCAGCGCGCTGGCCTTGTCGAATAAGGCGGTATCGAAAACATCCTCGACATGCCCGCTGATCCGGACGTAAAGGAAAAGCGCGGCCAGTGACAGTAACACGATCATGCTGGCGATAATCGTGTAGTTCAGCCGGTTACGAATCGAATACATCGATATTACTCGACCAGGTAACCAAAACCGCGCCTGGTTTTGACCAGTATCGGTGCGCCGCACCGCTGCAACTGCTTGCGCAGTGCACTGATATGGGCTTCGACCGCGTTGCGGGTGACATAGCTGTTTGCCTCGTAAATCTGGTCGATAAGCTGGTCATGCGAAAATACGCGCCCGCGGCGGCGCGCGAGGAATTCCAGTATCCGGTATTCGTGCGGGGTCAGCGCGATCGGCGTACCGGCGAAACTGACCTGTCGCGCCACCGAATCGATCGTGACCCCGTCGATCTCCAGCGTCGGACTCTTGACTCCGGTGCGTCGCCGGTCGAGCGCGCGCAGGCGTGAAACCAGTTCGTCGAAGGCGAAGGGCTTGACCAGGTAGTCGTCGGCGCCGAGATCGAGGCCGCGGACGCGATCCTCGGTCTGGTCGTTGGCCGACAGGATCAGCACATGGCAATCGTTGCCGTCAGCGCGCAATTTAGCCAGCACGCTGAGACCATCGACTTTCGGCATCATCAAATCCAGTATAATGGCCTGATACCGATTGACCGCGATATAACCCAGTGCCTCGGCGCCATCGAAAGCCTGGTCCACGGTAAAACCGTGTTTCTGTAACCCTGTCGCCAGTGAACGCTGCAGCCGCTCCGAATCCTCAACCAGCAGTACTTTCATTATCATTTCCCGGTTCATGCCAAGTATATATCCTGTCGATGGCGTTTTATATCGCACCCCGATCGGCAATTTCGCGATATCGATAACAGCCTAGTCGGGTTATCTGAGGGTTATCTGAAGAACTCGGTCAGTTATCGATTTTGCGGTTGCGCCGGGTATTTGTAACCTTTCGGTCGAAAACGTCGTGCTGACCTGTCCATCAGAGGCGCAGCGCGTTGAAATCCGACTGTTGCCTTTCGTTCCAGGGTAAGATTTTTGTTGCAGTTCCTGAAAAAAATTGTAGAATAATTTTTGGGAAAATAATCCCAATTGAATATTTTAGGAATTTATCATGAAAAAACATGCAAACAATCAATATGGAAATCTGGAACCGATCGACAGCGATCGTCGCCGGGCCCTTTCTCGTCTTGGACTCGTTGCCACGGCCGCATACGTTGCGCCTGCGTTATTGACCCTGAGCCAGTCTGCCCATGCGTCGGATGGCGGTTCCGGCGGAGGCGGTAACAGTGGTTCCGGCGGTGGCGATAGCTCGGGTCGAGGCGGCAGTTCCACCGGCGATGACGGTCCGTCCGGAAGTGGACCGTCCGGAAGTGGTCCATCCAGAAGTGGCCCATCTGGCGACGATTCAGCGGACGACAATTCATCCGGCCGTGGTCCATCTACCAGCGAACCCTCTGGTAGCGCCTCGTCCGACGATGTCAACAATCAGGTGTGATCGACGGCCTCGAAACGGAGCACTGCCTGAAAATACACCGGTTAGATGTTATAACCGGTATATTTCCCGAAATTCATTTTTTATCTGATTGAATAGCTGGATTGGCTGGTATCGAGTGTGGCAATGACCGCCGATAAGCTGCATTTGTGCTTCGACCAGATGTCGAGTCCGGTTGCCCTGCATGATTGCCGCGAATTAAGCGAAAGTTTTCCGTTGATATTCCCGGGCTGGCGTATCCGCGAAATACCAGATTCGGCTACGCCTCCGGTGCTGAACATGAAACGGCTGGACAATCGGTATGTGCTCGACGGATGCTGGCTCGACAAACCGGTTTCTCGCGGCGACCGCGTCAGCGCAATCGGGCTTTTGGTTGCCGAATTGATCCGTGCCTGGGTGCGTGACGACGACAATCTACTATGCCTGCACGGCGCTGCCGCGGAGTTCGCGGGAAAGCTGGTTGTTTTCCCGAGTACCTACAGGGCCGGCAAAAGTATCCTTGCCGCCTGCCTGGCATCCGTGGGAACCCCGCTGTTTTGTGACGACGTTTTACCCATCTCGATGCAAGATGGCGAAGCTATTGCACCGGGGCTAGCCCCGCGTTTGCGGGTCCCGTTACCCGATGAACTGAATCCCGTTTTTCGCAGTTTCATCGATGCGCATAATTGTCTGCAGGGCGAGCAGTACCTGTATCTCGATCTTGACGATGACCTGCTGCTGCCGAAGGGGCGGCAATCGCCTGTCGGTGCTTTCGTGTTACTGGAACGCGAGGCGGGAATCGATGCCTGCCTCGAGGTAGTTGCCGAAGCCGAGATCCTGCGGCAGGTGATCTGGCAGAACTTTGCGCGCGAGGTCGAGGCCCCTGGAATTCTGAGCTTGTTGAGTGGAATGGTGGCCCAATCCCGGCGTTTGCGGCTGCGCTACGACAGGATTGAAGACGCGATCGAACTGTTGCAGGAAGAATTCAGCACCTGGCCTAGGGCAGAATTCGATGTGCACGTGAAAATGATCAAACCGGATATACGGCATGATCCCGTGTCGAGCCTGTTACCCGGTTACTATTTGCGTAATCCGGAAATAACCGTGGTCGAGATTGACGGTCAGAGTTTTCTTGCCGACAGCCGCGGTGCATCGATTCATCACCTTAACACGATGGGTAGCTCGATATGGTCGCTAATCTCGGAACCGATAACCCTGGAAGAGATTATGGAAATTTTGCTGGCGGCCTTTCCCGATCTGGATCGGGACGAGGTACGCCGCGACGTGAGCAATCTGATAGGCGAACTGGCACAAAAGCATTTACTGCACGGAACTCCTGACAACTGATTTTTTCGTTCGCGGTCCAGGTGACCGGTATCGCCAGCGCGGAATATCGGATCAGGGTGCCCGGCAATGAAAGAGGATCGTCGACGTCCAGGTGCCGTCATAAACCCAGGCTGGACGAGCCGTAAGTAAGCGTCGAAAAGGGGCAAATTTCGGATGAATCTCGACGCATAATCCTGCCTTGCGGGGTGGCAGGGGCAGGGATCGACCGGATAGATCGGTTGCGATGGAGCGGCGTACGACAGATTCAGGCAACCGGCAACACCACCAGTTGCGAAATCTCGACGTGGCGCGGCTGCGCGATCGCAAAACAAACGGTTTCGGCGACGTCTTCGGGCCGCAGGCAGGCATCGAAGCTATCGTAAAAGGCCTGCGCCCGCGCGGCGTCGCCGAGCCGCTGCTCGGCGAAACCGGTGCGCACCAGGCCCGGCATGATTTCGGTTACGCGGATGCCTTTGCCTGCATAATCCAGCCGCAGGGCTTCGCTGAAGCCGTGCACCGCATACTTACTGGCAACGTAGGCGCTGCCGCTGGCGTAGGGTTTCAGGCCCGCGATCGAGCCCAGATTTATGATATGGCCATGACCCCGTTGCAGCATTCCGCCGACGAGGGCGTGCGTCACGCGAATCATGCCCTGCACATTGGTTTCGATGATGTCGCACCATTGCTCGGCGCTGCCTTCATCGAAACGACGGCGACCGCCGCTATCGTGACCGGCGTTGTTGATCAGTATGTCGATCCGGCCGAAACCCGCGGGTAGACTGGATGCCAGTTTAGCGGTCGCGGCGCGGTCGTTCACGTCGAGCGCCAACGTGCGCAGATTCGGACCCAGCTCGGCTGCCAGCGCTTCCAACCGATCGAGTCCACGCGCCGCGGCGACGACGCGATAATCGTGCCTGACGAGCTGTCGACAGATCGCCCCGCCGATGCCGCCGCTCGCACCGGTAACCAGCGCGGTTTTGCCGCCATTTTCGATGGTCATAAGAATGGGCCAAGGTTATTGTCGGGCGACCATTCTAGAGGACAGCCGGTTGCGGGTAAATTAGGGAAGCTCTGCTCAAGCCATTCCCGGATCGGTTCCGGGACAGGCTCTGTCTTTTGCAGAGATTCTCCGGCTGGCGCCGGTCAGGTTGCAGCGACCGCCATTTTACCCGACTGCCTGGCTCACCCGGATTTGCAAATTCGCTCGTGGCAGGACCGGTGAGCGCCTCCAGGCGCCTGCCCCGGCCTCACCCCGGTGGTCGTGCCTATTGTGCAGGCGGCGTTAAGTCGATACCTTTGTCGTTCGAAAACAGGGCCGGCATCGACAGCTTGCGGCCGGATTCGGGAGGACGGAACCATTGCGCCATTTTTTTATCTCGGTTACGGCCGGGTCCAGGCTAACGATTACCTGATGCAACGCAGCCGGGTCAATTTCCTGTACCTCAATATCGGGCATTTTCTCGATCATTTATTCATGCTGATCTTTGCCTCGGTTGCGGCCCTGCGGCTGACTTTCGAGTGGGGCATGAGTTATGCCGAGCTGGTTCCCTACGCGACCCCTGGCTTCATCGCCTTCGGCGTTTGCGCGGTCGCGGCCGGCTGGATCGCCGACAAGTGGAGCCGGACGGGTATGATCGTCATCTTCTTCGTCGGCATCGGCCTGAGCTCGATCTTGGCCGGCATGGCAAATTCACCGCTGCAAATCGCCGCAAGCCTGACGCTGATAGGAATCTTTGCCGCGATTTACCATCCCGTGGGTCTCGCCATGGTCGTGCACGGCCGCGAACGCACCGGCATTCCGCTCGCGATCAACGGCATCTACGGCAACATGGGGGTCGCGAGCGCGGCACTGGTGACCGGGTTCCTGATCGACACGGCCGGCTGGCGCAGCGCGTTCTACCTGCCGGGTGCGTTTTCCATCTTGCTCGGCATATCCTACCTGGTCTTTGTCCGCAGCGGCAATGATGCGGTTGCCGACCAGGCGGACCTGCACGTCGAGAATAAAAAAGCCGCCGCTCCGCCCAGGCCACGGCACGTCTTGGTACGCGTT
>Ga0224497_10001691_pt1 | contig 13775 bp, 16 predicted proteins | sample SF_Jul11_sed_USG_4_FD_167970 | JGI IMG/M metagenome (GOLD analysis project Ga0224497, IMG submission 167970) | Sediment microbial communities from San Francisco Bay, California, United States - SF_Jul11_sed_USGS_13 | ecosystem: Environmental > Aquatic > Marine > Sediment | place: USA... | reverse complement strand
TCGCGACCGCAACTCCGGCGACTCTTGCAACACAATCATTGCTGTAGGTCTTACCGTCCACGCCGCAGACCGGGTCGTACTGCATCGTGCACGCGGTATCCTTGCTCTGTGCAACCCGAACGTCGAGGTCGCTATCCGCGAACAGCTGCGTCACGTCGATATCACCCGCATACGCCGTCGTGACCATCAACAGGGCAGAGAGCGATACCAGGCAATGCCGTCGTGTACCGGCAAGGTACTGTGTCGTTCGGTTGTATTGTTCGTCCATATTCGAGCTTAGAGCCTGCCGATCGGATCGGGTTCATCTAATTTTGGCGGTTCCCCAGTAGTTGTATGTAAAAATCCTGAGGCCGGGAATGTACATTCTGCTGTCCTCGACGATCGTGAATCCCGCCGAATCAATGATGTGGGGTATATCGCGGTTAAGGTTACAGCCGCCACCGATCTTGCTCCACGCCGGATTGACGCGCTCCTGCCAGCGGCGCACATTAACGTCGGGCGCCAGGCCATGCTCGCAGAACAACAGACGGCCATGCGGCTTGAGTACCCGGCTCATGCCCTCCAGCGCGACTCGAACTGACGGTATGGTGCACAAGGTATAGGTCACGAGCACCGTGTCTACGCTGTTTTTATCCAGCGGGATGTCTTCACCGGGCAAATCGATGAGTTCGACGTCAATGGTTGATTCTGCGATACGTTTTGCGGCCAGCCGGCGCATGCCCTCGGACGGCTCGAGACCCCAGACTTTTCTGATCTTTTTCGTATCGTAATACGGCAAATTCAGGCCGCTGCCGAATCCGATCTCGAGCACATCGCCGGTGGCCGCAGGCACGATTTTCTGCCGCTGTTTGCGTATTGGCTTGCCGCCGCAGGCCAGATTGATCAGATGCGGCAGAACGCGATCGTCATACCAGCCCATCGCGGTGCCCGCCTAGTGGCTCGCATTGACCCGCCGCAAAGACGGCGCGCTTGCACGCTGCCATGCGGCGGAATGCCCGAGCAGTTCGTCGATCGAAACGAGTTCGATACCCTCGGCGCGGAGCCCGGGAAGCTCACGCTCCAGCAGTTCGAGTGTTGCCGGGTACGGGTGGCCGATACCGACGGCTGCGCCTTGCCGGCGCGCCAGTGTCTTGAGCCGCTCGAACTCGTGGCGCACGGCATCGGCTGCGGGATCATGATCCAGAAACACGTCTCTCTTTGCGGCACGTATGCCTGCTTCCCTGGCAATCTTCAGCGCAACGCTTTCGACGGTCGTATAGCTGTCAACAAAAAACAAACCGTCTCGTGCGCGGATCTCTTCCATTAGCCAGCTCATGTGCCCAGGGTGACGCGTTAACAGACTACCCCTGTGGCTGCTGACCCCTGCCGCGAATGGCACCGAACTCATTGCGTTGGCAAATGTCGTCCGAAAACTGGCGCGGCTCATGTCGAGCGTAATACCGCCGGGTTCGTCCGGGCCGTCGTAATTGATCGCCTGCAGCGGTAAATGCAGCAGCACTACCTTACCGTTATCGTGCGCCGAGCGAGCGAGCCTCCGGCTAAGTGGCGTCTCCGGCAGAATCGCGTAGCTGACCGGGCCGGGCAACGCGATCGCGCGGCGCCCGGCCTCGAGCTGATAACCGAGGTCATCGATGATGATCGCGACGCGTGGCCCGGTCCCGGCAATGCCCTCCCCGGCGAGCAATGCCACCAGCATGACAATCAGCCAGCGCGTCATTGTGCGTTGCTGTGCATCACCCGACGCTGTTGCAGGCGCTCGAGCGCCTCGAGAAGCTGTGCGTCGTTTTCTCGGTCCACATAGCCGGTAAGGCTAAGATCCGGATAACCTGGAGTACCTTCGACGAATACGTCGGGCGTTATGCCGGTCTCGTGGATCGAATCTCCCGATGGCGTGTAGTAGCGCGACGTCGTGAGCTTGATAGCGCGTCCCCGTGACAAAGGCATGACCGTTTGCACCAGCCCTTTACCGAATGTCCCGGTGCCGACGACGATCGCACGATGATGATCCTGAAGAGCACCCGCGACGATTTCGGATGCGGAGGCTGAACCTTTGTTAACAAGTACAATTACCTCGGCACCGTCGAGCACATCACCATGGTGCGCGAGTCGTGAGAACTGCGCGTCAGTCGTGCGGCCATCTGCCGTCACGATTACACCCGAATCGAGAAACAGGTCGGAAACATCGACGGCCGCATCGAGAACACCCCCAGGGTTGTTGCGCAAGTCGAGGATAAGTCCTTCGAGCAAGCCGCCCGCAGTTTCCTGCAATGCGTCGATCGCGCCGCTTAGCTCACGCGCCGTCGTCTCGCTGAATTGATTGACTCGCACGTAGCCGAAAGCGGGAGCGAGAAGTTCCTGATACACACTCGCGACACGAATAATCTCCCGCCGCATCTCGTGCACGATAGCGTCACCATCACGGAGCACAGTGACCGAGATCTTGCTGCCCGGCCGACCGCGCATGCGGCCGATCGTGTCGGAGAGCCTGCCAGGCTCCACTCCAATGCCATCCACGGCAACGATCTGATCGCCGCTGCGTATGCCCGCCCGAGCCGCCGGTGAGCCGGCAATCGGCGTGATTACGCGAATGCTACCCTCGACATCGCTGACTTCGATGCCGACGCCGGTGTAGGCGCCGGTTGTGCTGATACGTATGTCGCGATACTCGTCGGCATCGAGATACTGCGAATGCGCATCGAGATCACTGACCATGCCGCGGATAGCGCTTTCCAGAAGCGAGCCGTCATCTAGCGGCTCGACGTAATCGCGTTTGACGAGTTCCAGTACCTCCGCAAACAGCCGCGCCTGATCCCAGGCCAGGTCTGTGTCGGCCGTTTCCTGCCGTTTGGCCATGAGGCCGCCGCCGTATGACAGGCCGAGGCCCATCACGGTACCGATGAACAAAACCAGAATCGCTCTGGTTTTTAATGACATAAGTGTCTCCAGAAAGCGGCACGCGGTGCTATCCGCAGATCGACTGTCGACGATAGCACAGCGTCAGGAGAGCGCCTACAAGAGCGCGTCACGATTTGATTACGGGCACGTCTAGCTGTCCGGGAACGGCACGCCGGCGCAGACTACGGACTAGCCGCCGGGGCGACGTGTGATCCACAGTCGGGGGTTCACGGGTTTCGTGCCCTGACGAATTTCGAAATACAGTCCGGACTCCGCCTGACCACCACTGTCACCGACGGTCGCGATGACGTCGCCGGGCGCCACCCAGTCGCCGGCATTCTTTAGGATGGTTTCGTTGTAACCATAAAGGGTCAAATACCCCTCGCCGTGATCGACGATGACGAGCAAGCCCAGACCGGCGAGCCAGTCGGCGAATGCGACGCGGCCATGGTACACCGCGCGAACTTCACGTCCGCGTGGCGCCCTGAGCACCACCCCGTTCCATTTCAGTCGGTCGCTGACGCGCGGCTGGCCAAAGTCGTGAATGAGCGTCCCCGCGACCGGCCAGGTCAGTCGACCCTTGTGCTCCGAGAACGGATCTTCGGAGGAGATCGGGTAATCCGAGAGTATGCTGGTGAGTTCCGCGATCAGCCGGGACAAATCCTTCTCCTGCGCCGCGAGTCGATCGACCTCGCGCCCCTCGGCAGCGATCTTTTCGTTGAGGGAAGCAAGCAGCCGCCCGCGATGTTCCTGCGCCGCATTGAGTTCCGTCAGCTCGGCATAACGCGCACGTGCCAGGTCGGCAATGCGTGCTTCCTCGGCCGCAACCTGATCGTGGAGCACCGCGAGTTCGCTGATGTGCGCCGTAACCGTGTCGATATTCCGCATGCGGTAGTCGTTGAGGTATGCGTAGTAGGTCATGAGCCGGCCGAGCGTTGCCGGATCCCGCTGATTGAGCAACAGCTTGATTTTTTCCTCGCTGCCACTTACGTAGGCCGAACGCACCTGTTCGGCCAGATGCCGCGCTTCTGTATCGAGCTCTTGCCTGCGAATCGCAAGCTTCTCGTCGAGTTCGGCCTTCTGTCGCACACTATATTCGCGTTCGCGTTCAAGCTCCCCCAATCGCAGGCGTTTTTCGGCGATTGCGACTTCGGCCGTCTGCAGCTCCTGGGCAAGGCGATCCCGCTGCACAGCACTTTGGTCCATGCTGTTCTTTAGCTCGCTGATGCGAGCGCGGACCTCCTCGAGCTCCTGCTCCTTGATCTTGCCGACTTCGCCCTGCTGGGCTTCTAGCGCCTGGAACATCACCAGGGCCAGTATCAGCAACAACGAGCGTTCGGGACGGTTCATGAATTCGGATTGTAGTGGCTTTATGGCGCACTTAGAATGCCCCACCAGGGACTGCACTTTGACGGTACATTGCTATAATGCGCAATTGCCTCAGCCAGGGCAGACTATTCCGCTCCCAATAAAACGGACCCATGGAACAATTCTTGGAATTTGCCGGTAATCATACTTTGCTGGTGTTCGCACTTGTGACCAGCTTTTTTGTGCTGGTTTTCACTGAGCTGCGGCGCAAATCGAGCAACGTCATGTCGGTGGAACCCAATCAAGCCGTCAAGCTCATCAATAACGATGCAGCCGTCGTCGATCTGCGCTCTGCGGAGGCTTTTTCGCGCGGACATATCGTCAATGCCAGGAACATTCCATTCGACGAACTCGAGGCCAGCAAGGACCGCCTGAATCATTTCCGCAACAAGCCACTGGTCGTTGTCTGCGATGCAGGCCTGACCTCGAACAAAGCCGCGAATTCCCTGCGTAACTCCGGATTCGCCAGCGTTTATGGTCTCAAGGGGGGCATGAACGCATGGGGTCAGGCGGGACTTCCGGTCGTTACGGGCAAGAAAACCAGGAGCAAGAAGTAAACCGTCGCGCAATGAGTGGCGACCCGAAAGTTGTGATTTACGGTGACCGCAGCTGTGGTTATTGCGCGGCCGCACGCATGCTGCTGAAAAAAAAGGGCGTATCCTACGAGAACATTATCGTCTCGGACGATGCCGACGCACTCGAGGAAATGCAGCGGCGAAGCGGCCGCCGCACGGTGCCACAGATTTTTATCGGCGACAGGCATGTGGGCGGATTCGACGACCTTTTTGGCATTGCCAAGAGCGGTGAACTGGACCGGCTGCTCGCCGGCGAATGTCCCGGCGAGCGAAAATTAACATCAGGAAATAACGATGACAGATGAGCAAAAGACGGACTCCGGCAAGCGTATTTCAATCGCAAAGATCTATCTAAAGGACTTCTCGTTTGAGTCTCCGCAGGCTCCACAGATATTCAAGGCCGGCGAGTGGTCGCCAAAGACGAATTTGAACCTGCGCAGCAGCCACAGCGCGCTCGATAACGACCATCATGAGGTCGTACTGACGATTACCGTTGACGCCAAAGAGGCAGACAAAACCGTGTTCCTCGTCGAGTTACACCAGGCCGGTCTGTTCGAGATTGCCGGGTACAACCCGGAAGAATTCAGTGCGATCATCGGCAGCTTCTGCCCGAATATTCTGTTTCCGTATGCACGCGAGTCGATTGCCGGAATCATTCAGAAAGGTGGCTTTCCCGAGTTCGTTCTGCAGCCGATCAATTTTGACGCTCTGTATCTGCAGTCGCGGCAGCAGCAGTCTGCGGACATTGCGTCGTCGGAGACCCACTGATAGTCAGCGGGTCGAAACGCCTGATTGCGGTTATCGGTGCCGGTTCCTGGGGAACGGCGCTGGCGCTGCAGTTTGCGCGCAACGGTTCCGAGGTGCGGATCTGGGGTCGTGATTCAGCGCAGCTCGAAGCAATGGCCAAAAGCCGCGTCAACTCACGCTATCTGCCGGGAGTGGAATTCCCGTCGAACCTCGTTGCGGTCAAAGAACTCGATCGTTGTCTCGACGGTGCACGAGACGTACTGCTTGCCGTACCGAGTCACGCTCTTCGCGAGATGCTGCTGGCCGTGCGGCCGTTACTCCGTAATGGTGCGCGGGTCTGCTGGGCCACAAAAGGCTTCGAGCTGCACACCGGTAAATTGCCGCACCAGGTGGCTGCCGAGGTACTCGGCGCCGACCGTCCGATCGCCGTGCTGTCGGGACCGACATTCGCCAAAGAAGTCGGCGATGGTCTGCCGACGGCGCTGACGATCGCCGCAAACGACCAGTCGTTTGCGGCGGATCTTGCTGTCGCTTTATCGGGCCAGAACTTTCGGGCGTACACCTCGGCCGATATGATCGGCGTCGAAGTCGGCGGTGCCGTGAAGAACGTGCTCGCAATCGGCGCGGGCATCTCCGATGGACTGGGGTTCGGTGCAAACACCCGCATCGCACTGATAACGCGCGGCCTCGTCGAGATGACCCGTCTCGGTGTCGCACTCGGCGCCAAAAAAGAAACCTTCATGGGCCTCGCAGGAATGGGCGATCTCGTACTTACATGCACCGACAATCTGTCACGTAATCGAAGGATGGGGCTCGCGATCGCGGGCGGCATGACTGTCGCCGAAGCTCAGCAGGAGATTCAGCAGGTCGTCGAAGGCGTCATGGCCGCAGAAGCCGTCCAGGAAGTCGCCGACAAGCTGAAAATCGAGATGCCGATATGCCATCAGGTGTATCGAATCCTGTATGAGGGCGCCTCGCCGCGCGAGGCCGTCGGCGCACTCATGAGTCGGGGGCTCAAATCGGAATAGCAGTAACGGCATTCATTATTGCGAGCTATGGATGCTCGAGAAATTACGCCTGCTGCGATTCAAAAATTGTCGTCCGAATTCGACCCTGCGCTCGGCGGGCTTCCCGATTTGCTGCCGGCTGACATGTTATTCTGCTTTTCAGCTGACTACATATAGTCTTATGGTTCTCCGGATATGAACCGGGCTTACGCAATACACCTCTCGGCACCCATCAAAGACAGCCAGCATTCCTGGCGCGTCGAGTTGCTGCTCGACAACGAGCGGCCGTATTTGCTCACGCTGAATTCCCCAATTCAGGTTAGCCTGGACGTCAAACGGCAGTGAGTATCGCGCGAGAGTTCACTCGAATCGACGGAGCCTGCCATTGCCGGAACCTTCGATTTGTTCTTCTGTGGCCGGGCTCCGGATCGGACATTCTCATCCGCAAGTGCGGCTGCACTTTTTGCAGAAAATGCGCCGGTTCGTGGACGTCTCATCGAAACGCCGAGCTGGTAGCCGAGATTGCCGAGCCGGGGGCAGTGTCGAAATATCGATTCGGAACGAAGACTGCCGATTTCTATGTGTGCTCGGTGTGTGGCCTGGTTCCGTTCGTATTATGCGACATCGACGACAGACAGTATGCCGTGGTTAATGTGAACGTATTCGAAAACTTCGAAGTTTCAGCACTTCCTGGCTCATCGACGAATTTTGATGGCGAAGACATCTGCAGTCGGCTTGAGCGTCGAAAGCGAAACTGGATCCCGAATGTCCGGGTTCTGGAAACTGTCGCCTGACAATCGGTAGCCATTAATCGGCATGTCGAATTTGTCAATAAAGCACTTAATAAATCACCCGATGAACCGCTTGGTACTTGAATACCTGTGGGGCCCGAAACGACTGCGTTTCAGTTCCGAGCTGATCGTCGGTCCGGGCGAACATGACGATCCGATGTTGCACTTGCGGCAGCAAATGGCAATCCCGGATCTTTGTTCTATACTGCTGGAGATAATCCACTAATCTAAAACAATAAAGGAGTCGCGAATGATCAATCGACGTCAGTTTTTCCGCACGACCCTGGCGGCGAGCGTAGCTGCGGCTATTCCAATGCTTCCGGGCTGCGAGAAAAAGGTCCCGATCGCGACTGAAGCGGATACGAGCATCCGCGGCATTTCCCTGGACGGTGCCGAACTCGAACTCGAAAAAGCCGCCATCAGAGAGCTCGGCGAAAGCATGACCGGACCGGTGCTTTTGTCGGGGCATCCCGAGTACGACAGTACACGCATGATCTGGAACGGCATGCATGACAAGCGGCCCGCCCTGATTGCGCGCTGCATGAGCAGCCGGGATGTCAGCAATGCCGTGACCTTTGCGCGGGAACGCGGGCTGCTGACCGCCGTCCGCGGCGGCGGCCACAGCTGGCCCGGCAAGTCTGTCTGTGACGACGGCATCATGATCGACCTCTCGCCAATGCGTGCCGTCACGGTGGATACCGAAAAACGCCGCGCTTACGCTGGCGGCGGTGCGTTATTGAACACGCTGGATACCGCTTCGCTCGAGCACGGCCTGGTTACGACGGCCGGGGTCGTGTCGCACACCGGTGTCGGAGGCTTCACGCTGGGAGCCGGATTCGGCCGTCTCAACCGGAAGTACGGCCTCGCCATCGACAATCTCCGCTCGGCCGAGATCGTCACAGCGGACGGCAAGATACGCCGCATCAACGACCAGGAGGACGCCGACCTGTTCTGGGCTATTCGTGGTGGTGGTGGCAACTTTGGCGTGGTTACTGAATTCGAATTCGAGCTACACCCCTTCGACCGCAATGTTCTCTCAGGCGACATCGTCTGGCCGATCGAGGAAGCGCGAGACGTACTCGAATTCTATGCCGAGTGGTCGGCCGGTCTTTCGGACGAGCTTTACGTAGGGCCGGTGATGGCCAGAAATCCTGATCTCGGTGACGTCGTGGTAATGAACGTTGTGTATAACGGCAATCCGGCAGCGGGCGAGAAGGAATTGGCCGACCTCCGCGCTATAGGAAAGCCGGTGGTCGATGCCGTAACGGTGCAGGATTACATGGTCATGCAGACAGTCAACGATGCGCCTTTCGGCCACGGCATCCGGTCCTATGCCAAGAACGGCATGGTCAAGGAATGGACGCGGGGGCTGGTCGACGCGATGATCGAAGCCTACGATCCTCGTGTCTTTATCTCCAATCACGTCGCTGGCGGTGCGGTCAGCCGCGTCGGTGAGCTCGATACGGCCTTCCCGCATCGCAATGCCGAGATCATGCTGGTGATTGTCAGCGGCTGGATGGACCCGGAGCAGGACGAAGAAATCATCGCAGCAACGCGGGACGTCTACAGCCAGCTCGACCCGCATACCGGCGGCTACTATGACAATATCGACTTCGACCGCGCCCGGGCGGTCGGCAACTACGGCCCTGCTTCTGCGCGCCTGGGCAAGATCAAAGGCCTGTTCGATCCCGGCAACCTGTTTCGGCTCAACAGCAATATCGAGCCCGCGGTCTAGTTACTCGCCGCCTTCGAACCCGAGCTGCCGCCACGCCTCGTAGACAATAACCGCTGCGGCATTCGAAAGGTTCAGGCTGCGGTTTTCCGGCCGCATCGGCAGTCTGAGGCGCTGTTCGGCCGGCAAGGCATCGAGCACCGCCTCGGGCAGACCGCGTGTCTCGGGGCCGAGCAGAAATGCGTCACCCGCTGCGTACCGGGGTACGTCATGCCGTGTCCGCCCGCGCGTGGACAGCGCAAACACGCGCGGGTTATTGAGCGTTGCCAGGCACAGCTCGAGGGACCGGTATGTCTCGACCTTTGCGAATTCGCCGTAGTCGAGACCCGCACGCTTGAGCCGGGGCTCGTCGAGTTCGAAGCCCAGCGGTTCGATAAGATGCAGCGCCACACCCGTGTTCGCACACAGGCGAATGACGTTGCCGGTGTTCGGCGGGATCTCCGGTTCATACAGAATCAGGCTGAACATTGACGTAGAATGCCGCATCCGATGGCTGGCTCACAAAAAAATCCGCTGCACGTCGATTTTTGCGGTCTGTCGCTGACCTCACCGATCGTGCTGTTATCCGGCTGTGTCGGCTTCGGCGAGGAATACACACGCGTCGAAGGTTTCTCGAACCGCGACGTGGGTGCCATAGTCCTCAAGGGCACGACGCGCGAGCCAAGGCTGGGCAATCCGCCGCATCGGGTATTCGAGACGCCGATGGGTATGCTGAATGCGATCGGACTGCAAAACCCCGGCGTCGACAAAGTCGTCGACGACATTCTGCCCGGACTGGATTTCTCCGAGACGCGATTCATCGCCAATGTCTGCGGCTCGACGATCGAAGATTACGCCGCGGTCACAAGACGTTTCGACGATTCGCCGATCGATGCGATCGAGATCAATATCTCGTGCCCGAACATCAAGGAAGGCGGCATCGAGTTCGGAAATGTCCCCGAGATGTCGGCACGCGTCGTCGAGGCCTGCCGGAAGCAGACCACCAAGCCGATCATCACCAAGCTGTCGCCGAATCAGACCGACATTCGCGAGAATGCGCGTTGCTGCATCGAAGCGGGCTCCGACGGCCTCGCCGTGATCAACACCATCACGGGCATGGCCATTGACGCCGAGAAACGCAGACCAGTCATCGGCAACGTTCATGGTGGCGTGTCGGGACCCGCGATCAAACCGATCGCGTTGCACAAGGTCTTCCAGGTATACCAGGTCGCGAAACAGCACGCCGTACCGATCATCGGCCAGGGCGGTATTACCAAGCCCATCGATGCGATCGAGTTCCTGATCGCAGGCGCCACCACGGTCGGTGTCGGTACCGCGTTGTTCTATGATCCATTGCTCTGCCAGAAGATCAACGCAGGTATAGAAGACTATTTGCGGCGCCACACGATGAGCGCCGTGTCCGATCTGATCGGTACGCTTCGCGTCTAGGGTGCGTTTCACGCAGCACATGCGATGGTGCACGAAGTGCACGTTGCTGCAAGTGCTTTAGGGGCATCCCTTTTTAGCGCGCTAAAAACGGGTGTCCTTATTAGTCCAGATGCAACGCCTTCATTTTGCGTGCCAACGTATTGCGGCCCCAGCCTAACAGCTTCGCGGCTTCCTGACGGTGGCCATTGGTTTGGCTCATCGCGGTCCGGATCAGCGCTTTTTCGAACTCGGGAAGCGCGGTATCCAGCAGCGGAGCATCCTCGCCGGTCTTCAATTGAAGCTCCGCCCAGGCGCTCAGGCTTCGCGTCCAGTCGGCGACCGCACGCTGTGAGGATTCCCTGCCGCCGAGATCGTTCGGGATGTCTGCCGCCGTGATGACGCTGCCGGGTGCCGTTACAGTGAGCCGCCTTGTCGCGTTAACGAGCTGCCGGACGTTGCCGGGCCAGTCGTAACTCTGCAGCACCTCGAGCGCTTCGGAGTCGATCGACTTCGCGGGGGCATCGAGTTCTTTTGCGGCCTCGGTCAGGTAGTGGCCGATCAACAGCGGAATGTCCGCACGTCGCTGTCTGAGCGGCGGCGTGTTGATGCGCATCACATTGAGGCGATGATAAAGGTCCTCCCGAAAACGCGACTCCTTGACGGCCCTTGCGAGATCCTGATTCGTCGCGGCAATGACTCGCACATCGACCTTGATCGAGGCCTGTCCGCCAACCCGATAGAATTCGCTTTCGGCGAGTACCCGCAGCAGCCGCGTCTGCAGCGCCGGAGACATGTCGCCGATTTCATCGAGGAACAGCGTGCCGCCGTCGGCTTGTTCGAAGCGGCCGATGCGGCGCGAGTCGGCGCCCGTAAAGGCACCCCTTTCATGGCCGAACAATTCGGACTCGAGTAACTCTGCCGCTATTGCGGATGTGTTCAATGCCACGAAAGGCTTCGATGCGCGCGGGCTATGCTCGTGCAGCGCCCTTGCGACGAGTTCTTTGCCGGTGCCCGATTCACCTGTGATCAACACCGTCATGCTTGAACCGGCGAGGCGACCGATGGAACGGAATACTTCCTGCATCGCGGGTGCCTGACCGATCAGTGACGGGATCGTGGTTTCCGGTAGGCTGCCGGGAGCCAGATTTCCATTCTTGCGCGCGGCTTTTCTGACAAGATCGATAGCCTCGTCGATGTCGAACGGTTTCGGCAGGTATTCGAACGCCCCTCCTTTATACGCCGCGACGGCATTCTCCAGATCGGAATGAGCCGTGATTACGATGATCGGCAGATCGGGCCGGGACTCGCGCAGCCGCTCGAGCAAGGCGATGCCGCTCATGCCGGGCATGCGCACATCGGTAATCAGTACGTCCGGCGTGTCGTGATCGATCGCCTCGAGCAGATGCTCGGCGCGCTCGAAGCTCTTGGCGTGCATCTCGGCCTGCCGCAGCGCTTTCTCGAGGACCCAGCGTACGGATTGGTCATCGTCGACGACCCAGACGGTCAGTGGGTTCGCGGACATTTCAGTCGGATCCCCTCTGCTCGAGCGGCAAGCGCACGTAAAACACGGTGCGCCCGGGGCGGCTGTCGAATTCGATCAGACCACCGTGCCGGCTCAGCAGTTCCTGCGCAGCCGGCAGGCCGAGTCCGGTGCCTTCGGGCCTGCTCGTCACCAGCGGATAGAACACAGAATCCTGCAGTCCCCGCGGGATGCCCGGTCCGTCGTCTTCAATTTCGATCGATGCGATTACCCGGTGACGGGTATCCCCTATCGTGAAGTTCGTCACGGCACGGCTGCGCAGCGTAATCGTACCCTGGCCGTCGAGCGCGGTAGCCGCGTTTCTCACTAGATTCAGAAATGCCTGCACCATTTGATCGCGATCGAGATCGACAGGCGGTAATCCTGGATCGTAGTCGCGACGTATCGTCAACTTCTTTCGCTCTTCGGCGGTAATCAGACGAATGACATACTCGAGCAGTTCGTGGATGTTTACGGGTCGTTTGTTCGGCGGACCGCCGGGACCGAGCAACGTGTTCACGAGACTGGCCAGGCGATCGGTTTCGCTGATGACCACATCCGTGTATTCGCGCAGTCCGGCATCCGCAAGCTGGCGTTCGAGTAACTGCGCCGCACCGCGAATGCCGCCCAGCGGATTTTTGATTTCATGAGCAAGCTGCCGGATCATCTGCCGACCTGCACCATGCTGAATGAGCAAGGCGTTGTCGCGGGTAATTTTTGACCGCCGGGTTACGTCGGTCATTTCGACGAGCAAGGCCGCCCTCTCACTCGTAATCGGCGAGACCCGACAATCGACGATGCGTTCATCGGCATGGACTTCGGTCGGTGCGAGTCGCAGCTCGTTGGCGAAGTGGTCCCCGTTTGCCAGGACTCTGCTCAATATATCCCGGAGTTCGGGCTCATCGTCAACGAGTTTGAGCAGAGCCATACCGTGTGCGCGCCGTTGGCTGATACCGAGAATATTTTCAGCGGCAGGATTAAGACCGACGATCAAAAGATTCCGGTCCAGCAATATGACAGCCGAATTCAGATTGTCGAGGATATTGCGGGACTCTTTGTCGATGATTCCTTCGTCGTCGGAATACATCGAATGTCGAGGGGCCCTGGTTACCGTTGCCGCGTGATGACCGTGTTTTGCTGCACGTAAAACCGGTTCGGAGCGCTGCGGATCATCATCCTGCCCGTCGCGTCGAGCACTTCGGCCTGGATGTTGTGTACGCCCCGGTAGACCTCCTGAATCTGGAAGCTTTGTCCCTCGACCAGGCTCGGTGTCCCGTCGAAGTACACACGGACCTGATGGCCCTCCTGAAGCGCCGGCGTCAGCGCCAGCGATACGTTTAAAACCCCGCCGATATTCCATAGCGTCTCTTCCGCTGCCGGCGAGGCGATCGACAGGCTCTCGTAACGGAACGGCGCCGCGGCAGGCTGACTGGCGGCATCTGCGCTCCGCGCCGCAGTGGTCGGCCGGGCTGCAGGCCCACTCTCGGATCGCTTGTATTCGGGCAGCTGCACGCGCTCTGCGCCGGGCCCTGGCCGGTCGGAGTAATGGACGACGCCTTCGGCATCGACCCAGCGGTATGCCTGGGCCATTGTCGCTGCAGACGCGAGCAGGCCGATGACAGCCACGATCGAGCGTATTTCCATTGAGTTAGCATAGCAGTGCCGGGGGAATCCGGGCTAGTGCCCGGGCGGCAAAAATGCCGCCCGGTTCACACTTTCCGCACTTACAGGCTG
>Ga0224497_10001688_pt1 | contig 13783 bp, 8 predicted proteins | sample SF_Jul11_sed_USG_4_FD_167970 | JGI IMG/M metagenome (GOLD analysis project Ga0224497, IMG submission 167970) | Sediment microbial communities from San Francisco Bay, California, United States - SF_Jul11_sed_USGS_13 | ecosystem: Environmental > Aquatic > Marine > Sediment | place: USA: California... | reverse complement strand
AAATTTAGTGAGCTAGTCAGCCTGATTGAATCGACGAATAATAAATTGTTCGTCGAGTATTATCGGGTGCACCCGTTTTGTTCTCTCGCGCAATCTGTATATCGTTCATTCTACGATAGTTCTTGATCGCAAATCGCGATTTGTAAGGATACTCGATGAGGTGGAGAAAGTGATCCAGAGCTACCATCGCAACTCCCCAACACAGACGTTGGTATTGGCGGATTGGTGGCGGCTTGCTAAGTTGATGTTCCGGTACTACGCTTGTTAAAACGTCAATAACATGGTTTAGGCCTTGGGATTAATCAGCGCCAAACATCGTTATTGCTATGTTGTCGATCCCGACATCTCGGTCGGTATACTCTCGAATCTCCAGAATGGGTAGGTGGCCGTGTGCTAGTCACTCTGAAACGCCGAATTTTTCAAACAAGAGTCTGGAATCGTTGGGGTAAAAACTCGAGCGAACTAGAATATTGGCGAGCGAACATTCAAAAAATGATTCGCTGGTATCATGATGATGCACCCTTCCGACTGCCTTCCCATCTGATGAGATCAAAGAGACTCGATTCAACGAGCGCAAGAACGCGATCATGACCCATATCGCGGCATGTATCCCGTCAGAGCTTTTCGGACATTTTGTTGTTCAGGATAAGAGCGTGTTTGGCTGCTTGGTTTGATGTTAAGCGGCCATAGCTTGGCGATGCAAACGCGTTCTGCTTTCCACGGTCGCACGACAAATTTTCTCGCGTCCACTCCAGATGGCCCGGCCGCACCGGTGACGGACATCCTCAGGCGTCAGAGTGTTCAAGCTCTCATGATAACTCCGCCCGATGTAATGATTGACAAACGTCCCGATACGCCACTCCTACTCGCCCGGCAGGTAATAGTTCTCAAGTAAGACCGGGGGTTCAGTGACCGGCGCCAGCGTTCGATCTTGCTGTCGGTCATGCGATGGTAGCGTCTGCCATCGGAACCCAACTGCAATTGCTCAGAATAGCCCCAACGATTCTATTGTGGGATAGAGCCAGCACAGTAGTTAAATTTTTCACCGAAACCGCACGCGCAATTTTCCCCTTTGAAGTCCGTCTATCAGGAGAAGGAGTTCGATTTTTCTGAATTACATCAAAAAGCAAATTTCATTTCTGCAAGCGTAAGTAATTCCAATAATCGAGTAGCCGATTGTGCGGTGCTTGCTGAAGTGCTACACCTCTCGTAGCCCATATCTTCGGTCGGTTGTGCGGTTATTCCATAGCTCATGTGTCTATAAACAACCAGTTCTGTCGCAATATTGCGACGGAACATTGAGGCGGGCCGTTCATCAGAGAATATCCATGCTTTCATCGATTACGTATTGCCGTAATAACCTATTTCAAACAAGAACGCTACACGAAAGATGCCGAACGGAAAGTTAACATTTTACATCGCAATTACCGCTGTGGAAATTCGCGGAATCATTGGTCCAAAGAATCAATCCGTTTATCGAATCACAATACGCATTCTCCTGGATCGTGGACTACACCTCTAAAGGACCGGACAAATAGGTATTTTGGACGCGTGGTCTTCCTAGATAGCGCAAAGATTCAAGCTACATGACAAACCCAAACGATACTAGAACTCGCTGACTTGTCCGCTCGTGTGGGCAGCTCGGTTTTTTTGGCCTTTTCAGCAATTAACGAAGTCGAGAGTGATAGACAGAGTATGAAAGAAATCATCACGAAAGGCCCATGGGTGATCTGGATTGGGATCGGCTATTGGTTGTCATGCGTCGTCCTGGCCGCATCAGTAGTCGGCGTGGCAACTTCGACGGCCGAGGCTGCGCCCCCAACCCCTGAAGAACGCGAAGCGAGACGCGAAGCTAAATCATGCGAACGTAAAGCAAGGAAGCATGGAGGCAATTTCAATTGTGCCCCCGTGGCGCACGATGACGCCGTCGAGACGGAGGAGAATTCGGCGCCTGTCGTCCTAAACGTGCTCAGCAACGACACGGATGCGAATAGCGACCCGCTGACCATCACAAATCTGAACGGGCCGAGCGCGGGTGGCGGCATATCTTTGGTGAACGGCGCCACGCAGGTCGAGTACTGGCCGGCCGTGGGCTTCGTCGGACAGGAAACGTTCAGCTACACGGCGAATGACGGGACCGTGGATTCAGCGTTGCCGGCGACCGTTACCGTGACGGTGACGGAGATGAGTGGGGGAGGCAATTCCAACAGTGCTCCGGTGGCGAACGACGACTCCGTCGAGACTGAGAAAGATTCGGCGGCGGTCGTCCTGACGGTTCTCAGCAACGACACCGATGCGGATAGCGACCCGCTCACCATCACAAATGTGAGCACACCCAGTGCGGGCGGCGGAGTGATATTAGTAAACGGTGCCACGCAGGTCGAGTACACGCCCGCAGCAGGATTCGCAGGGCAGGAGACCTTTAGCTACACGGCGAATGATGGGACCGTGGATTCAGAGTTGCCCGCGACCGTAACGGTCACTGTGACAGAACTCGGTGATGGTGGCGAGTCCAACAGTGCCCCCGTGGCAAACAATGACTCCGTCGAGACGGAGGAAAATTCGGCCGCCGTCATTCTGACCGTGCTCAGCAACGACTGGGATGCCGATAACGACCCACTGACCATCACGTCTTTGAGCACGCCGAGCGCGGGCGGTGGAGTATATTTGGTCAACGGCGCCACGCAAGTCGAATACTGGCCGGCAACGGGCTTTACGGGGCAGGAAACCTTCAGCTACACGGCGAATGACGGGACCGTGGATTCAGCGCTGCCAGCGACCGTCACGGTGACGGTGACGGAAGCGACTGCCGAGGCTCCGGGTGGTACCGCGCGCGCGCTGTGGCAGACGTCGGTGCAACCGTTGCTCGCGAGCGAGTGCGGCTCGTGTCACGTGGGGGAACGCTTCGGTTTTGCCGCCCTGCAAGGGGCAGGTCCAACCTTCACGAGCGGCGAGACGGAAGTCAATTACCAACGTTTCCTCGATCTTATCTCGCTCGATGATCCCGCATCGAGTCGACTCTTGGGCAAGCCGCTGGACGAAACAAAGCCCAAGGGGCTGGTCCACGGTGGCGGTACTCTGTTCGATGAAACCTCCCCGACCTATACAGCCATCATGCAATGGATTCTCGAAGAAAAAGCGGAGCGCTGCCCGGACTGCGGATTAGACGCACCCGTCCAGTATCTTGCCTATGTAGAGCAACCGCGTATCTTCTGGGCCCTCGAGCGGGACCCGGTCCGGTCCGATCACGGATTGCGTGATCGTGCGCGGATCTTTCTCCAGCCGCTGCAACCGCAAACGCTCGCGCCCAACGGGCCGCCGATTGATTTTCTCGGTGAGTCCTTCTGCGGCGTCGACGGGAACTGTGATTTCGGTCATCTTGCGGCAAGTCATGATGGTAGTAAACTGGCTTTCGAGTGCCGCATGGCCGAGCCCGGTGAGGACTGGTTTCCCGATGCCCGCTGGAACATATGTATTGCCGAGATCGGAGCGGACGGGCGGGCGATCAACCCGCGTGTACTGCGGCCACAGGGGCGACACAGCGGCCAAACCATGTCACGCAGCGATCCGTTCGGTCTGTACTCGGCTGACGGCGGACCACTGAAGGGTGTTTGGGATCATCATTTCCAAGTCCGCCGTCGCGACGATCGCACGCCGGTCTTCGGCCCGAACGACGAATGGGTGTACCTGTCGAGCCGGGGACTCGATCCACGAACTGGTAGTGACGGCACACGCACGTATCACGGTTTCGAACACGTGAACAACATCGTCGCCGTACGTGCTGATGGCAGCGGGATACGTTCGGTGTATCGCAACGAAGGCGGGGAAGCGGACTTCCCGTTTTTTCGGAGCAACGGCATCCTCGTATTTCACACCTGGAATTTGGAACGGATGGACCGTCATCTCTATACCCAATCCACGCCCGATGGAATGATGGAGTTGCCGGTATTTTTAGGCCGGGTGCAGGGCGAGAACCAGTGGGGAAAAGCCGTCGAGCTGGCGGGCGGAGCCGTGTTAGGTATGACCGGACGGCGCTTCGCATCCATCGATAACTATGTACCGTTCCTGGGTGAACACACCCTCGGCGCGGGGCTTGCGGGCAATCCATCGCCAATCGTCGTACTCGATCCCGTTGTCCATGAACAGATCGCATCATTTCCAAACGGGATGTGCAAAGAGCCCCCCAACGGCCCCAACTGCGTCATCGATCGCTACTACGAAGACCCTGCTTACGCCCCCGATGGCCGTGCATACATCGCGCACAATCCCGAACCCACTTATGTCCTGCAAGGAGAAGCCATGTATGGGGCCTACGGCAGTGGCTCGTCGTACACGCCGGCTCGGCTGGGCATCTATTTGATCGATACCCAAGGCAGCTTGGAGTCGGTGCTCGAGCCAACTGACGGAACGATGTTCCGTTATCCGACCTGGGTGGGCCGCCGTCAGCCGCCGCGCGCCCAGCCGGTTATCACTGACGAGAGTCAGGACAGCAGTATTCTGCATATTGCCGATGTGCCGCTGTGGCTGACATACCGGCGCGGGCCGGATCATACGGGCGGGACCAGCAAAGCCAACCACATGGCGCTGCTCGATACGATCGTCGCGCTGCGCATACTGGTCAAGGAAATGGACGGCAACGCCTGCACGGACGACGGGCGGCCTTATCGATTTGCGGTGAACGCGGGATATTACGACCACCCGACCCACCTCGGTATCAACAACGCTACCGGTTATAAGCGTCTGGCATTGCCGGTCAATCTGGGCGGGGATGCCTGGGGTGATGTGCCGTTACAGGCCGACAAGTCGGTGAATCTACGCTTGCCGGCAGGCGAATTACTATTATTCCAGGGAATTGATGCCGACGGCCACGTCGTAGCCCAGCATGCCCGAGTCTTTGCCATGCCGCCAGGCCACCAAGTGGATACGTCGGTGAAGCGGCCGCAGTACGATGCGCAGTGCGCCTCCTGTCACGGGTCTGTCGATTCGGGCAGTGCGTTCGTGCCTTTAACGAGCTTTGAAAGCGCACCGTTCGTACCCATGGATTTCACAACAATTGCATCAAGCCAAGCGCCGGTTGACCTGACCGCTTCGGCTGTGGAACAGCAAAGGATGACATTCCTACATCGCATCCGTCCCCGGCTGGATCGCGACTGTGTCGCCTGCCACAGCGGACCTTCGCCGGCGGGCGAACTGAGTCTGGAGTCGTCGTATTCGGCGACGGCGAACTACCCTGCGGGCAAGTGGGCAGCAACTTATCTCGCCGACAGTGCCTACTTGAGCTTCGTTCCACCAGCTGAACGTGTCTCAGGCTACAATTACTCGGTCGCCTGGTCGTGGCTGATGCGTCAAGACCAAAACGAGTACAAGAACCACCCGGCCTATGCCGATCTTCTGGCCGGCTACAGCCCCGTGGGTGATCTGGCGCCCTGGGATCCGGCTTATCAAAACTTGTTCGCCAACGACGGCAGTGTATTCGTGTACTTGAGTGGCAATCGGCACTCGAGCTTCGGCCGCAGCGACCGCACCAATGGGAATTCACGCGACAGCTGGTTGTTGGAGATTCTGTCCGGCCGGGATCTGTCTCCGGCCCGCGATTTCACCGGTCCAGACCACACCGGCTATTTCAGCGAAGGAGAAATCCGCGACCTGATGGGGGTAATCGATGTTGGCTTTCCTTATATGGCGCGCTGCGACGACAAGACAATTCCGTCGGGGCCAAATTCAGGGAAACCTTGGGGAGATCCCGTTTCGCAATCTTATCCTGGTGGTTAGTGCGAAACCCGTCTACTTCGCAACATACTTGGTTCGAGTGTCAGGCCAGAAATCTACCTGCTGGAGTCGGAGAGAACGGTGCGCTTGATAGCATGTGATCAAATCTACGCAAAAACCCGCTATTGCTACTGGGAAGTAACCGATCCTGCTCAGGCCACCCAGCAGCTTCAATCGGCGAAACCGAAAGGTTAATGCGTCGGGATATAGGTTCCAGAAACGGGTTGTGGACCTGACATATTCCTTGAAAGGGCGTATACACCATTCCGGATCTAAAGTTTCCCGGTTCATAACGGTTTCAGCGAACCTGTAACGATCATCTCTGGATAGTCGAGGTAAGAATTGTTCACATAGGAAGTAAGTAATAGTCTGGGCTACCTTCTGTCGTTTTTGATTATTTAAAACATCCCCTATCGCTGTGTACGCCTGAAACACGTGCGAAGCGTCCTGGGTCCGCGCGATACGGTTAGAATTAGACTCAGCAGTCAATAGGTCAGTACAAACGAGCGTCTTAATAAAACCATCCTCGACTAAAAGCCCTCGCGGCAACCGGATTTTGCGGGCCATAGACGCCCTGATGCAGTAGAGCTGGCCTGTCAACTGAGCGGATCCTGCCTGAGTCATCTTTGAGGTGCCCAGGGAAATCAGCCGGGTCAACGGCGAGGCCGCTCCGTGTTTCACGTCCTTGACCGGCTGATCTGTCGATACTTGGGCGAACGAATCCGTCTCCAAAGCGATTAGCATGGACCACATCGCGTCCCGCTCATTGACGAGAATGTCGGCATCCATCAGGAACAGATAGTCGGCCTCATTATTCGAGAGTTCATGAACGAAGACGTTCCAGGCATTCACCTTCCCCCTCTCTTTCAGCTCGACTACCTGACACCGAACGTCTTCTGGAATTTTGATTTTCGTCGATTGTGAATTATCGAATACGGCCTGTGCCAGCTCTTGTGTTCTATCAGTGCACCCATTTGCTACGACGAGGACTTCCGTCTTGCCCCCGCGATCGCTGACAAGACGGAAAATACTTTGTCGGAACAAAGAACCAAGGGTGGCTTCAATGGACTCTTCTTCGTTCCAGGTAAGAACACCGATCGATATAAACATTCTTTAATTTTAATTAGCCGGCCGGGGCGATAGCCTCAAATAACTCGCTCGCTGAGTTCGTAGTTATCCATATAGCCATAAATTGTATTCGAAACTTAAGCTTTAGTCCTGATGTAAGAAGTATTGCATCGCACCCGTTTAAGCACGTAATAATTATTGTCGGCGAGTATTTCGTGAATCTGTTCTTTCTGTTCCTCGACGGTCTCACAGGCAATCATTTCCGGGCGATGTGTTTCCCAACCAATTTCTTGTAATCCTTGAAAATTATGACCCTCTGTATCGATCGTGAATAAGTCAACATGCTGTAGCGATGCATACTTCTCACCATCCTTATTGCTAACTCCGCTAGTTGGTTAGTTGGATATCCCCAGGGCGGAATTTCCTGTGTTTTCCAAGACAACAAGAACGGTCAGGGAAGATACCAACGCCCAAACAACACTTTTGGGCGGCGTGGCTTGGCCGGCAATGCCGACGCATCTGGTGACCAGTTGTCCGGTGCAAGCATAGCGGTGGTGAAGATCGTCGACGCCATGGTTTCCTGGATGGTGAACTCGTTTTGCCCAACGTTGACATGCGGATGTACCATCCAGCGCCGCCACAGTGGCGGGCTACGTTGCGATTCGTGGCTAATAAAATCGACGGTGCCGGCTTGCGTAGGCGATTGCCACACTGTTTCGCGAAACTTGTGGTAGACCGGTCCACCGGTAATACCGTAGATCGTAATGCCCGGAACCGGATCGACGATGCCGTCGGTCTCGCTCATCTCGTGCTGAATGTCAATTGGGTAAACGAAACCGAGACCGGTGGTCCAGGACATGCCCATGGGGTTGGCACCGAACATGAAATCGGTGTTCACGATGGCGGCATCGCGGTATTTCGGGTCATCGGTCAGCTGGTAGGCGATGAACAGAGCCCGGTTGAAGTTCGTCATGTCGCTATTTCCCCAGGCAGCCCAGTAATCCTGCTTGCGGGGCCACGTGACGGCGTACGGCGACTCATCGAGGTGCGCGACGAGGGCGTCTGCGTCACGGATGAACCATTTGCGCCATTGCTTGCCAAGCCCCCGGGGCAGCGCGTGGGTGGCCTCGATGAGGCTAAAGTAGATCCAGGGAGAAAAATCCTTGCGTGAGAAGTGCCACTCGTAGGGCCTGTGGCTCATCTTCGCTAAGCGCCGCACGCCTTCTAGATAGGGTAGTTCGCCGGTGAGGAGAAAAAGTCGGAGCTTCGCATGAAGAAGATACGGCTCAATGTGCTCGTCGGTCTCGGCCCAATGTATTGTGTACGGCTCGCCCCTACCGCGCTTGCGCTTAGCGTGGATAACCGTCTGCCCGAGCGAGTTGGACGGATCATTGCCAAAAGCGTAGGCACGGTCTGCAGCATCTCGGTAGAGAGTGGCATCCACGGAATCGAATGGGGCGACCAACTGGGCGTATTGAGCCGCAGCCGCAGCGAAGATAAGTGACGACCAGCGCGTCCGCTGTGAAAACGCATAATCCACTTCCTCGTTATTGATGTCTGGATGGGTCCATGTCTCGAGCATGCCCGAGACACCGCCCCGGCTGTCCATGCTGTGTCGCCAGATCTCTAATCCGTAACGCGCCTCGTCCAGGATATCGGGTATGCCATTGCCGGACTCGGGCAAGTCGAGTTGCCCGTCGGTGAAACGCTTTGGCGCCAGTGCGTAAGCATTGAGTAAGTCAAACACAACCGTGTAATGGGCATCGTTCGAATCCCAATCGGCCGCGTCGTGCCAACCACCAGCGACTTCTTCAGTCTGCGTAGAACGATCGATCGTAGCGCCAATCACATCGAACCGATCGTAGTCCTTGGGGCCGCCGGTATGGCGGGGGAAGGCGATATGCTCGGATTCGTAGTAGGGCGCCATTGGCGCTTTGCGCCGTGTCCATTGTGAGTGTTGCAGGGTAATCGCAGAGCCGGCCCGTTGGTGATAGAGCCCGCGTGCAGCGGTGTAAAATGCCGGCCCATACACCGACGCACTGTGTCGAAAAGGCCATGACCGACCGACGCCGGGCACGCTGATAAAAAACACGCCCTCGTCTTTGAGTTCAGTAAAGTCAGCAACGTGGACATCCTCGCCATACATCAAGGGGCGGGATGAAGGGTTCTGCGAGTCATCCTTGGGCGCGAATCGCGGATTGGCCTCCAATAACTCCAAAGAGCCTTTCAACGCAACTTCGCCGCTCCTCGCGTTGATCACCTCAAAGCGATCGGCATACGATAAATCCATAGGGCCGAACCGATACAAATAGGCACCAAGATAGGCCTGCTTCCGCCCCGCCTCCGGCAGGTAGCCGACTTGATTTACCTTGATCGCCCGAGAGACCGTGGTTTTGCGATCGAACACGAACGAGACCTTCTTTCCGTCACCCAACTTGATCTCATAGTGCGCGCCGTCGCGCATCGGTCTGGGGAATAATAGGTAGCTGTAGACACGGTAATCGATGTTGAACACGCCGCCGCTGGTCCGGTTCATGCCCGCAGAGACGAGCAATCGGTCCGCCTGGGCTGGGCGTGTCGGCTGGGTGTAGCGATCGTCGTCCGGGCTTCGGATGCTGAAAAAGCTTGCCTGTCCCAAAAGCCGCTCGCCGATGGCTTCGCGGGCTTCGGCCACATGCTTGTCGCGGACCTTCCAACGCTCACGATACGCACCCCAATTCGGACGCCCTTCCTTTTCGCTGTTTTCCCAGAGTTCGACAGTTTGACGAAGTTTACCGTTGGACCGGAGATCGATTTCTTTGAAAAGTTCCTGCATCTTATTGGTGACCACGATCACCCAGCGGTCTGAGAGCACCAGCAGTTGCTCGACGCCGTCGTAGTCCGGGATGTGGATCGGGTGCATGCCCTCAAGCGTATCGGGAATTGGCGCTAGCGACATTTCAGAACCGCCGAGCCCATCGGCCGCAGCAGGCGTCAGCACGATACGGACAATGATCAATGCGATCAGGATCCCAATGATGTTCCTACACATTAAATAGTCTTTTCGATAACTCGCACAAGATCAGTCGCCGACTCTGGCGGTGTTCTCCTCGAGGCTCGGGCGTTCCGGTGAGTGGCGGAATATTAAATTACCAGTTTCCGGTGCTCGTGGATAAGGGATCTTGTAGCCCGTCACTGTGTAGTACCCCCTTTGTGCCAATTTAACCAGAGATGTGCCCTCGCGCCAATGCGACAAGCAACTCTTCAATCCGATTAACGTGCGTGGCGTATGGGAAACGTGCCATTACGTACTCATGGGCGCACTTCCCCGCATGAGGGTCTTCCAACATCCGGGACGCAGCGCTGACTAGACTTTTGAGAGAACCGGGACTGAACAGGAGTCCACCCCGGCCGTGCGCAAGCCACTCGGGTATGCCGCCGTGCGCGGCTCCAACGACAGGGCGTGCGCGTCGCATCGCTTCAATGCCCGTCATCCCGAACGGTTCCGGCCAGCGCGCAGGCACCAGCACGACAGATGCCCGATCATAGACTTTGTGGAGCTCAGCGGGCGGCACGTAGCCGAGGAAGCGTATGCGACCGGGAGCAATTCGTTGCGCCATCGTCTCGAGAGCATCGCGGGATGAACCTTCTCCTGCTACCTCGAGCACGCAGTCGGAGGGCAGCTTGTCCACTGCCCGAATCGCCAAGTCCACCCCCTTCCCCCGCAATAACTGGCCAACCACAAGAAGCCTCTGTTCCGTCGGCCGAGGGACGCATGGTTGAGGATCCTCGGGAGGCACAGGGTGCACTACATGAACACGACCGGGGTCGGCGCCCGCGCGGATCAAATTCGTAGCAACGTAACCGCTGCACGCCACCAGCGGCCCACGAGCGGCCAGTGACGCTAAACGCCCACGCAGGGAGAATGGGTTGCGCAACCGGATCGGAAGACGCGCGTCAACGCGTCTATCGCGTATTACACAGCAACCGTAGACAGCACAGGCGATACCTGGAGTACGATGGCACGGTTGCAACGTCAACGGTAAATAACGATGGGTGCGCGGGCACGTGTGTATATGGTCATGCACAGCGATCATGGTCGGAGTGGCACCGAGTAAGATCAGCTCATCCGGATCGGCGGCGCGGTGAACATACACGACATCTAAATCCACGACGCAGGCCGCGTCCGCGGCCGACACTACGCTATCAAACGCGCTACCGTATTTATCTGGATCGCGCCCGTTGTTCCCCTGGTGGATCAGGCGCAAAGTGTGACCCTTTTTCTTGAGTGCGCGAGATAGTTCCCACGCGTACCTTTCGACACCGCCCACAAAGCCGAAGTTCGGTACCATCATGCCGATGTGCAAGGTATCGTCGACTCAGGTCAGGCCGAGCTGCTCTCGGATCATTTTCGCGATCGATGCCAGCGAGTCGCAGCCCGCGGGAATCGGTTTGTCCGATGCGAGGGCTGCCTTTGCGGACGGCGTGGCTAGATCGTAGCCGTGCATTCCGGCAACATGACCACCAAGAAAACTTGGCGAGAAGATCGCGCCCTCCTTCAACATCAAAATCGCGCGGCCATAACGTTCCGCGGGCACTTCTCTTTCCTTCAGCATGCGATGGTCCAGCCACTGGCCGGGTAAATCGGCGCGTTCAATCTCCAGGCGAGCGCGGTCTAGTTGATGGTTGTCCCCCCAGAACCGCATCATCGTGCTGTCGACGAACACCCGCATATTTGGGAGTCGCGTCAAGACATCACTAGGATCGACATCCGTGTGGACATCGGCCATACCATGGTCGCCGACCACAATCGTGGTGAGGTCAGCCCCGCCCCGCATCAGTTCTTCACGGGCACGATCGATATTTTGAACGATCCGTTGCATCACGTCGGGCGCCTCTGGGCCGCGATTGCCTTCTCGATGCATCACTGCATCGAGTTCCGCACAATACAGGAAGGTAAGGTCCGGGCTGTGTGTACGTAGTGAGCTGAGTGCTTGTTCCCAGCGCGTCGGCTCCGGTGTCTGCCACGGGCTCGAATAGACTGATAAACCGGCGCTTCGTGCGTCGCTTAAGAAGGTCCTAGCGCCTCCGACTGTTTCCGCGTTAAACATGTCGTCCCGCTCGGGAAGGTCGAGCCAATGGAAATGCTCGGGCGGCACACGGTGCAGTGCGACGTAACCGGTCAGTCCGGCTGCTTTCGACAGCAGGAGTTCGGCGATCCTTCTGACCCGTCGTCGCTCGTGCACGAAACGTGGTAACAAACCGAGCCAACGCAATGGCTGTAATACACTGTTTCCCGGGCCTTCATGTGCCGAGAACAGGCACATCCTGCCGTGGACCGACGGTGGCTCTCCGGTGAGAATAGTCGGCAGCGCAGCCGAAGTGTAGCCGACGATGCCGCGTAGCGGCTTCCGATTGGGAAGCGATCCGAGCAGCCCTTCAAGACGTTGCAGTTGATCCGCCCCAAACGCATCAACGAAAACGACTAGGAGCTTGCGATTGATGTCGCCCATTCAACCGCCTCTCGAGACCAGTCGAGCGAGAGCCCGACGGAGGTCGTCATCGCTGGGTTCGGATGTGCGCAGCGCCAGCAGCCTGGCGGCGACACCGCGACTCGCGGGGTTTTGGTGGCCATAGGCCAGGGCTACGGCGATGCGCGCCAACCGCTCCCGAATGTGGCCGAGGTATGGGAACAAGCTGGCCTCCCGTTTTGCAACAGCGCGCAGCGAAGACACGACCGTACCAACTGGCCGTACGTCCGGTAGTTCGGGATACAGTCTTCCTTTCCAAGAGGCAAAAGCCGCTACGTTCGTTGGCGCGCCGGCCCGCCAGCTTTCGAAACGAAGATGCTGGATAGAGATCATCTCGCGCGTAGTCTCATACCAGGTATTGATGTCACCACCGGCGGGCTGCCATAGATCCGGTCGCTTGCGAAACTCCACCGCGTCATGATAAGCAGCGACTAACCACATACCAACATACGGAGCACTCTCAAAACGTTGAATGGCTTCGAGGCGAAGAGCGAGAGTGCTTTGGTAATGATCCGCCGCCAACAGCAGCGCATCCCCGCATGCCAGCACGGCCTTATGGGCGTGGCGCGCCTTTCGATAGTCGTTATCGGTTGACTTCAGATTACTCAACGCCAAACCCACCGCGCGGTTGGCGAGTAGCCGGCCGCATTCCTCCAGGGGAATATCGCGTGGCGTCAGATTGCGTAACTCCGCCACGATTTGCTGGTCACCTGCCACGAGCTCATATCCACCCAACGAGACATCCAGCCAGAACAGTGTGCGGGGCAGTCTTGCCAGAGAGTTCTCGGATAACGGTGAGAGCTCGACCTCCACACCCAGCTTCCCCGTCCACTCGTGGGATAGCGTGGCGAGTTTTTTGCGGACAGATCGCCAACCACTCACTACTACCATAAAATCGTAATCGTTGTACGGAGACAAACGGCCGTTTCGCATCACCATACTGCCTTCTCCGCGGGCGTAGCCGCCTACCAACAACAACGCTCGTAGACGTCCCCCCAGCTCGTGCGAGATCGCTCGCCCTACCGCGTCGAGGTCGCCGGCGATACGTGCTTCCGAGTCGAAATCCGCCAATAGCGTGCGGCCTCCATTTCTCGTGCCTGGAGAGCAGCGTATCTTTTCACATGTGGCGAGAACGCGCTTCAAGTGCGTGAGATTGACGGGGTTTTGTGACGCCCTGCGTAGTAACCGGTAGCCTGGGCGCAGCGAATTGCTACGCTGCTCGGTGTGAAGATTCGAGCACGGGCATCGCGTAGCAGACTGCCCGCGAGCGGCTTCGCCCACTCCCGCAACCATGATGGCGATCCGAGACGATGGATTCTGTTGTCCGCGGCGCCCTCCCCGAATCGCCGCTGGTACTGCTCGCGCACGCCATAGTTGTGGGAATGTTGGAATCGCGCATGGGGAACGTAGATGACTTTCCACCCCATTGCGGTAAC
>Ga0224497_10001687_pt1 | contig 13783 bp, 10 predicted proteins | sample SF_Jul11_sed_USG_4_FD_167970 | JGI IMG/M metagenome (GOLD analysis project Ga0224497, IMG submission 167970) | Sediment microbial communities from San Francisco Bay, California, United States - SF_Jul11_sed_USGS_13 | ecosystem: Environmental > Aquatic > Marine > Sediment | place: USA... | reverse complement strand
GTGGTCGTCGGAGCGGTGATGCGCAAACTGCTCCATCAAATTTATGGAGTCTGGAAAAGTGGAGTCCCTTTTCGTCCGGAAATAGCCGCAAGGCCCGCTTGCCTTTCAAGACGGTATCTGACCCCTAATAGTAAGATCGGGTCGACTACAGGTCTTTTGAGATTGGCTCTCCGACAAATTGCGGAGTTCCATGAGGAATGGAGCCAACAACTTCTTCACTGGCAGAAGCCTGCACACACACCGGACTCACCAACCAATAGGCTCCACCCACAAATACTCCTCCACCCACCATATTGCCCAATACCACCCAGAATTGATTCCAAGCCAGACCCACCCATGTGACGTCTGGTCCATGGGGAAGGAATAACGCGATGCCCAGGATTGACTGATTGGCAATGCTATGTTCAAAGCCACTCCCCACAAAGGCAAACAAACACCAAAAGATCAAGAAGATTTTTGCGACCTCATTGGTCGTACGCGCCGACATCCACACCGCTAAACACACCAACCAATTACACAAGATTCCACGAATAAAGAGTTCCCAAGCGGACCCGTTCATCTTGACCGAAGCCACCTTGAGCAAAAAATCGATTTGCGGAGCATGTGCCACCACCCCTGCTTGTGCGATCAACCATGCCACACTCAGAGATCCCAGAAGATTACCCAAAAAGGAATAGAAGAAAATTAGACTCATTTGCTTTACCGTAATGGTTCTGGCCAATGTCCCAATGACACAGATCATATTGTTTCCCGTGAACAGTTCTGAACCGGCAAAAAGAACCAGAGTCAACGCAACCCCAAATGAGACGCCCATAACCAATTTCAAACCCGCCGAATCGTCTGCCCAAAACGGCGCGCCAATACTGAAAATCAAACATACTCCAAATCCCAGATAAATCCCTGCCATCGCAGAAAGGATGACATACCCCAGGGGATGGGCTCGTAGGTATCCTACTTTATTGATTGCCATCTCCCCCATTCGTTCGACATCCCTGCTGTACATCGCTTTTTCCTTAACTATGGTTGCTATTCTCTATGTCCAAAATGCGCCAACGGCAGCACAACAAGTCCATGAAGGCGCCCCCCACTGGGGCATTACGAGGGAGCCTGTATAAGAAGGGCAGAAATAACTAACACGCCATTATAGGTGCCATGCATGATCATTCCTGGAGCAAGGCATCCGGTCCGAATCCGAAGTAAAACCGTGAACGTCCCGATGAGAATGACGGCTACGAGCGCAGGCCAATATTCAAGAACTTTCGGCATATGCACCACCACGAAAAGGCCTGTCGTCACAATAGCCGCAAACGTCGCCCCCCAGGATTGAGCTAACCCGGTGAACAAGAATCCACGAAAGAGGGTTTCCTCAATGATTGGAAAGAGAATAACAAACATGAATATCCAACCAATTTTTCCCAGCACTGGGGCGTTCATCATCGCATCAAAGATGGGTTGGGGAAGATCATCTGGAGGCAGCACGCCGTATTCTGTGAGTATAAAAAAGCTCAGTCCTAATCCTATCCCTAATGCGACAAAACGCCCAACAAACACCAAATTGGGAATATCCCCAAACAGTGACAAAAACCAATCTTTATTCATCGAAGGCTTCGCACGACTAACGGCCACTTGGCATGAAACCATGCCTCCGGCAACCGTGCTCAGAAATATGGACAAAGGAAGTAGCCACGTTTGATCAAGGTTGGAAATTCCAGCCATCCCTTGTGATAAACCCAGGCCAAATCCAGCAATGATTTGTACCATGAACATTCCGACTGTTTGGGTCAGATAAAAGCATCCGACAATTAACAATGCAGACCAGGCACCCCACCAAGGAGCCGTGACATCTGAAGAGTCGATTTGAGCAGCAGTAGGTGAGAGAACGGAAAGGGACATACTGCTCTTTCGGGTGCAATCCCAATTTCTTGATGACATTATATTTATTATATAATAGGGGTCAGACTCGATTTACTATTCCCACTTTCTGGGAAATTTGTAAAGAAATTTCAATTCGTGTCTGACCCCTATTTTTTAATTGATTTCACCAGAGATAGCGGAGTCCAAGACGAAACCAATGGGTATCCTGACTAACATCCAAGAGAGGAATGGTGCCGTCTGTCCCATCTGAAAAAAACGTGCGGTCCGTCCCGTCGGAAGTCCGTAAAAATCTTCCCGTCCACCCTCCTTCCAAGGTCCAATGAGCAGTGAACGGATATCGCAGCGTGGCAGTGACATCTCCCCCATAGCCATTATCATCTTTATGAGTAAAACTCGGATTCTGATCAAAATCGGATCGCAAATTCCAGTTTCCCTTTCCACGATACTCAATAATTGGCCAATACCGGCCTTCTAAAAAGAGAAAGAGGGGAAGAGGTTTAAGATCCGTTGTCCATCGAAACCCCACGGTAGGACCGTACCACCGTGCCCGATATTCCGAATTCAGATTCGATAAATTCGCTCCACCCGGGGGAATGATTTGGTCGCCATCTTCGAATTGGTACCGAACCTGAGTCCAGGTAAACCCCGTGATAAGCGAAACCACCCATCGATCCGTCGTCCAGATACGATACCCCCCATCGAGTAAAAAAAGTAATGAGTTATGCCCATTAATCTCTGACTCACTTCGAGAAAATTCCCCCTGCTTGCGAGGGAGTGAAAAATCACGATCGACGACCGAACCAGAAAACACATATCCAAATCCAGCAGTGCCCTCAAGGAACCATTTATTGGAATGATTCACCCACTGGACATTGAAGGAATTCTGCCAACTCGTTGTTTCAAAGACCAATTCTGAGATGGGAAAAGAAGAGGAAGGACCAATGGTCCATTCCAACGTATCCAAGGCAATTCCCGAAGACACAGAAGTCGTCACCGCTCCATATCCTGGAACCGGCACATACAGAAGGGAAAAGACGAACAATATCGCCGAAAGTCGTCCGATCATCTTAGAGTGAGAACCCGTCATCACGATCACAAACCCTTTACTTGGGGGCTTGTCTACATATTTAAAACAAATCACATCTCTGTCACTGGCCGGAATAAAAAATAGCCCATTCCCTTTTGCGGAAATGGCCACCAAGTATCCACGAACACATCTTTGTCAAATTAAAAGCAACGGGATGGTTGCCTAATGGTACGTTGTTCAAAGCAAAAGCTTCTTTTTTAAAGATAACTAGCCCCCATTCTATTTCTTGCCAAATTTTCTAAATGGGTTTGTGGCCTTATCTACCCCAAGAAGGTAAGGGAAATCCTTGCGTTAGTTATCGATTGATGACGACTTTTGATCCGATAGTTCACGAAAGGCCGCAAGTAATTTTATGGCCACACTAGAATAATTTTGGATAGCTTGAGGATCGTCGCCTACCTCAAGATAGGGCGTATAGCCCTCAATGATGGCAAGGTCCTTTTGAGAAGGTCTATTGAACCCCATGGACCACTGCGAAAAACTCCGGTTTTTAATAGGTCCTTCAAATAATACGGCGATTCGGTTGTGACGGAGATCCTTCCGAATAACACGAATCAAATCCATGACTTGGGCCTTAGGACCTTCAAGAGCTTGAATAAAGGATCCATCACAATGCAATAACATCCCCGTGATTCCAAGACGTGTATTTTTCTCCCGTGCACGTTTCAACATCCCCAGCAACTCGTCTTCTTCCATTGGCCGTGTTGCTGCACTGGCATAAATGATTTGATACAGGTCCGCTTCCATTCCGTTAGTCTCCTAAGAGTAATGAAATTATTTGCAGCATGGCCCTGCCCATTAAATTCCACAAAAGACCTTGGGCTTACGGGACCGAATGTTGAAATTCTTGATCATGCCCTTCAAATTTCTTCTTCCCTGAGACAAGACAACGGATACCACCTTATCAAAGCCCTTCCAAATATGAAACAGAGGGACTCTAAAAAGAAATTTTTCTCAATTAAAAAATGGAGGAGGGCAAGCCATAATAAAGTTGATTAATCCCCAATTCGAGAGTTGAGAGAGGTTACGCACCAGTTAATGGGGAACGGAAAACACGAAAAGATCCAGGGCGTTTATATTCGAAAGGCGGTAAGACTTTCGTCTGGGACAAGCGTGCATGAGTTTGTGCGCAACGCCCACCGACGCCAATCAGGGGGATGTGTCACACCTGTAGTATTAACTCTTAAACCATGTTGTTAGCTTCAGCGTCTGAGCGATCAACAGTCATTGAGAGAAGAACATAAGATGGCCGGATCTGAGCAAAATATTAAAAAAAAGATTTAATTCAGTTATGAATCTTGTTAAAGGCATCTAACGCGGCCACCTTATAGCATTCAGCCAAGGTGGGATAGTTGAAGACGGTAGTTAAAAAGTACGAAAGCCCGCCCCCCATACCAAGCACGGCCTGACCAATGTGAATGAGTTCTGTCGCCCCCGTGCCAATAGCATGTACGCCCAGGAGTTGCTGAGTGTCCCGATGAAACAACATTTTCAGAAGCCCACTGTCATCACCCAAAATAATCCCTCTGGCAATTTCCCGATAACGGGCTAAGCCAACTTCGTAGGGAACGCGCTCTTGAGTTAAGGTCGCTTCTGTCTTCCCCACCATGGAAATTTCAGGAATGGCATAAATGCCAATGGGAAAGTGAGAAGGCATCGGTTCAACAGGTCTCCCAAAAGCGTAGCAAGCAGCCAATCGCCCCTGTTCAGAAGAGGTAGCGGCAAGAGACGGGTACCCAATGACATCTCCCGCCGCAAAAATATGAGAAACAGATGTCCGAAACTCTGCATCGACTTTCAGACGCCCACGACTGTCTGCTTGTAATCCCGCAGCCTCCAATTGAAGAGTACCAGTGGCGCCAAGTCGTCCAATGGAAAACAACGCGAGTTCGGAAACATGCCGCTTGCCCGATTCAAGATGAACGATGACACGTTTGGGAAGCCCGGGAGATAGTTCAAGCCGTTCAACTGTTTCACCGAGGCGGAAGATGACATTCTGATTGCGCATTTGATGAATGAGCTCATCGACAATCTCATGATCTAGAAACTCCAGGGGTCGTGCGCGTTGTTCAATAATGGTTACTTCCGTGCCCAAGCAGGCAAACATAGAGGCATATTCGATACCGATAACACCGGCTCCAATGACAACCATGGTTCGAGGAATGTGGCTTAATTGAAGGATGTCGTCACTATCAATAATAACCTGACCATCGGTACGAATTTCTGGCGGGGGAGCAGGAATCGTACCGACCGCAATCAGAATATTGGCAGCCCGAAGGAGGATAGCCTCTGAGCCCGATCGGACTTCGACGGTGTGGGGATCCTTGAAAAACCCGTCTCCCCGAATCAGGGTGATACCATTCCGGCCCAATTGGTTTTCGATAATTTGAGATTCCAGCCTTACCATATGAGCAACTTTGTCCAACAATTCTCCCATGGTTGGAGGTGCGACGGATTGGAACCCTAATCCTTCCCTGTCTCGGTGGGTAGCCTTCAAAGAAAGCACGGCTTCACGAAATGTTTTGCTGGGAATCGTTCCGGAAACCACACAAGTGCCTCCGACAGCCAGGCGCTTTTCAATCACGGCCACCCGAAGACCAAGTTTAGCGGCTTGAACCGCGGCACGTTGTCCTGCAGGGCCACTACCAATGCATAAAAAGTCAAATTCTTTTGTGATAGTCATACCTGATAAGGTGGATGGACTGCGATTTGGTTAAGACCCTACTTCTAGTTTAATGCGATATGTTTTTCTACAAAATTTTTGATGCTGATGTCAGTCGTCACAATAACTACCGTCCAAGGAAATTCTCCCGAACAGATCTTCCTCAAAATGGCTTCTCTCTGAGAAGAAGGAATTTCGTGAAGGCCCCCATCTAAAATAACCAGTTTAGGACGACCAATCAGGGCGCGAGCCAGTAAAATTTGAATAGTCTGACTGGGAGAAAAGTTTTTTCCTCCAGATTCAACCATGGTGTGTAGACCTTGGGGATAGTGCTCTAGCTCTTCCTGAAATCCCACTACATCCAAAACCCATAGCAAATCCTCTGTTGCCAGGTTTTTCCTGCCCAAGGTGATGTTTTCTATCAGTGTGGCCTCAAAAAGGGTTAAATGTCTACTCAACACCAGGCCGCGGATTCGATTCATGGCGCCAGGATCAAGACTACGGGTATCAATTCCATTGTAATGGATCGATCCATGAGGTGGATGATCCAATCCGGCCAGAAGTCTCGATATCGTAAGCCGTTGCGATTCCGTCACGCAGACGATGGCCCATTTTTCTCCAGGTTTAAGATCTATAGTGAGTTCAAGGGCAGATGGCCACGGGGGCGGCAGACCGCTCACATGGGAGACGGACAGTAGCAGCCCTTGTTGGGAAGCCTGTTCGGGCAGTCCGACAAACTGATCTGAACCTTGGTAATCCTTTGGTAGTGAGAAAATATGATGGATTTCGGACAAAGCTGTTAAAAAGTAGAAAATGACATAGATACGCTTGACAACCGAGTCCAAATTCAAAAGAAGGGTGGCAATAATGACTTCCGCCGCTACAAGTTGGCCTAAAGTCAGTTCATCCTTGCTCAGGAGCCAACCTGCCGTTCCCAAAAGCCCGGTATGCAGAATCACCTGAAGGGAAAGGGACCCGATGTATTGTCGCATAAGTATTCGCAAACGGGATTTGCGCGCAATCACGTAAGAATTGGCTAGAAAATCCGCTTTTTTCAAGATGAGATCACGGCTCTGGCTGGCTTTAAAGTGACTGAGGTTATCGGCCACTTCTTGAAACCAATGATACGTGTCATATTTGGTTTTAGACATATGAAGAGTTGCTTGAAGACCCCCATGGCCGAGCATTCCGATGACTCCCACCGCGAGCAGGAGGAGGAAATCAAAGAAGAGAAAATACGGGTGATACAAGACTAGTAAGGTCATGCCGATCAATCCGCTAACCACAACATTGGTAAGGTCCACCAATAAACTAGAAACGGCCCGTTGCAAAAAGACAATCTCAAAAAAACGGCTGGCGTATTCAGCGCGGAAATGGCTTTCTTGTATGGCTGGAAAGATTCGAGCAAACGCCAAAGTCAAGCGCACAAAAATTCGCCTTTCAAGAAGATCCGTAGCAAAAAATTGGAGGGCTTTGAAGACTCCGACAAATACCAGGATTCCGGCCATGATGCTGACGAGGGTCACAACCATAATCGGCTGAATGGCAAAGGCAAAGGTATTCACCAATTCCTGAACGGTCAGAGGAATAATGAGGGAAAACAACCCAACGGCCAGGGCATACATAAAGAGTGTCAGCAAAATCTGACGCTCTTGCCTCAGAAACGTGCCAACATAGTGGAGTATTTCTCTTTTCATGTTTGTCATGACTGTCATTGCCGTTCTAATGATTCCCTATCTGTAAAGAATCTAGGTCACGGGTTGCGTCCAATCGCCAATAGCCCATAAATAGAACGCTTTGGCCTGGTGGAATTCGGCTTTGGCTTGGATATAGGCAACTTCGACATCGACCACATTCCGCTCCCGAAGATTTACGAACAGCAGATTGGTTGCCCCCATGCGGAATCGCGTCCTTTCCCCTTTGACAAGAGAACGGGCATAGATGAGGGCCTGGGAAGTGGCCTGTATACGCTCTTCGGCCCATAATAAGGCCGATCGGGCGTTATCGATATCTAAGGCCACCTGCTGCATCCGGTACCGTTGAAGCCATAGTAACCGTTCGGCCTTGGCCTCGAGTTGTAACTGGTTACCCGTGGCGTCTCTTTGTAGGAATGGAAAACTGAGTTGAACGCCAAATCGGTAACCAAGCCCCAACACAAACTCACCTGGTTTGCGAGTGGGTTCAGCTTCCGCCTGTAAATTAGGAAGAAAATTGTTTTTAGCCACTCCAAGGTCAATATGATTTCGCGCTGCTTCAAGTGCCACTTGAAGGACTTCTGGGCGGCGTTGTTGGGCCAGGTCTTCATCCGCTTTCCGGATTGGCTTTTCGGCAGTCGGGTCGAGAGGGGGAAATTCGGGAGCCGTATAGAGATCGAAAGTAAGAGGGGCATGGTTCTGCCAGGTAAACAGAGACAATTTGATCTGTTCCTGTTCGGCTTCTCGTTTAGCCTTGATGACATTTTCCAGTCGTCGTTGCACCTCCTCGTGGGCTTCAGTGACATCAAACTCTGCCACGGCGCCAACTTGAGCTTGCCGGGTAAGTTGCTGAAGCCGGACTTTTGCGACCTCCAAGGCTTCTTGGCGCAAGGCCAGAGCTTTCCATGCAGCGACCCATTTCCAATATTGCGTGGCCGCCCCCAAATAAAGATCTTGACGGGTTTGTTGTATGTTGAGAGTGGCCTCTTGCTCGGCAAGTTTAGATTTTTCCAACTCACCACGTTCGGGGTTAGTGCCTAGGCCACGAAGTAGTGGAAGTACGATGCCTAAAAGAGGTTGATTCGTACGGCCAATTCCGATGTCAGCCACTTCAACATCCCCGATGCCGGTTCGCCATCCCGCAAATCCTCGGATCCCAAAGGGATGGCGCAACTGAACCAGCGTATCATTAAAACCCACGCTCTTAGTCTTGCCGTCTTTCACAAGGCGTTCGAGTTCCCAATCATTGACAAGAGTCGGCTCAAAAGCCCCAAGGGCTTTCAATAATTTTCCCTGCGCCTCCAGCTTTTCCGTCCTGCTACCATGCAGAAGAGGATGGTGTGTTTCAACAAGCGACAGCACAGTTCCTAGGTGAAGCAGTTGCGTTTCTAAATGCTGGGACGTAGGTGATTCCAAGGCACGGGTGGCTGAAAGAGGAAATACACAAATTCCTGTTCCAATCAACAGGCAAAAAAGTCTGCAGAAATTTCGTGGCATACGCTTTCCCTCCTGTTACGGTTTCCCAAGATTGACGGTAGAGATTCTCCAGAAGTTCGTCCTTATTTTCCCGGCCGTCCGGCTTTTGGGAGAATAGCTTCGGGGAGGTATGTGGATTGCTCCTGATAGTCAGCTGGGAAAAGATTGACACGTCTCCACAACTCATACCAAAGAGGCACGCGGTTTAGGAGGACCCAACCCATCACTTGTGTACCTTGGCGCACCTGGTTTTGAGGAGGCCAAGGCGAGGCCTTCGGATCAGGAATCACCCAAAAGCGAAACCGCCCATCGGCGTCCGAGGTCTGATCAACGACATGAATAAGCCCATCGAATGTTCCGGCCATCAATTCCGGCCATGCCGGTAGAGGTATCGCCGGTATGCCATGGAACAGCAGTCGAACTTTTCGTTCGGGTTTTAACAGTGGAGCATCCAAGGATTCTACCCACATTTCCACCGCACGGGTCACGGTAGTCGGAACGATCGTAAACAAGGGATCTCCCGATTGCACAACTTCGCCCGGTCCTAATCTGGTCATACGAACCACTGTCCCGTCGATGGGTGCGGTAATCAGCCGGGCCGCCCGCCGTTGGGAGGCATTGGAACGGGTTAAAGCCAGGTCTGCCAGTTCCTTTGAGGCGTTGGCGGCATCTCCGAGAGCCGCTGCTCGTTGTGAACGTGTATCAAGAATACGTTGGACAAGTTCGGCTTCAATCTGAGCACGTCCATGTGTAAGCGCCTGCCGGGATTGGCCAACTTCCTCTAGTGCGGCCTCACTGGCCTTCAGTTCGGCTTGGGCCGCAGCTTCGGTTTGAATGGCTAATTCCAACTCTCGACGAGATATGAGCCCTTCGGCCTCGAGAAGCTGTGAACGTTGTAAGTTCAATTGAGCGGTTTCGGCGCCCACTTTGGCGGCAGCCAATCGTTGCTCGACACTTTGGATTCGCTTTGATGCCTCCTGAACCCTAGATTCAGCAGAACGGGTGGCTGCATCGGTTAGTTTGGTCATCTCCTCGATTTGCTTGTTCAATAAACGAGAACGGGTCAGAGCGGCCTCTCGTCGTTCCTCTAAGGCCTGAATGGATTCATCCAACCGAGGCAGGAGATCCGGGGCGAGGAACTTTGGGTCTACGTCTACAAGTTCAAGGACCAGATCCTCCTTCTTGACCACCATGCCTTCGTTGATATTCCAGGACAGTATGCGACCTTGAATCGGGGCATGAACCTCCTGGGGACGTTCAGCAGGGGAATAGGCCGATAAGTGTCCTTGGGCGGTGATGGTCTGCGTCCACGGCACAAAGGCGAGAGTAACGATAAATAGGAAAAATAAACCAATGACGATTCGATTGGCGGTATAGAGTTTATTGGGTATTTTTACGGCTGCCCAGGATTCATACTGTGGTGGACGTTTTGCAACCTGAACCGAGGACGGGGTTGGTGGGTAAGCCGGCTGAGGGGTTGGTCGGTTGATCTTGCTGGGGATTAAAGCCATGGTCCAATTTACTAACAGAGCTGATCTGGCTAAGTATACTTTCTTCCCTATTCTAGGTCACCTGTCGGAAATGTCCCCTAACCCACCGTAGAAGAGGTGGCCATAAAGTTCTGGACATCTTCCTTCACACAACGAAAGGGCATAATGCTTCCATTGAATTTTTTTGTCATTTTTGGCCATAGCTGTCTCTATATCATCGCTGCTAGAAAACGTCCTTTGGGGTTTCCGATCAAGACCATTTTGTAGGACTTACGATTCAGCCTCTGTGCGTTCAATTGATACCAAAGCCCTGCAGTCTTCTGATCTACTCACGATGCTACGCTATCTGTTGTCCGCTTTCTTACATTTTTTTAGGGGGAGATGAGAGAGATTTTTTTTGATGTGGGTGGAACCTGTCGTAATAAAGTGTCGAGGCGTCAGTCTTTGATTAGCCTCTAGAACGGAGTGAACGATTTCGAAAATTTCAAAGTCTCTTCGAATTTTTGGTCGTCCTCGTTTTTGCAGATTTCGAAGGGGGAGCCTCATTCGGGGGTTCGTTTGTAATTGCTTTTTATGTCGTTCAAGAAAAGCCCAATACAAATGTGTTATCGGGCAATTTGTTTTAGGGTTAAAAGCGCACGTATCACAGAAATCGCTCATCCGATGAATGTAGGCGGCCCCTGAAATATAAGGTTTGGTGGTCATAAGTGGGCCCGTGCCAAAGGTGCCCATAGCCAAGACATTAGGTTCCACCACCCAATCGAAGGCATCAACATAAGCCACCCAAAACCAATCAGTTAGTTCGCGTGGGGAAACGTCCAGTAAGGTGGCGATATTCGAAAGGATCATCAACCTCGTAATGTGATGCGAATAGGCCTGCTCCCAAACCTGACCAATAACAATATCCAAGCAGTGCAGGCCGCTAGGGGCTCCCCAAAATGTGGCAGGCAAAGGCTTTTCCGTTTTCCAAAACGATGGTTTGGCGCCTCCATCTCCGTTTCGCAGGTTCTTTGAGGCCTTCCAATTTTGATTACACCACTTTGTATAGCCTGCATCTCCCGGAAGGGAGACTGATGAAAATTGTTTGCGAAAACCATCCGTCTCCTTATGGACATGATACACAAATTCACGCCAACCCAGGACCTGTCTAATGAATCCTTCCTTGGAGGGAAGGGGAATGCCCAAACTCACTACGTCCTTCATGATCTGACTGGGCAACACACGGTGAATGTTGATGAGTGCCGCCATGCGGGAATGAAAGAGCCCAGATTCTTTTTCAGCCATGGCATCTTCATAGGGGCCGAAATGGGGAAGACAATATTTCTGGCACCATGCCCATTGACAAAAAGCATCCACTTTGGTTCCCGGGAGGGATTCCGGATGGACCTGGCCGGGATGATCCCCGAATTGAGATTCGATGAGCGTAATGACCTCATCTTTTATAGTTTCGGGTGGAAAGCAGAACGACTGTGGCGCAGGTGGTTCACCTTTCCAGGGTTGACGATTTTCGGTATCAAAGCTATATCGTCCACCTAACGGGCGGCCTTCACTCATGAGGATGCCGGTCTGTTGGCGCACGTGTCGATAAAAAGCATTCATGCGCCAGGGAGGGTGTTTCCCGGCACCATTCAGGAAATGTTCCCGGGAAGTCAGCCATCCCTCATGCGGGATCATATTGATCAACTTTTTTTTGACCAGTGGGAGAAGATCACGCATGACTTCCAACTCTGCGGGTTCCATGACCCTTAAGCAGCCAAGCCTTTCAATGATGGGAATAAGGGCATTTCGATACGGTTGGGAAGTGGTCAGAAAATGAACAGCTACCCCACGTTTGGCCTGTTCGAGGGCAAAGTGGCGAAGGTTCAAGAAGTGAAAGGCGAGTTTTTGTTTGTGGTAAGGCCTTCTTCTAGCCTTCCAGTACGACTCGATTAAGACAATCCCAAGCTCCTGAGGATGTTCCCGGCTGAGTGGGCCCATTTCATCTGAAAGCTGGTCGTCCAAAACGAGAAGCCAGTTTCGGGACTGGCTTCCCTTGGCATAGGATTGAAGGGTTCTAAAAAATTCTTCCATGACGATTGAACTTTCGAGAAGAGGCATAAGAACACCGATCACTCTAGGCAAAAGCGTCTCGGGGAGAGACTCTGGATTAATAGTCGGGATGAGCCGGGTCAAGCGCGGCCGGTCAGTCGTAAACGATTTCTAGCAAACCATGCGTAAGCTCGAACTAGTCGTTTATTGATTGTGAGACGGCTGGCAAATCGTAGAAAAAAACCTAAACCAATGGCTTCCCACATTTCTCTAAACACCTCGACGCCCGTAATGAGGGTTCCATCAGACCACCGGGCATGAATGACTTTGCCCAAATCACATGGACTCAATCCGTTTTCTGCCGGAAGGTAGGATGAAGCCGTAAAATCAATGAATTCGAAGTGTTTCTTCCGGTTGAATATTTTCATAAGATCGATCTCACGACGACAAATTGGACAGTCGCCATCAAAATACACGGTCAATGGTTAGGGCTTTGTTCTCCCAGAATTGTTCATGCAATTGGGGTGAATATCGGGGGATGTTTGGCAATATCTCTTACAGGCTTTCTTATCCATTCTGCCCCTTATGCCGAAACAATGTACTCCCTTTAAAAATTCGAAGCAGATAAAACAACGAAGGAAAGAGAAAAAGTATTCCAACCAATAACGCACCTGCGATGAATTGCAGGGTGACCTCAGGAGCGGAGGTATTAAAGACCGTCAGATTAGGGGGGATCAAATACGGAAATTGTGCGATGCCCCATGTCCAAATGGTCAGGGTGACTTGCAGGATGGCACAGGTCCGGCCCCACCAGTATTGCCGTGTCACGAGCAAGACGATAGCTGCAATCGTCAAGCTGGCAACGCCGAGTTGAATGATCCCACCCCAGGGACCGGTGGTCAGCTCACCCCAGAGTCGTGGCGCCCCGGACTTTCCTAGGTACAACACACCCTCTTCCATGAAGCCTGCCAGTAGGGCTGCGGTAATGGCTCGTTTCCGAAAGATCTCCTGCAGCTTGAGGTCATGAGTTTCCAGAAGAAGATAGTTGGCTGCGAGATAAGTAAACAGCAGAAGCGTAAACAGCCCCATGCTCAAAGGGAATGGCTTCAGCCATACTGAGACATACCCATCGAAAAAGCTGCCAGGGTTGACGGGAAAATGGCCGGCGGTAATCGCGCCGACGATTATGCCCAACAAGAGAGGGCTGATGAGACTGGAGAGGGCAAAGAGTTGATCCCACCGGAGGTGAATGTCATCATCTTTAATGTCATAGTGACGAAAGGCAAACGCTGATCCACGAAGTACGATTCCGATAACCAGGATGGTCAGAGGAATGTGAAGCGTGGTGGAAATGTCAACATATGCCCGTGGAAAAGCCGTAAAGAGGATCGTCACGATCAGAATGAGCCACACATGATTGGCTTCCCAGATCGGGCCGATGGCTTCGCCGATCAATTGGTGTTGAGCCTGT
>Ga0224497_10001686_pt1 | contig 13792 bp, 9 predicted proteins | sample SF_Jul11_sed_USG_4_FD_167970 | JGI IMG/M metagenome (GOLD analysis project Ga0224497, IMG submission 167970) | Sediment microbial communities from San Francisco Bay, California, United States - SF_Jul11_sed_USGS_13 | ecosystem: Environmental > Aquatic > Marine > Sediment | place: USA: California... | reverse complement strand
GCGTGATGGCCCGCGGCGATATAATGGATACCCATTTCACGCGCCAGATGAAACGTGGGCTCCGAGACCTCGCCGCTGACGAAGGCATCCACGCCGCGCTGGGCGGCCGCTGCGATGAATCCCTGCGCCGCACCCGTACACCACGCCAGCCGACTCACCGCGTGTTCCCCGGCGGCGATTACCAGCGCCCGGGTATCCAGCCTGGTCTCGATATCGCGCGCCAGCTCCGCCAGCGACAGCGGCTTTGACAACCTGCCCTCGAACACCAGGTTTTGTTCGCCAAAACTGCCCGCGGTGTTCCACCCCAGCACCCGCGCCAGCTGCACATTGTTGCCGACCTCGGGGTGCGCATCCAGCGGCAGATGGTATGCGATCAGGTTGATATTGTTTCTGATCAGGCTGCCGATGCGCCTGCCCTTGACGCCGGTAATCGGCTGTTCCTCGCCTTTCCAGAAGTAACCATGATGCACGATTATCGTATCGGCGCCATCGTCCGCCGCCGCTTCGATCAGCGCCTGGCACGCGGTTACCCCGCAAATTATGCGTTCCACCTGCGGGTTCGCCTCGACCTGGAGTCCATTCGGACAATAGTCGTCGAAGTCGCCAATTTTCAGGTAATCGTCGCAGTATTCACAGAGTTGTTTTAATTGCATCGGTGTTAATCCGGTAGTCAGGGGCCTATGATACTATCGCCTCATGAGACTAATCAAAGTTGCCGGATTTCTTTTCCAGTTTGGCCTGATCGGACTCGCGCTGGCGGTGATCTATCTGTTCGTGGCGACGGATAAAAGCAAGGACGACATTCTCGAATACCTCTTTCCAGGCGACCCTCGGGCACCACAGCAACAAGCTGCGAATGGATCCTTAGCTGGCGTCTTTTCCTATGCAGACGCGGTTGCGTCGTCGATTCCCTCGGTGGTGACCATCTACACCTCCAGAACGATCGAGCAAAAGTCGCATCCGTTGCTCGAGGACCCGGTATTCAGCCAGTTTTTCGGCGACCAGCTGGAACGTCGTCAACGCAGTCGCAGCGAAACCAATCTCGGTTCAGGCGTCATCATCGGTTCCGAGGGTTACATCCTGACCAACCAGCACGTGATCGACGGCGCCGACGAAATCCTGATCCTGCTGGCCGACGGGCGCGGCAGCCAGGCGGTGCTGATCGGCCAGGACCGGGAGACCGATATCGCGATTCTGCAGATTCCGATGAGCGGGCTCAGCGGAATAACAATTGCCGATTCCCGCTCCATACGCGTGGGCGACGTGGTGCTCGCGATCGGCAACCCGCTCAACGTCGGGCAGACTGTAACCATGGGTATCGTCAGCGCCACCGGGCGGAATCGTATCGGGCTGAATACCTTCGAAAACTTCATCCAGACCGACGCCGCGATCAATCCCGGCAACTCCGGCGGCGCGCTGGTCAACACCCGCGGCGAACTGGTCGGGATCAACACCGCAATATTCAGCCAGGCCGTCGGCGCGCAGGGAATCGGATTCGCCATCCCGATCTCGCTGGCGCTCGACATCATGAAGGAAATCATCGAATTCGGTAAGGTGACCCGGGGCTGGCTCGGCGTCGAGGGCACCGAGCTTACCGCGCGCGCCGCGATGGCGACCGGAATCCAGGGTGTCAAGGGCGCGCTGATCGTCGGTGTATTCATCAACAGCCCCGCCGACATGGCGGGCATCCGCGCCGGCGATATCGTGGTCGCGGTCAATGGCAAGCCGGTGTTCGGAATTCGCGATCTGCTCGACCAGATTACGCTGTTCAAACCGGGCGATGAAATTCAGGTAACAATCTATCGCGGCCCGCAGAAGCAGACGCTCGCGATGACAGTCGTACAGCGCCCGCAATAACAATTACGGGGACACAACACTTAATTCCGATTTAAGTATTGTGTCCCGTCAAGTTTCACTCTCTCTCGATCTTGTCTGCAGTACCATAAGGATTCAGACTACCATCATCTTCTATCTGAACAAGATCCCCCATTGTGAAATTCGCATCAGGCTCGTAAATTGTCGAGCTATCCACAGGGTATTCAACGCCTAGAATGGTTACCGAATTATTCGGATCATGGATATCAACCGCGCCCTCAAGCCTGAGTGAACTACTGGAACTGGTTCGTCTGACTACGGTTGCGATAACCACACCGCCTTCTTCCCGCCCTTCCACGCGCACAAAGTCGCTATTGGCCAAATCATCAAGCGAAAAGGGGGCGGTCATAATCGGAGAACCGACATCATCCTCAAATAGCGTTTGTCCGTCCGTATGCACGGTTACCACGCTCTGGAGGGGTACGGTCGGATAAGTAACCTGGAACGATCCACCTGCCAGGTTCACCAGGCCAACTGTAGACCTGAGTTTGGTATTGCCTTCACGAGCCTCGACTTCTTCGGCAAAAAGCGTGCCCCCGATAATTTCGCCTTCGACCTCGATATTCATATCTGTCAGGTCCATAAATTCCAACCCCGCGGGTAAAAATTGCGCGCCGATCGCGTCGACCCGTTGGCTGCCGATGAAGAAATTACCGATATTGGTAAAACTCGACACCACGCCCTGCAGGCTGATGTCATCGACTTCTTCGTCGAAATCCTCGTCTTCTTGTTCAATCCTCGAGGCCAATATCGAAGTAAGCGACAAGATCACGCCCTTGACTTCCACGAACAGGGGCTCAACCAAAACTCCGCCGGGCACCTCAATTAAAGTGTTACCGTTTGTAGCGATGTCGATCCCGCCAATCTTGAAAGTTTGACTAGGCGCAGTTCCCATAAGATTCAAAATACTTCCGCGCAGCTCGACTTCTGTTGTCCCGAGGTTCAGGTCGTCAATAAAACGCACATAGGTTGCTACGATTCCTGCTGCCGACCTGAATCCGCTAATCTCGACGATATCCTCGGAGGCCGGATTATTTTCTTCGCCAAGTGCACCGAAACTCGTACCTTCAAAGATGGTTGTGGTTTCATTGAAGGTAATCTTCTGTCCGAAAATAAAGCCGGTTTTAATGGCGGGATCGCCCAGATCAGGCTGCACGTTTGTCAATGGACCTTCGATTTCGTCATCGTAACTGACCTTGAGCGCCTTGCCGGTGTAAACGCCGTTCTCGGTTTCGACCTCGAGCTTGACCACCATGCCGAGCCTGAGATTGCTCTGGTCGGCGCCGGTATTTCCGTCGACGTCGAACTCGCTATCTATGATCTCGAACTTGTTACCGTTGACGTAAACGCTGCCAAACGCGGTGATCGGGCCAAACACGATCCCCGTGCCGCCGATACCGCTCAGGATCACCGAGGCAACGCTGCCGCCGCCGCAGGCATTGAGCAAAAGGGCGCTCAACACCAGCGAGCACAACGCGGTCGGGATTTTCAATGGCTTAAATCTGTAGATATTCATTTCTTAACTTCCGGGGATTCACTATCGGACTCGTGATAAAAAACCCCAACGCTGAGTTTCATACCCGAATCGTCATCGGTTTCATGCTGGGTCAAATAGAGATCGACTTCCTCGAGAAAGGCCTGGCCCTTGCGCCTCAGGAACTGCTTGATTTCAGGTATGGCTTCACTCGCGATCTTCGGATTCGAGGCCTTGCGCTGAAACCGCAGATCCTCCTCCGCCGCGGTCAGGTTATAGTCGATGGTTTCGATCAATTGGGAGGTATCGACCCCGAGAATCGTAAGCTTCTCGACCGGGTCGTCCGACGGCAGGTAGGCATGGCTCAGCAGCCGCAGCTTGTTACCATCTGTTAACTCGATATTGCCCGAGCCGGTCAGGACCTTCTGCATCGCGGCGACAGGCATGTCGCCGCTATACTGCCTGACGAGCTCGCTGAATGAATCCTTGCCCTCGTAATCGAGGTCGCGCGGATTGCCGTCCTTGCGCAGAAAGCGCGAATCGTTGATCCAGCCGCCGAGCACACGCACGACACGGTTGTACTGCCTGCCATCGGCCTCGGCTCCCGCGGCGTCCTGCTCGTGGAGTTTCTTGACTTCCTTGCGATTCAATCCGGTCAGTATCGCGACATTAGATACCGTCTGCTTTTTATTCGCCGGCGCAAAATCCCCGAATGCGACGTCGACGAAACACTTGCGCGCGACCTGGTCGAACTCGCCGTAAGACATGCCGTTACGCAGCAGCGTGCGGACTATCGCCGTCAGTATATTTCGCAGTGCGTTTTGCAGTATCTCTTGCATAAATTTCTTCGGCTCGATGCGCGTGACCTGTAAGCGCGAAAACGGGCATCGCCATGGTGGTTTAACCGTTAAACTTCGTCAACCTCGAATCTTGCATCGACGCTCTCAAACCTGCGACCATCGACGTGGACCTTGCCAAAGCCGGTAATCACGCAGCGGCTGACTACCGGCTTCTGGTCGCCGTCGCCGGAAGCCGGTCCGCCACAGCCTGGGGCTTGCGTAACAGGGGCTGTAAGCGCCACCACCCCAGATTTCCTGATCTCCAGCCGGTTTACGTCGATTTCTCTTGGGATTATATTCCCATAATTTCAAAAAGTCTTTAATAAATCCGGGCTTTGTGACCGAATCGAAATTAATATTTGGGATTTTATTCCCAAATATTCTCATAAGTCAATCTAGATTACGAATGCGTGGGTCAATCGGTATCGAAAAACGGGGATTTCGCTGCGGAACAGGCGAATCAGTTGAACAGTTTAAATACAAAGTTGCTTTTATCGAGAATATATTTGGCGGTTCCCTCGTGCCCTGCATTGGTTGCTATCTGATAAGCGTTCAAATCTTCCTTGTTGCGCAGCTGCATGTCGGCCCCGGCGTTGATCAGCATTTCGATTATCGGGTTCTGCGCGCTGGCCGCTGCCATCATCAAGGCGGTGTCACCAACGCTGTTCTGCGCGTTGATATCGATGTCGCGAGTGAGTAAATATTTGACCAGTTGCGGATTTTTCGCCAGGACTGCCATCATCAGGGCCGTATTCCCTTCCACGGTTTGCACACCAGCATCGGCGCCTTTGTTTATCAGCAATCGGGCCACGCCGATATGGCCGTTGATGATCGCCCCTGTGAGCGCGCTGTGCCCGTTGACATCCTGCAGATTAACGTCGACTTTACCGGTAGCGATTATATGAGCCGCGGTTTTTTCGAGCCCGCCGGCTGCGGCATACCAGAGTACCGAGCGGCGCTTGTTGTCAACTGAGCCCAGCTGGCTATCGCGTTTGGCCAGCGCGATGGCGAGGTTTTCCATCTTTTTCTGCACCGCAAGCAACAGCACCCGATGTATGCCAGCATGACTGCTACTGGTTTTGACCAGCAGCGCCGCAATTTTGGGCCGTTGTTTCAGCACGGCAACTTCGAGCGGGGTCACTTCTAGCCTGGTCGAGATCGACTGGTCGGCATTGTTGCCGAGCAACACAGTCACGCATTTCAGGCAGCCGGACTCGGCCGCCAGATAAAGCGCGGTTTCTTTCCTGAGGTTTGTTGCGTTGACCCTGGCGCCCGCGGAAACAAGCCGCCTCAAGATGCCGGCATCACCCCTGCGCGCCGCGACATGCAGCGCAGCGTTACCGTCGGGATCGGTCGCGTCGAGATTAGGCTTTTGCGCGATAATCTGCCCGGAGATCGATGACTCTCCCAGTTCTATCGATATATTGAGCAATGGCCAGCCGGCATAGCGAGCGCCCTGCTGTTTGACCTTTGCCCTGAATTCCTCGAGACTGACGATCGTTTCCGTCTTTACGACGGTCCTGGGCTGGATCCCGTAGCTGGCAAACAGGGCACCGCTTTCGGGATTGTCACCGGCGTAAGCTAAATCGACAGCGGATTTTCCCTTGTTGTTTCGCAGGTCGTATTGCGCCCCTTGTTCAAGCAACATCCTGGCGATGCCGACGTTTTTATTTTTCACGGCGAGCATCAACGCGGTATCCCCGCGGGAATCGGGTTGATCGATACCCGCCTTGCCGTCGAGCAAGATCCTGACAATGCCCTGGTAGCCTCGTGCAGACGCCACGTGCAGGGGTCGACTCCCCAGCACATTCGGCTGGTCGAGCTGGCGGGTACTGGCAATCAGGGTCCCCGCCAGGCGCGACCACCCTGCCTGCAATGCCGCCATGACGGTCGTATTCCCCTGCGCGTCGGACAGGTTCAAATTATAGCCTTTCGCAACCAGGCTATCGATCAGGGCTTCATCGTTATGCCGAATCGCATCGAACACGCCTGCCCGGCTGATCAGCAGATCCGTATTGCCCGGGGATTTACCCCACTGCTCGAGTTTCGCCAGGGCGAGCCGATGGCCCTGGGCCGCGGATTTCTCATACCAACTGCGCGCCTCGCTGCGCGAAGCCGAGGAATCGTCGGACTTCTCGATCAACGATGCCAGCGCGTACTGGGCTTCTGCGTGGCCGGCACGCGCCGATTTACGGTATAAATCAGTCGCCGTATCCAGGTTTCTGGTAACACCCCTGCCGATTCGATACAGACCAGCCAACCGGTATTGCGCTTCCGCATGACCTTCCTTTGCCAGGGGTTGCAACTGCCGCACAGCCTCGGAATAGTCACGCAGCCGAATCAGTTTTTCGACTTCTTCCAGCGACTGCCCCAGGCCACCCCAGGCCGGGGCAGACAGGAAAAGACAGGCCACTATCACCGGGAAAAATTTCATATCTGGCATGATTCCGATCACTAGACGGTACCGTACTTGGTGTCCACGTCGATACCAATTTTCTGAAGAAACCCGGTTGGCAATATGCCGCCTGCGTTTACTATTAACGCGTCGTTGGCAACATTGATCGCCTGCCCCCGCTGTTCGAGCACGACCTGTTCCGGGCTTATGCTGGTCACATTCGACGACAAATATAGGCTGATCCGTGATTCGGCAGCATATTCATCGATGCGCGACCTGTTTTTGGCCTTGGCCCGTGAAAAAGAATCGCTGCGATAGGATATCGAAACCTCGGTTCCGTCCGCGTCCGCGATCGACAGCGCAGCCTCCAGGGCGCTATCGCCACCCCCCACGACCATTACCTTTTTACCCTGGTACTGATCGGGATCGATCAGCTGGTAGACGACCTTGGGGTGGTCTTCGCCGGGCACGCCCAGTTTACGAGGCGTTCCCCGCCTGCCGATAGCCAGTAGTACCGCGTCGCTGGTATAGGTCCCGCGGCTGGTCTTGATCTCGTAGCCCGAGCCCAGGGAAGTAATGCTGGCAACCAGCTCACCGTAGTTGATCTTGATTCGGGTACTGGCTTCCACGGCTTGCCAGAACTCGAGCAACTCTTCCTTGGTGGTTTCCTTGAAATGCATTTTGCCAGCGATCGGCAGATCGACCGGCTGGGTCATCACGATTTTTCCACGAGGATATTTGAAAACGGTCCCGCCCAGCGAATCCTGCTCCAGGGTAAGATAATTCAGGCCGAGCTCCTGCGCCTGCAGGGTTGCGGCGATACCCGCCGGCCCTGCACCGATGATAGCGACCTGATGGTTGCCGGCGCCGGATTTGGGCAGATTTTTCGACATGGCCTGCATTGCCTTCTTGCCCTGCTCGATGGCATTTCTAATCAATCCCATCCCACCCAGTTCCCCGGCGATATAAATCCCGGGCACGTTGGTCTGAAAATCATCGCCGACCTGGGGAATATCGACGCCGCGCTTCTCGGTGCCGAATACCAGGGTTATCGCGTTTACCGGGCACACCGTTTTACAGGCGCCGTGCCCGATACAGTTCGCCGGTTCCAGCAATTCCGCCTTGCCGTGGAAAATTCCCAGCACGTTATGCCCCAACTGTTGCGGACAGGCATAAACGCAGGATTTACAGCCGATGCATTTGACGCGGTCGATGACCGGGTGCAACGAAGCGGGCTCCGCGAGGCCGGTTTCGATGGCCTGTTGTCGAACCTGGCTGCTTTTTCGCTGGCTTCGATGATGCATGAACACATATATCGCCAGACCCAGGAAAACGGGTACCAGGGATAGCCAGTAGTGGAGCGTTGTCATTGCAGTCGATCAGGTGTCTGGGTTTGGGTTGGGCAAACGGTCAAATCTATCGTAAAAAGGGAATAATTTCCCATTTAAATCTACTATTTCCTGTTATATTTCTTTGTCGATTTTCGGAATTCTTCAGCCTTCGGGCTAAACTCAATTCTGGCGATTGAATCTCATTCTGGCGATTGAATCTCCATCAATCGAACAAGCATAGACGATGCAGGGTTAATCTGGTGTCAAACAAGTTCACATCCTTTGTGGTTAAAACGACAACGGTTACATGGTATTTCATGATCGTCGTCGTGCTGGCCGTCGGCTGGGCGCTGCGCGATCAGAATTACCTGGTTGCCGAAGACGGCATCGGATACTGGTTTGGAATAATCGGTGGCTCGATGATGCTTTTGATTATGGCCTACCCGCTGAGAAAACGAATCAGGAGCTGGTCATCCGCGGGCTCGGTCAAATCCTGGTTTCGACTCCATATGATACTCGGCATCGTCGGCCCGGTAATCATTATTTTCCATTCCGGCTTCAAGCTCGGTTCGTTCAACAGCAGCGTGGCCTTCTTCTCCATGATCATCGTGGCCGTCAGCGGAATACTGGGTCGCTACTGGTATCAACGCATTCATCACGGATTGTACGGGAGCAAGATTCGATTCGAAGAACTGTACTCAAACGAGGACTTGTCGGCTCAGCTGCTGCGTGATTCGGGCTCGATCGACGCCAGCATCGCGGATGAATTCGAGCAGGTTGCGGCGGAGCTGACGCATCGGCACACGGGGGTAAACCGTTCGCTTCGCTTCTACCGGAAAATGCGAGCGCGCATAGACCGACTGCGTCGACAGGTATCGAGATCGAAACTGGGCAAACCGGAAAAAAAGGTAATGTATCTCAGGTTGAAACACCTGCGCGCGATTTGCAAGCTGGGCATTAACGAAATTCGGTTCTCCTACTGGCACGTTCTCCATATTCCGCTACTGGTAATGCTGGTCCTGTCGAGTCTGATTCATGTCGCGGTGGTTCACTTATACTGATGAGATATTTATATCTCGCTGTTTTACTCGTCGGTCTGGCCGGCAGCAAAACCACGATGGCCGCCGAAATCGAACAGTTCTTCATGCCCGGCGAGCTGATCGCGGGTCACGAAGATCTCAAGTCAGAGTGCACCAATTGCCACGTCAGGTTACGTGATACCACGCAGAAAAAGCTGTGCCTGGATTGTCACGACCATAAACCCGTGGCGGAGGATATCGAAAAGAATCAGGGATTCCATGGCAAGGACAAGAATGCAAAAAGTCTCGATTGCAAGGCATGCCACAGCGATCACAAAGGGCGCGATGCGAAGGTGGTCTGGCTCGACAGGGACACTTTCGACCACCGTTCCACGGACTTCGAGCTAACCGGCAGACACAAGCTGGCGGACTGTGGTGGCTGCCACCTGGAAAACAAAAAGTACCGGGAAACAGCGCAGGGCTGCTATGACTGTCATAAGGAGGACGATGCCCACGACGGGCAGCTGGGTAAGAAATGCGGCAGTTGCCATGATGCGGTAGGCTGGGGCCAGTCCGAGTTCAACCATGACAAGACGGACTTCAAACTGAAGTTTGCGCACCAGCAGGTTAACTGCAATGCCTGCCATATCAAGGAGAAGTACAAAGACACGCCGAAACAGTGTGCCAGCTGTCATGCCATCAGGGACGTGCATGCCAGCCGGTTCGGTAAAAAGTGCGAGAGTTGTCACCACGAGAAAGGGTGGGACAAATCCATTTTCGATCACGACCGGGATACCGATTATCGGCTCGAGGACAAGCATCGCGGTCCGTCATGCAATGACTGCCACGCGCCGAAGTACAAGGCTCCCGGGAAAGGTCTGGTGCGCAGCTGTTACAGCTGTCATCGTAGCGATGACGTCCACAACGAACTGAATGGCAAGAAGTGCCAGGACTGCCATGTTGTCAGGGGATGGGCATACGCGGAATTTGATCATGCGGCAAACACCGATTTCGCGCTCAACGGCGGGCACTCCAATCTGGCCTGCGAAGCCTGCCATGCCTTCGGCGCAGAAACCAAGAAGATCGATACGGATTGTTACAGCTGTCACAAGCAGGACGATGTCCATAAGCGCGAACAGGGAACCGAGTGCAACCAGTGCCACAAGGAGGTTGCCTGGCTGCACGATGTCCGCTTCGACCATGACCTCAGCAGGTTTCCTCTGATTGGCCAACACGCGGTCGCCGGCTGTGAGTCATGCCACCAAAACTCGGTTTTCAGCGATACCGACAGCCAGTGTGTCGCCTGCCATGGCTCCGACGATGTCCACAGGCAGGGACTGGGGGATGACTGCGCACAATGTCATAATCCGAATGACTGGCTAATCTGGTTTTTCGACCACGACGACACAGATTTCAAACTCAGGCAGGCCCATGCCGAGGTGCATTGCCATAGTTGTCACACCAAACCCATGGAAAATATGACAGACAAGGGCATGCGCTGCATCGGTTGTCACCGGCGCGACGATATCCATGACGGGCAATTCGGCAATAACTGCGAAAGATGTCACACCGAGGAGAGTTTTGACATCCTGAATATGCAGTCGCTGACCTCTTTCGGCAGACAGGTTACAGAAGGCGCACCCGAATAAACATGCGAAATTATCTGATTTCCCGTTTTGCGGCGCGCGTGACTTATTACTTTCGTGCTGCCTGGTTTGTTTTATTGTTGTCCTGCGGTATATACGCGAATCATGCGCTCGCCCTGGACCTCGGGCCAGATTTTGACCATGACGAGACCAATTTCCCCCTGGATTTCAAGCATGCCCTGGCCGATTGCGAATCCTGTCACGTGCAGGGGATATTCATTGGCACGCCGAGGCGATGCGTGGACTGTCATTCGAACTCTGGCCGTATCAAGGCCAGCGCCCCGTCGAGCCGGCATATTCGTGTCGTCGGTGACTGTGATTATTGCCATTCCTCCGATTCCTGGACCACCGTGGCCAGGGTCGATCACTCCGTTGTGATTGGTAGCTGTATCAATTGCCACAATGGGGTTGTCGCCGAGGGCAAGAACCCGGGGCATATCCTGAGCAGCAATATCTGTGACGAGTGCCATACGACCTACAGCTGGAAATTTTACCACGTCAACGTGGTGAATAATTGCGTGCTCTGCCATAACGGCACGAGCGCGACCGGTAAAAACCCCGGCCATATCCCGTCAACTTCGACCTGCGAAGACTGCCATCGAACCTCCGGCTGGGCACCGGTCTCCAGGGTCGATCACGGATCCGTACTCGGGACCTGTTTCAGTTGCCATAATAACGTCATAGCTCGTGGCAAGGACCCGCTGCACGTTCCGTCCAGCAACGATTGCTCGGCCTGTCACAGCGTTACCGGCTGGGTTCCGGCTTTCTGACGATCGGTCGCCCCGTGCACCCATGTCAAAGCCGTCAACAATAATATCAAATGCCAGAAAACGAGAAATTCGCAGGTTCGATTGGGAATCTCAGGATAATGGGTTCGTTGAAGATTTACGTCCTCGCAGTGCCTGAGATCGAGGCATAAGTTGTTTCGGATGCATAATTTTTTCAAAAAATTTTCCTTGGCCATCGTATTCTGGGTGGGTCTCTGGATCGGCCTGGTCCCCGACGCTTCGGCGGCCAGCTATGAAATCATCGGCGTTGAGGCCGTATTCAATAATCCGTCCCTATCCCTGCCGATACGATCCCATGCCATTATCATTACATCCAGCAATCGGCGCTTTAACAGCCTGCCGCGAAATACCCGAATTGCGCTGGAGGATTACTTTGTTTACCAGACGAAAGTTAAGGTAAGCGAGGGAATTTACTACCGTCTCGCGGTCGGAAACTTTGACACTCTAAACGATGCAAGGGCGGTGCTCAGGCTGCTCAGGCCGACTTTTTCCGATGCCTGGATTTATCAAAGAACAGCAAAAGAACGCCAGCAGCTGGAAGCCATCCTGGAAAAAAAGGAACCCGAGCTGAAAGCCGAGCCCAGCATAACCATTCCCGAGACCGCCGAGAGTTTGCTGGAAAAGGCCAGGCAAAGGTTTCTCGACGGCAACTTCCCGGCGGTAATCGCGTTTACCGACAGGGTGATTATGACCGGGAATATGGAACAGGTTCAGGCGGCGCTCGAACTTGCGGGCAGCGCGCGCGAACGCGAAGGCAAGTTTGCCCAGGCAATAGTGTTATACGAGTCTCTGCTCGATACCAGCCCACCCGAGGAAACAGCCGCGCGCGTGGCGAGCCGGCTGGAGGGCATTCGTACCATGAGTATCGAACCCAGGGAGCGCCTGCCGGGCGCTGATGCCAATCCCGATGAAAAGCCGTGGATATTTCGCGGTGTATTGCATCAGTACTATCGGGATGACGCGATCGAAAGACCGGATCAGGGATCGGAAAAGGTGAACCAGGTTTTTGTCACCGACATCGACCTGCAACTACAGCGCCGCCGGGAAGCGGATACCCTGTCATTCCAGATCGATGCTGGGCTGATTGCCGACCTCTTGCACGACGACACCGACAACAGGATTTCCCGGGCCAGCATGAGCTATTCCCGGGACGAATTTCGCATCATTGCCGGGCGCCAGTTTCGTACGGTAACGGGCGTGCAGGGTCGATTCGATGGATTGACCTATAACGATTTATCGCACTCCGGTTTTCAGCCGAGTTACTTTCTCGGGAACCTGGCGCAATCGCCCTACGACGATTTTGGCAGCGACAATCCCCTGATTGGCGCCAATCTTGATTACGGTCCCTACGACTGGCTGGATGTCAATTTGTACGTGATAAGCCAGGAAGTGTCCGGATTGACGGATCGACAGGCGATCGGTAGCGAATTTCAACTTCACGGCGAGAGCGGATTTATTTACGGCATCATCGACTACGACGTTTTCTATCAGGATTTGAACAATATCACCGTCATTTCGAATTACCGCTACGATCCGCGGTGGACCTTCAACCTGTCGCTGGGGCGCCTGAACGCGCCGACGCTGGCAACGAGCGACGCACTGCAGGGTCAGGCCGCGACAACGATAGAGGAGCTGAAGGCAACCTTCACCAGCGACGAAATTTACCAGCTCGCGCAGGACCGCAGCAGCAAGAGCACCGCGCTGTATTTCGCTGCCACCTACAACCAGGACGACAAGCGGCAATGGAATTACGATATCTCCTATTTTACCCTGGACGCCACCACGGCCTCCGGGGGGGTCGATGCACTGCCATCGACCACGGATATCCAGGTATCGGTAGACTATTCAGTCAGGGACTTTTTTTCGATCAATGACTATACCTCGATGGGTGTCAGGTTGTCCGATTCGGACATCAGCGAAATCGTGTCGCTACGTTTCAGGAGCCGGATTCCCGGTTCCGCAAACCTGATTTATGATTCGCGAGTTCAGCTGGATTTGCGCAGCAGTGCCAGCTCCGGGGTCGACCAGCTTATTCTGAAGCCAACGATAAAACTCAGGTATCGGGCAACAAAAAACCTCGATTTCGAAGCGAATTTCGGTTTCGAGTACTCCGATGTCGATCTGCCCGATTTCGACAGGCAGCTCGCATACACCTGGTTTCTTGGCTATGCCTATTTCTTCTGACGCGAAAGGCTCGAAGCCGGAAATCGGTATCGATCGAGATATCCACGTCGTCGAGTGCGGGGCCAACAAAAATAAATCCGTGGAACCTGCGCTAATCCAAAACGCGCGGCGCGTGCGGTTATTTTCTTTTTTGACCGGTTAAATTCGGTCGCCATAGATCCGCGATTGTCATCTGATTTCCGACCAGATGTACCATTTGGCCTACGAGCGGTACCAGGTCGCGAGCGCGGGTGACGTAGAC
>Ga0224497_10001685_pt1 | contig 13801 bp, 16 predicted proteins | sample SF_Jul11_sed_USG_4_FD_167970 | JGI IMG/M metagenome (GOLD analysis project Ga0224497, IMG submission 167970) | Sediment microbial communities from San Francisco Bay, California, United States - SF_Jul11_sed_USGS_13 | ecosystem: Environmental > Aquatic > Marine > Sediment | place: USA... | reverse complement strand
CTGTGATGGGCGGTGTCCCGGCGGCGCTTGTCTTGACCGAGCCCCCGAGGACGCCCAGGGGTTCGACAAGTCGGTCCATCGGTCGTTTGGAGAGCGACGCATCGCCGGTCAGCGTTGTCTCGTAGGGCTGCCCGCTGAGTGCTCCCGCCATGAGGCGGAGTGTCGTCCCCGAGTTGCCGCAGTCGAGCGGGCCCGCGGGGGCGGACCAGGCCCCGACTCCGCCACTGGCTACGGCGACGCCGCCGTCTTCGGCAGCAAAGCCCACACCGAGCTCGCCGAGCACTTTGGCACTCGTCATAACGTCGTTTCCGGTACCTAGGCCCTCAATCCGGCTGTTGCCGGCGGCCATCGCCGCGAAGATCAGAGCCCGATGCGAAAGCGACTTGTCGCCCGGCAATTCGACTGTGGCCGCAAAAGATCCGCTCGGTGGGATCAGCTGGCGTGTCTCGGTCATTCGTCCTCGAGCTCCCGGTCCGGTGCATTCTCCCATGAGCCGAATTGTCCCGAACCGCCACCGGCGGCGAACAGGCGCCTCACCTCGGGCGCCGTCAGCAGCCGCCAGGAACCGGGCTTCAGGTTACGGTCGCGCAGGTCGCCGATGGCCGTACGCACCAGCCGGAGAACCGTATGGCCGATGGCGGCAATCATGCGCCTCACCTCCCGATTGCGGCCTTCACTCATCACCAATTCGAGAAGCGTGCCTGCAGCTCCCACATCAACGATGCGAGCCGACTCGGCATGTGCCGGCCCGTCCTCGAGCTCGACACCGTTCTCGAGCTGCTTCACCTCGCCGGGACTTGGTCGACCGTCGACCAGAACCGTGTAGGTCTTGGTAACCCCGAAGCTGGGGTGGGTCAGGTGGTGGGTGAGATCGCCGTCGTTCGTCAGTATGAGCAGCCCTTCGGAATCAGCGTCGAGACGGCCGACCGGGTATACCGCCGGGTCCTTCGGCACGAGGTCGATCACCGTCCGACGCCCTCGCTCATCCGACGTGGTGCTGATCACACCTGCCGGCTTGAACATCAAGTAGTAGGCCCCGTCTGGCCGAACCGGCAAACGAATCTTGTCCACCATCACAGTGGCAGTCGCCGCATCGACCTTCTGCCCAATGACCGCCGTCGACCCATCCACAGAAACGCGTCCCTGGCGGATCAACTCCTCGGCCCGACGCCTCGAGGCGTAGCCGGTTTGAGCGATCAGCTTATGGATTCGCTCGATGATGACTCCGGTCGAAATGGGCGCTCCAACGCATCAACGATGTCTGCCGGCGGAACATGATCCGCCAGCGGCGGCAGATCGGCGAGAGAGTTGACACCGAGCCTCTCCAGGAAGAGATCAGTTGTGCCAAACAGAATGGCCTGGCCGGGGCCGGGAGCACGTCCGATGTCGGCGATGAGTCCCCGCCGCTCCAGTGTCTGTAGGGCACGCTCGGAGTCGACGCCACGAACCTCAGACACCTGGCCGCGCGACACGGGCTGCTGATAGGCGACGACTGCCAGCGTCTCGAGCGCGGCGCTCGATAGCCGGGTCGCTCGCTCGCTGGCCGCAAAACGCTCCAGGTAGGGACGTGCTTCGGTATCGGTGTACATCCGCCATCCGTTGGCGACCTGTTTCAGGACCAATCCCCTGGTCGCGTCGTCGGCCAGTCGCTGCTGCATATCGACCATGAGTTCATCGATATCGGCCACCGATGTCTCGACCAGTTGAGCAATCTCGCCCGTTGTGAGCGGCTCCTCAGCCACAAACAGCAACGCCTCGACAATTGCCGCGTTCTCCATCAGTTACTCCACTCGCTTGCCATGGCTTGGGCGACCGCCGGTGCGTCTTTCTGCAGCGCCACGGCAATCGCTTCGTGGGGGATTTCCTGTGACACCGCAACCACGCCCCAACGCGCCAGTTCCAACAGAGCCAAGAAGTAGGCGATCACTTCGATTGGCCGCTGGCAATGGGCCACCAGTTCACTGAACTGAGCCTCGATCTCCGCCTGAATACGGACCCGCAGATCACGTATGGCGTCATCGACCGATGGCAGGTCGAAGTCGAGATGCTCGAGGTCGACCTCTTCTCTTCTCGAACGGAAAGCTCGCTCCGCGATCAGCGCAAATCTCTGTGGTGTAACTGCAAAGCGAAGCTTGGGCACTGCCGGGACAATCTCTCTGTCGAGCCCGGCGAGGCGGGGCAGGCTGCGGGCGGCACCGTCGAATCGATGCTGCAACACGGCGGCAACATCTTTGAACGTCAAACAGGCAAGGAGTCGCGACAACAGGCGGTCGCGCTCCTCGGCGAGGGCGAGCTCTTCGTCAAGATCAATATCACGATCGTCAGGCAGCAAATAGCGCGCCTTGAGTTGGATGAGCGTCGACGCGATCAACAGAAACTCACTCGTCCCGTCGAGGTCGAGATCGGCCATTGCGTCGAGGTATCCCAAGTACTCAGTGACGAGGTCCGTGAGACTCAGCTGAGTGATCTCGAGCTGATGGGACGTAATCAGTTGCAGCAGAAGGTCGAGCGGCCCCTCGAACACCCTGGTGTGTACTTGGTAGGTCATCTATTCCGAAGTCTCTTCCGGTACCGGTCGAATTCGCGCTCCAGCGCCGGCGAACCCGCGCCACATCGTAAGCCTGTCATCATGGCAAGTCTGGCCTCATGGTACGTCCCATGACCTCGAGCCACGTTGCAATCTTCAGTCATCGTCAGCCTCCAGGAGCAGTTGCCAACGTGCCTGGTCGAATCCCGGTGGCGGACCCGCCGGGTGCTGGGTGGCAAAGGCGACAACCAGCTCCTCAGCTCCGTTGGCCGCGAGCGCGGTACCGCCGATCGGACCGTGATTCCGATAGTTCCGATAACGAGCCGGCAGCGGCAGCCCGAGAAGGTCTCCCAGCGTCGCCCAGGTGCGCCCAAACGCGGAAATTCGCACAGTCCCTTTGCCAACATCATGGAGCAGACCAGCCCGGATCAGCTCCAGGTCATCAGGCGAATGGGCGGCCAGCTTGCGAGCCGTCTCGAGCCCGTGGCGTTGGTCGGCCACCTGTTGGGTCCAATAGAGCGCCGCCTCATCGACCCGCAGCCAGGAGGCAACCTCTTCCTGCTCGAGAGGACTGAGACGTTTGGCGAAGAGGACCTGAAAGAAACGTTTGGCGAGGTGGCGGGCCCTTGTAATCGGCTACTCCGTCTGCGCCTTGCAGTCGACACATCGCGTCGACGTCGGCCGAAACTCGAGTCGGTCGGCACCGATCTTCTTGCCACACACTTCGCAGGTGCCATAGGTCCCTTCGGCCACCTTGACTAGGGCGGCGTCGACATCATGGAGCACGCTCTTGAGGTTCTCCACCAGACCTAGCACTTCGCTGCGTTCGGCTGTCGCTGCGGCGGCATCAGCAAAACCCTCGCCGTAGTCGACCTCACCGGTGAGCTCGCCGTCTTCGTCGGCGCCTAGTTCGGCCAACCGACGAACCAGCTTCTCGCGCTCAGCCTTGAGCCCTTGAGCGGCTACGTCGATGTTCATCAGGGTCCTCCCCTCCGAAGGGGCTTCTAGTGCCTAGCTCAGACCGCTACCCGGACACCCTGGTGCGATGGCTAATGCCCTCGCGGATGAGTAGCAACGTACACCTCATATAGATGCTGCGGTGATACCCGCGTGTAAACCTGAGTCGTGCTGATACTAGCGTGACCCAGAATCTCCTGAACCGTACGGAGGTCGGCTCCGCCCTCGACCATGTGGGTGGCAACGGAGTGACGCAACACGTGGGGAGACACCGAGCTCTCCGCGATTCCAGCCAGCCGAGCATACTTGCGCACAAGCTGCCACACGGCCTGGCGGCTCAGCCTCTTGCCTCGACTCGACAGAAACAGCGCTCCCGAATCAGGGCGGTCGCCCTTGAGCTCGAGCCTCCTCTCCAAGTACCGGTGGAGGGCGCCGACGGCATAGCCTCCGAGTGGCACGAGTCTCTGCTTTGAGCCCTTGCCGGTGACGAGGGCAACCGACTCCGTCAGGTCGAGGTCGAGCGTGTCGAGGCCGACCGTTTCGGCGACGCGAGCGCCCGAGGCATACATGAACTCGAGAAGAGCGACGTCGCGCACCGCAATTGCCGACTCTCCAGCGGCGGCTGCAATCAGCCGCTCCACGTCGGCTACGGACAAGGCCTTTGGAATGCTCCTGGGCCGTCGCGGGGTGGCAACGAGCGTTGTCGGGTCCGTGTCGGTCAAATCCTCGGCTACAAGGAACCGATGAACGCCTCGTACGGCGGCCAGCTTGCGGGCCACCGTGGTCGGTGCCAGCCCTCGGTCGGCGAGCGCTCCGACGAAGTCTGAGACATTGTCGGCCGTGACTGCGTCGATGTCCCCGATCCCGTGCTCTTCGAGATAGGCCCGATACTGCTCGAGGTCGCGTCGGTAGGCGGCTGCTGTATTCGCAGACAGGCCCCGCTCAGCGTGAACAGAGACCAAGAACTCCGCTATCGCCGTGGCGTTATCCAACTTGGACCTACCCCCGCCGCGCCACCAGCGCTGCCAGGCCAACGATGGTCTTGGCATCGTCGAACTCGTCGTTGGCGAGCATGTCACCGAGGGCTGCAATCGGCAACCGCACGATCTCGGCCACCTCTTCTTCCGCTCCGTGCGGTCGCGCCTCAACCGCCGTGAGGTCAGATGCAAGGTAGATCCATAGCCGCTCGTCGGAGTAGCCCGGGGTGGCCCAGAAAGAAGCGATAAGGACGAAAGAGCCTCCGGCGAGGCCCACCTCTTCCTCGAGCTCGCGCCGCGCCGCGGATTCCAGATCCTCGCCTGGTTCATCCAGTTTGCCGGCGGGGATCTCCAGAATCATCGCATCCGTGGCGGCACGGTATTGACGGATCATGACCACGTCGTCTCCGTCAACGGCTACGACGGCTACCGCGCCCGGATGGCGAACCACGCTGCGCTCCATCACGGCTTCGGTCGGCGAGATCATGTGGAGTCGTTCGGCGTGGAGGAAGGCCGACTTCGCTACGTGACGGACTCCAACCAGATGGAACCCGTCGGCTCCGTCGTTCACTTGGGCGGCTCGATGGCAGCCTTGTCGGAGACGATCTGGCTGAGAGCCTGGCTGCGCTTGTGGGCCAAGGCTGCAGCCACAAACCCGACGAACAGCGGATGCGGGTCATCTGGACGCGACTTGAGCTCCGGGTGGAACTGGCTGGCGATGAAGAAAGGATGGTCCGGCGCCTCGATGATCTCGACCAGGCGGTCATCTGGCGACACGCCGCTCGCCTGCAAGCCGGCCGCTTCCAGGTCGCCCCGGTAACGGTTGGCCACCTCGTAGCGATGCCGATGGCGCTCGTAGATGAGGGCTTCACCGTAGAGCCGGCGAGCCAGCGAACCCTCACGCAATTTGGCCGGGTAGACCCCGAGGCGCATGGTCCCTCCCATGTCCTCGACATCACGCTGATCGGCCATTAGGTCGATGACGGCATTGCCGGTCGTTGGGTCGAACTCCGACGAGTGAGCGTCGCCCAGGCTGAGTTCGTCGCGGGCGTATTCGATTACCGCGCACTGCAGGCCCAGACACAAGCCGAGAAATGGGATGTCATGGTCGCGGGCATAACGAATCGAGCGGATCTTTCCTTCGATCCCGCGTATTCCGAATCCGCCTGGCACGAGGATCCCGTCGAGGCTCTCGAGGTATGAATCCGCGAGCATGCCGTCGACGTCCTCGGCAGCAACCCAGGTGACCTCAACCTTGGCGTCGTTCGCCGTGCCGCCATGTCGCAGCGCCTCAACGACAGACAGGTAGGCGTCCGGCAAATCGACGTATTTGCCTACGATGCCGACCCTCACGGGCTCGACCGCCTTGTCCATCCTGTCGACCATCGCCTGCCAGCCCGCCAGGTCGGGCTCAGACGTCTCGAGGTGGAGGGTCCGGCAAACCACGTCATCCAGTCCCCGGCTGTGTAGCGCCAGGGGGACGGCATAGATGTTGTGGACGTCCACGGCGTTGATCACGCCATCCGACTCGACGTCGCAGAAGAGGCTGATCTTGCGCCGGGCCGCATCGTCGACCTCCCGATCAGACCGCACCACAATGACATCGGGATGGATTCCTCGTCCCCGCAGCTCGCTCACGGAGTGCTGGGTGGGTTTGGTCTTGAGCTCTTCGCTCGTCGATAGGTACGGCACCAGGGTCACATGGATGTAGCACGTGTTCTCACGGCCGACATCTTTTCGCATCTGCCGAATCGCCTCGAGAAACGGCAAGCTCTCGATGTCGCCGACCGTGCCACCGATCTCGGTGATCACAACATCAACTTGGTCGTTGTCACCGAGCTTGCGGACCCGCGACTTGATCTCGTTTGTGATGTGGGGAATCACCTGAACAGTTGCTCCCAAGTAATCCCCGCGGCGCTCCTTACGAATCACGGACTGGTAGATGGCGCCCGTCGTTACGTTCGAGTCGCGCCGCAGGCTCTCGCCAACGAATCTCTCGTAGTGGCCGAGATCGAGATCGGTCTCTCCCCCGTCGTCTGTGACGAAGACCTCTCCGTGCTCAAAGGGGTTCATGGTGCCCGGATCCACGTTGATGTATGGATCGAGCTTCTGCAGAACAACTCGGAGTCCTCGGGACTTCAGCAGCCTGCCGAGGGATGCTGCGGTGATGCCTTTACCGAGGCTTGACGTGACTCCACCTGTCACAAAAACATACTTGGTCAAAAGCCTGGTGCTCCGCCTAGGAAGACGGAATGATAACACTGCCTCTCCGGTGCCCCGGTTTTGTCCGGATCAGGCTTCGGATCGGAGACGCTCGGCAGCAACTGCCAACAGCTCCTCGGCATGATCGACGCCGGAACTCGTCTCCCCGAGACCCGACAGCATACGAGCGATCTCTCGAGCGCGGTCGGTGCCGTCCACCCGACGGACGACGGCAGAAGAACCAGCCCGCTCAACCACAAAGTGCGTGTCCGCGAACGCCGCGATTTGCGGCAGGTGCGACACGCAGAACACCTGTCGGCCTTGCGCCAGCCGCGCCAGTTTTTCGCCCATGGCAAGGGCGGTCGCCCCGCCGACCCCGGCGTCGATTTCGTCAAAAGCAACTACGGGAGCGTCTCCGGCGCCACCTGCCAGCCGCAGCGAAAGAACCAGCCGGCTCAACTCTCCTCCGGACGCGATGCGGCTGACGGCACCCGACGGCAACGACCGATCAGAAGCGAAGCTGAGCACAGCTCGATCGGCGCCGCGAGGGCCCGCTTCGACCTCTTCGATCTCGAGCTCGAGGACCGGGTCCTTCATGCCGAGCTGGCTGAGATGCGCGGTCGCAGCCGCGACCAGACGCTTGGCCTGGGCCCGGCGCACTTTGCGGAGCAGGCCGCCGGCTTCGTGGACTGCAGATGCCGCTTTGACGATGTCCTCATCCAACGTTGCCGCTGCGGACAGACGCCGTGAGATCTCTGCGGCCCTGGCCTCGGCGGCAACGCCGAAGCTGATCACATCCGAGATCGACTCGCCGTACTTGCGTTTGAGACCGTTGATCACCTGGATCCGGCCTTCGACCAGCTCGAGCCCAGCAGGGTCGTGTTCCAAGCCGGCCGCGATGCCGGCAATGTCTGCGCTCAACTCTCCCAGCGCGTCGCTGGCAGTGACGGCCTGGGCGTGCAGAACATCCAACGAGCCATCGAGCGCCGCCAGGCGACGCATCTCGGCGATGACGTTGCCGAGCCGGTCGATGGCGCCCGCGTCGTCTGCCAGGGCGCTATGGGCCGCAGTGAGCCCCTCGGTCAAGCCCTCGGCGTTGCGCAGCCGAGCGGCGCGAACCTGCAAATCCTCGCCTTCCGCCGCACTGAGGCCGGCAAGGCTGATCTCTTCAGCCTGCTGGCGCGCCACGTCGAGCTCGCGCTCGAGGACACGCCGATCACCGCCGATATCGCGCTGCTCATCACGGAGCCGTCCTAGTTCGCCCCAGGCCCGCTGATAGTCGTCACGGCGCGCCTGGGAACGGGCGGGCAACCCGGCGTCGACGAGGTCGAGAACTCCCGCCGGCCGCGACAGCGTCAATGAATCATGCTGGGCGACGATCTCCAGCATCGGCCCGAACACGTCGCTGAGGCGCGATGCAGTGACCATTGCTCCATCCTCATAGGCCTTGCTGCGGCCTTCTTTGGTAACACGGCGGGCGGCAACATGTTCTGCGGTGGCGGCGGTGAAGCGACCTTCGACGAGGAGCTCATCACCGGCCGGACCCACCCGATCGCGCCTGGCGGCTCCCCCACCCAGAAGTTGCAGAGCGCCAATCAGCATCGTCTTTCCGGCGCCCGTCTCACCGGTGACGACAACCAAGCCGGGGCCGGGCTCTATGCGGGCATCTTCAAGCAGGCCCAGATTGGCGACGTGGAGTTCCTCAAGCATCGGCTAGCCCTGTGAGAGATTCGAAGGCACCAGCCACCAGATCTCCCGGCTCTCGCCGCAGCCAAAGCAGGAATTCGCGGTTGCCTTTTGCCCCCTGGATCGGCGAGTCGGCGACGCCGTGGCACTCCAACCCGAGCTCCCTGAATGACTCCACCACGTTGCGCAACGCCTCCGCTCGGACCGCGACGTCACGGACGATACCCCCTTTACCGACCCGGCCCCGCCCAGCCTCGAATTGAGGCTTGACTAGCAACACCCAGTCGGCGTCGGCATTGCCGGCAGAAGCCAGCGCCGGTGCCACCGTGCGCAGCGATATGAAAGAAAGGTCGGCGACGACCACGTCAAAGGGCCCCCCAATTCTCGCCACGTCCATGTGGCGGGCATTGATCCGCTCGTGGACGGCAACGCGAGGGTCGGTGCGGATCGACCAGTCGATCTGACCGTATCCAACATCGAGAGCGGCGACGGCGGCCGCGCCCCGTTGCAGGAGACAATCCGTGAACCCACCGGTGGAGGCACCAACGTCGATGGCCGAGCGGCCGGTGACGGCGATTCCAAAAGTGTCGAGGGCGGCCTCGAGTTTCAGGCCGCCGCGGCTGACGAACCGGGCCGGCTCCGGCGCCAGGCGGATGGAAGCATTGTCATCCACTTGGGTGGCCGCCTTGGTCGCGACCAAACCGTCAACCTCGACACCACCAGCCGCGATGGCTTCCTGGGCGGCAGTTCGGCTTGGCAGCAGTTTGCGGCGAACCAACTCGGCATCGAGCCGGCGCAGAGCCACTAGCCCACTTCCGGTGCCGCCTCGGCTACCGGCGCCCGCCCGGAGGCGGCTGCCAGATCGGCCTCGAGCCTGGCCGCGATCTCATCGGCGATAGCTGGCGCTTCGGCCGGATCGCTGTCCGTGAGGGCGCTGATAGCCGCCTGTAGCGGCCTGGCGACGGCGGTTGCGGTGTCGTTCTGCAGTTGGGGCTTATCATACATTTGGCCATTATCGCCGTGAACCCCGACAGGATCGCGCTTTGCTACCGATTCGAGACATCAATCCGACCCGGATCTTCCCGATCGCCACGGTCGTGTTGATCGCGATCAACCTGCTCGCCTACTTCCTGTGGCAGCCCGACCCGAGCACTCGCCAGGGCGAGGAGTTCCTCTATGAGCAGGCGGCTGTTGCTTGTGAGATCACGACCGGCGACCCGCTGACCGTTAAGGAACGTCAGACCGGGCAGTGTCTCGACAATGACACAGGGCCGCAACCGTTCGCCGACAAGAACGTGTGGTTGGCCGGCTTCGTCTCGATGTTCCTGCACGGCAGCATCATTCACATCTTGGGGAACATGTGGTTCCTATGGGTATTCGGCAACAACGTCGAAGAGGCGTACGGGATGCTCGGTTATGTCGTGATGTATCTGGTTGCCGGCATCGTGGCGACGGCGTCATTCATCTTTCTCAATGGAGACGCCACAGAACCATTGGTAGGCGCCTCCGGCGCTATTGCCGGAGTGCTCGGCTCCTATCTCGTCCTCTTTCCGCGCCATCGGATTCTGACACTGCTCTTCGTCTTCTTTGTGCCGATTCCGGCCATGTTCTTCCTCGGGTTCTGGTTCCTGAGCCAATTCGCCATCGCCGACATCGGCATCGCCTGGGAGGCACATGTCGGCGGCTTCCTCCTCGGCGTTCTAATCACATTGCCATTGCGCGAGATGCTTCTGCGACGGGTGCGGGCGTTGCACACACCGCAGATGCGGGCGCCACGGGTTCCGTTCTAGCCGGCGGTCGCTAGCGTGCCGGACCGATCAGCGCGACAAGATCCTCCAGCGCGCCGACGACGACGCTGGGACCGTACTCGACCGGAATTTCCTCGAGCGACTTGGTCACGCCGGTCAACACAAGAGCGCTTGCCCAACCGGCTGCAATGGCCAGAGCAACGTCGGTCTCCGGCCGGTCTCCCACCACCAGCACAGAACCGGCGGCTCGGGCAGCAATGAATTCCTGCATCGCCGGCTCCGGTTTACCCGACACCACGGGAACGACGTCGGTTGCTATCTGAACGGCCCCGACCATCACCCCGCCACCGGGTAGCAGCCCATCAGGTGTCGGATATGTCGAGTCGGTGTTCGTCGCATAGAACAGCGCTCCGTTGCGAACCGCCCGAGTTGCGTCCGCGAGCTTGCTGTATGTGAAACCGCGATCCAACCCGACGACAACGGCCTCGGCGATTTCCCAGGAGTCGGTGACGGCAATGCCAACGTCGCCCAGTGCTTCATCGATCGCCCGGCCGCCGACGACGAACGCCGTGGCCACCTGGCCGGACAGGCGGCTTGCAGTCACCTGAGCCGAAGTGACCACCTTCTCCGGATCAGCCGGATACCCGGTGGTGGCCGCAATCTTCTGCGCCACCTCAGCAGGCGTCTTGGTTGAGTTGTTAGTAACGAACAACAGCTCAACACCGGCTGCTTCGACCGTGCTCAGGGCGCTGCCGGAACCCACGATGCCGTCGTCGCCCAGGTAGACGACGCCGTCGAGATCGCAAACCAGCGTGCCGATCCCGTCCCAGATGTTTGCCTGCACCATGGCGGCAAGTTAGCGCCGGTCCGTGCTCGCCGATCGCGGTACCCTCAACCGCGTGAAGGTGATCACCGCAGCCCAAGCGCAAGCAGCCCTCGACTATGGCGAATTGGTCGAGAGCATGCGACGCGCTCATCTCAAAGCACGGGCTGCGACCGACGACGTCTACCTCGAGCAGCCCGATCTGGGATTCGGACCCAACGGGTTCCTGGTTCGCCCGGCCTGGCAACACGGCGAACGGCTTGGCGCCAAATTGGCCACCGTCTTTCCGGAGAATCCCGAGCGCGACATGCTCACCGTGCACGCCGTATACGTCCTCTTCGACGGCACAGACGGCAGCCCTCTCGCCGTCATGGATGGCACGGTGTTGACCTGGTACAAAACCGCTTGCGACTCTGCGCTGGCGGCGTCATTTCTGGCCAGGGAGGATGCCGCCAACTTGACGATGGTCGGGGCAGGAGCGATGGCCCCCCATCTCATCAGAGCCCATATCGCGGTGCGGCCGTCGCTCAACGAAGTCAGAATATGGAACCGGACGACTGAGCGCGCCCAGGAGCTCGCCGACTCGCTCCGAATCGACGGTGTCACTTTCGAGGTTGTCACCGATCTGCCAAAGGCCGTCGCCGCTGCCGACATCATCTCGGTGGCCACCCGTTCGCCGTACGGCGTGATCGCGGGAGCCAACGTCGCCCCGGGGACTCACCTCGATCTGGTCGGCGCCTACACACCGGACATGCGCGAAGTCGACGACGTGACAATCAGACGAGGCTCGCTCTATGTGGATCTTGTCGAAACGGCCATGCTCACCGGCGAGCTGATCCAACCGATTGCCTCGGGCGCAATGACCGTAGACGACATCGTCGCCGACCTGTACGAACTGTGCCAAGGCACCAAGCCGGGCCGTCAATCATCCGAGGCAATAACAATCTTCAAGAACGGTGGCGGCGGCCATCTCGACCTGATGACGGCAAACCACATCCTCGAGAACGCCTGAGCCACTCGCCGGCACCGGGAGTCGGCGCTATCACTTCGTCAGAGAGTCGCCGAGCGCCGTCATGAACTGGTCGCAGATGCTGAGCTGTTCAACCTCGACGTACTCGTCTGGCTTATGGGCGACGGCAATGGCTCCCGGGCCGCAGACCACCGTCGGTGCATTGAGCCCTGCCGCAAAGATGCCCGCCTCTGTTCCATAAGCGACCTTGGACGTCCCGGGAACCGGGGTCAGCAGCTGAGTCGCGGCAACGGCCGGTGACGTATCCGGTGTGTCAAGGCTTGGGAATCCCGAGTGCCTGCGAACGATGATGCCCACATCGTCGATGTCGGGCATCATCGCCGACACGTCGGCCACAATCTGATCGATCGTGGCACGTAGCTCGGCCGGGTTCTCAGACGGCAAGAAGCGGTACTCGAAGTGCACCTCGCATAGCCGGGGCACGATGTTCAGCGCGGTGCCTCCCCGAATGATCCCGGTGTGAACAGTGGTATGCGGCAAGTCGAAGTCTTCGTCGAAGGGCCCCTCGCTGATCCGCAGGCGCGCCAGGTCTGATAACGCAGTCACCAGACGGGCGCCGAACTCAACCGCATTCACAGCTCGCGGCGCCAGCGAGGAGTGGATCTCGCTTCCGGAGACCGTGGCTACAAACGTCTCTATCCCTTTGTGGGCCGTAACGACCTGCATGGAAGACGGCTCGCCCACGATGCAGTACTCGGGTCGTACGCCGGCGCCGGCCATGTCGGCAACGAGATCCCGGGCTCCGTCGCCACCCACCTCTTCGTCGTACGAAAGTGCAAGGTGAATCGGTCGGACGAGGTCACTAGCCAACCAGCCATCGATGGCGGCAAGCGCAGATGCCACAAAACTCTTCATGTCCGAGGTTCCCCGCCCGTACAGCCGATCATCGTTCTTCGTGAGAACAAATGGATCGGTGGTCCACGGCTGACCGTCCACCGGGACGCAGTCGGTGTGTCCCGAGAGCACAACTCCCCCGGGCGTCGCCGGGCCAATGTTCGCCCAGAGGTTCGCCTTCGATCGGTCTCCGGACCACACACGCCGCGACTCGATTCCACGTTCATCGAGAAAGGCCTCGGCGAAGTCGATCAGGGCGAGGTTCGAATCGCGACTTGTGGTGTCAAACCCGACAAGGTGTTCCAGAAGCTCGATTGTCGTCACTGCCACGTCGCGTTCTCCGAGTGATGCATGACAATCCTCCGGGCTGAGTAACCATGTGATTCAAAGAAGTTCTTGGCGAGGCGATGGCCGGGGCTGACGTTGGCGTCGAACAGGTTGATGCCCCGCTCCCTGAAATCTTCCATCACCCTGCTGATCATCTCCTCACCGACGCTGACGCCGCGAGCTTCCTCCTCAACGTAGATCAGCCTGGCAACACCAATCTGGGTCCCCTCGGCCTGCGGAAGCAACTCCTCTACCCTCATCCAGAGGAACCCAACCGGCACCTCGTCGATGGTGCCGATAACCACAACGGACTGCGGGTCAACGAGAAGATCCTTGAAAGCGATCTCGACGGGTTCGGGTAAGCCGTCGGCCACGGGCCACAAGGACTTGAGAGCACCCTGTTCGGCCTCGAGCAGCCGGTACAGGCGCACTAGCTCCGGGAGGTCGGATTCAGACGCTGGTCGGGCTGCGGTAAGCATTGGGCGTCCAGGGTAGACGACCCACCAAACGACCGAGTCCCCACTTTGTCACCAAGAGCATCGCTTCAACCGCAATCCTGGTGTCCATCTTCGATTCGCCGCGCTCTCTGTCACGGAAGGTGATCGGCCTCTCCACGATATCGAGTCCCGCCAGGTGAGCTCGCCACGCCATTTCCACCTGGAACCCATAACCGGCCGCATCGCAACTCTC